>Ga0316576_10000720_pt1 | contig 16337 bp, 16 predicted proteins | sample S0NA_FD_203075 | JGI IMG/M metagenome (GOLD analysis project Ga0316576, IMG submission 203075) | Rhizosphere microbial communities from salt marsh grasses in Alabama, United States - S0-2_050615r3r5 | ecosystem: Host-associated > Plants > Roots > Rhizosphere | place: USA: Alabama | collected... | reverse complement strand
AGTCCCAACACTGAGGGGGTATTGGCGGCATCACGTGGATGAATGTAAATCTACTTTCTCTAAGATGAGAAAAATATCGGACTGTATAGTCCACAACTCTCTGGCTGATAGGCGCCCCGACAAGACCCACCAGTACATTATGGGAGCAGATTCGGGGATCGATTACCCAGAGTGTCAGGTCATCTGCCAACTGTGAAAGTCGGTATGGCACCGATCCTATCACCTGGCGAGACACTGTTGTTTTGCCCCATCGGGACACGGCGAGTGTTTCCATTCCTTCATGACCGGCTAATCTCAACATGAACTCGGAAGGGTCGTTACACTTTTTTTCGAAAATGGTAGACATCATGTCTGGATCGAATCCAGATTCCATTAAAGCCTTCTTGGCTCGTTCCATGAGCTTCTGAGCTTCCAATGTCCAAAGTTCCCGATGCTTTTCTATCGCATCGGGATTTTGGCTGATCGATTCGGAAAATAAGGAAAAGTCGGGTTCAGAGGAGCCGTGGAAAATTGTCATTTTGAGATTTTTACTGTTTTTTAATAAACCACCTATCTCTAATAAGGCCTGCATAGCCAAGTCAGAGCCATCTATGCCAAATAATACGCTCTTTTCCTTGCTCATTGGCTTTTTCCTCCATTTAGAGAATGCATGTGCTTCATTTTTCGCTATAAGCGTCGATCGATATTGCCTGGTCCTCCACACTCTTGCCATCAGTTAACGCGTATACATTTCGTCGACTTTTTCCAACCCCATAATGATATCTTGTGCTGATTCGGTCTCTTTGCTGAAATCAAGAGATTTTTCCCTTAAACAAGATGCGGAAATCGACCTTTCCTCGCGAATCACCCCAAGAGGCTCTATACCTTCCTTTGCAAGCTTTTTACGCAAATATATCTCGGTCTCCTCATCCGCTTCTGCATAAACCAGACGGGGCAAGACGATCGGTACTTGCAGTAAATATTCGGGTTCCGGCACTCGAGACGTTCATCGCAGAGGCATGTATTGTATTTCATGCACATGAAGGGAGTTTCTTTTTCAGGACGACATCAACAAGTTCCCATAGAGGTGAGGTTTTTTTCGAAAGTCTCGATTCGGGTTCAGAGAGAGCGAGTCATTTTTCGATAAGACGAACGCGGCAATGCCTTCCCGGTCGATCGTCAACGGGACGCCAACGGTTCGGCTCGTTCTTTAGCGTAAACCGGTCGGGCAGTCGGATGTTGATTAATCCGTGTCGGAATAAAGCTCTCCTTCCGGGATTTCTTCTCCCGGCCGCCAGGTCTTAAATTCAGCTGCGGTAAGATAATTTCCCTTTTTGGCTTTGCCTTCGACCCATACGATCCGCGTATTGCATTCTTCGACGGTCCGTCCCAGTTTCCGCATCCGTTTTTGCAAGGCCGTTTCCGCCGTTTCCCTGCTTCTGTGAACCGAAATAATCTTCTTTCGAGGCTGTAGAAGATTATGTTCGTCATAAATGAGGGCGTACATGGTCTCCTCCTTTCTTTATGGATGAATATCAGGGGACGGATTAATCTGCGCCATCTGTCGGTGAACAGAGAGTGTCTTAAGCGCTCGACAGCCGCCGTGCCTGATCGGCGAGCAGCGATTTGAACCGGTCGAGTGTGACCGGATAGGGCGTCATCGGAATCCCCATCCAGTCGGCGTATTCGAGAAACTCCTCCGGTTTTTCAGCCATGTAACGGTCCATGAAACCGATGCCGTCCAGTACGATAGCCCCGCCGGTGTGGCGCGGGAAGTTTTCATTGGCCAGTCCCTTGTCCCAACCCTTACATACCTTGTGGCGAAATTTTACCCATCCTGGTGTCATCCACCAGACTTTTTCTCCGCCGGCAATCTCGCGCGCGATTTCTTCCCGCTCGGCCTCACTCGCGATCATGTCCATACAATGCGTCGCCTCGATCCGGGCCACATTCGGCCCCTGTTCCGCGATCATTTTTTGCATCGTCCGGGTAGGCTCATCTGCATTGACGTAACAGAATTTACCTCCATAAACTACCAGCACCTTGTCCGCTTTTTCCTTGGCCGCTTCGATTTGGCGGATCAACTGGCATTCCAGTTCGCGAATGTCCTCATGCAACCCCGGTGTCGTGAAGTAGAGGTGATCCGTATCCAGTATCCCGGTCTGCTTCAGGTAATTCAGCTCAAGGCTCAGGGTACCGCAAGATACGATGGCAATTTCTGAGAATGATACACCTTCCATTTGCACTCCCCTCCGTTATGGCTGAATATAAGAATGCGGGTGATGTAACGGGTTGACTTCAAGCCAGACGGCTTCAGGCCACATCAATATCTTTGAGCCAGCTCGTAACCGGCATGTACGGCGCTGAATATATCCTGGACTTCGTTGGCATCCCCGATGATTTCCAGTTTGGGAACCGCCATTTGTATGTCTTTGCCCGGCCCGGGTGCTGCGTGCATCCCTGAAGCCAGTATGACGGTTTGAAACGGTGCCAGACGTTTCTTTTCACCATCCTGTTCCACTTCGACACCGTCGGCCCAAAAGGTCTTTACCGTGGTATGGGCCATCAAGGTGACGGTCGCCATCTGTTCAATCCGCATCAGTGTCAACTTTCTGGTAATCATTTCCATCATGCTACCGATAGGATCCGTCCTTTTGGTGGCAACGACGTCGAAACCTTGCATGCCCAATTTTTCCGCAATTTCGAGACCGGTCCGACCGGCACCGATCACGAGGATCCGGGGGCCTCGCACTTCTTTTTCTCCACCGAAAAATTCAACGGACGTCATGACATACTGATCTTGAAGACCTTCGATGTCGGGAAAATTTTGAACCGCACCGGTGGCCCACACCAGGAGATCCGGTTGAACTTCTCGAACCAGGTCCTCGTCGACTTTGCGTCCCATGATGATGGATTCGGCGGTTGCCCGTGTGCAATAATTCAACGCATACAAGCCTTCCCGCATGCTCTGCTTGCCGGGTGCCTGCCAGGCAAGCGAAAATTGTCCGCCGAGATGGTGTTCCTTTTCCGCAACGGTTACCCGATGACCGCGTTGACCGAGGTAAACCGCCGCGCTCATACCGGACGGACCGCCGCCTGCTACCAGGATCTTCAAGGGGTTCGGCGTCGGTTCCAGGGCGGGCTTTCCGATCGCCGGATTGAGGTTGCACCCCAGAGGTTCACCATTTTTTAATCGATGGAGACACCCCTGGAGACAGTAACCACAGTATCTGACTTCGTCGTACTGTTGGGTTTGCCATTTTTCGATGAGATCGGGATCGGAAATGAGCGGCCGTCCGAGGCCGACGAGGTCGGCCAGATTTTTTTGGAGAATCGTCTCAATTCTATTTATCCGTCCCATGCGTCCGGCGACGATTAAAGGAAGATTAGTCTGTCCCCGGATCCAGGCGAGGGCATCCATTTGCGGTTTTTCCGGTAGACTGGAATGATGAAAATACCAAGGGGGGCTGAAGCATGAACTTCCCATTCCCACGTGGAGGGCAACGGCACCCGCTTGTTCCGCCATCTGAATGAACGGCAGCAGGTCTTCCCGGTCGATCCCGAACTCCGGAGACATCTCGTTACCCGAAATTCTGATCATAAAGGGGAGGTCAGGTGCGCCCTTTTTCACCGCTGAAATAGCTGCCTCTGCAAAAGCCAATCTGTCCTCTCCGAAACGGTCGGATCGCTTGTTTATCTTGCGGTTCAGAAATTGAGAAATCAAATAGCCGTGCCCGCCCTGAATCTCCAACAGATCAAAGCCCGCCTCTTTTGCCTTCCGGGCTGCAGATGTGTAGCCGGCGATAATCGTGTCTATTTCTTCTTCGGTCAGCGGCTCCGATGTTTTTCCGCTGGTTAAACATGTAATAGCAGAAGGAGCTTTGGGGGCCGTGCCGGTGACCATAGGATTGGCGGCCGCCCCGGCGTGATTCAAATGGAGGCAGGCCAGTCTTTTTTCCGCATGGATCACATTGACGATCTTTTTCAATTCTGCAACACTTTCCGGCAGGTGGACGCAGAGTTGTTTCGGATGCTCGCGACCTTCAGGGGTCACGGACACCGGTTCGAGGATGAGGACAGCCGGACCGTTTCGGGCGATCTGTCGGTAGTAGATGAGTTGTCGATCGGTGACGATCCCCCCGGGCATGCCATACCCGGTTTTGATCGGTGGAAACACGAAACGATTGGCCAATTCCAGGTTGCCCAACCGATAGGGTTGAAACATGGCTTCCATTGAGACCTCCTTTTTTACTTGTTGAGGACTTCTGCAATCGCCTTGGATAGCACCTCAGCGGGCTGCAGACCGACAAACCGCTGCAATTCCCTTCCATTCTTAAAGATAATCAACGTCGGAATGCTGGTAATTCCGAGTTGGATAGCAAACTGCCGATTGTCGTCGATGTTTAATTCAATTATCCTGGCCTCGCCCCTGAATCGCCTGGCTAAAGTTTCGATAATCGGTTTCTGGTCGCGACAGGGGCGACACCATGGGGATTCAAAATCCACCAATGTCACGCCTGAGTTGACCCGCTCTTCCAATTCTTTAAAACTCTGCTGTTGATAATCTTTCACGGTCGCCTGTCTCTTAACTTAAAGCCTGTTCCTGACATGTTGTCAGGTTGATTTGCGCTGCAGGCATCATACGACCTAAATTGTACACGTTACCTCTTTACCCACATATTTCTTGAAAAATGAGTTTCAACACCTCGCTCAAAAAGAGGCAGGGAGGGTATCCGCTGCCTCCAAACGCTCCGCGGGTAAGGTGCAGGGGACGTCCCCTCACCTTAACCGCCAAAATTGCCGCCCCCGAGGCCTCGCATGGCTTCTTCCGCGGTAACGCGAAGTTTTGACAACGACTTGTCGAAAAGCTCCCTGTCGGTGCGGATGTCATCAATTCCGGTTTCAGGAGTGCAGTTGTCCCGAATCTGATCAATTCGTTGATCCATTTCCGAGATGAGGATGTGCAGGTCCTCGATGTTGGGCAGGATCTTTTCTTTCTCACCACCGGGCAGTTCTTCCATCTTGCGCACGATGTCATAGACGTTGGCCTTCCACGCAGTGAGTTCCGCCTCCATGGTTTTACAACAATTTCTGGCTTTCATAATTTCCTCCTTTCGTCGCGATCCGGTATTGAAAAGATTTGAAGCAATGGGTTTTTTTACGAGCCGGTCACCCTCCGGCTTTTGTTCTTTAATAACGACACATTCCAATATTTGTGCCAGTGCCGGCGATCGGATGCGGGGCATAATGAATAAGATATCTAACCGTTAAGAATTAAACGAAATAACGATAACAATCATTCTGATGCCTCAAACAAATACATTCACCGTTGACAATGAGATGAGTCGGGGGTTATGTAAAGTAACGTTACATAACGTTTTAATTCTCTCATGTTGATTATGGAGTTGCGGGATCATGACGAAAAAAACTCATGAAATATGGAACTTCCGGTTCGTCAATCAAATTATCGACTCCATGGCCGACGGCGTGTTTACAATGGATGCCGGTGGACGCATTTCTTCCTGGAACCCATCCATGGAACGCATCAGCGGTTATTCGGCTGAAGAAGCCCTGGGCAGAACATGCGAAATTCTGCAATGCAGCCGTTGTTTTGGTAAAAAATGCCCCGCGGGTATCAAAAAATGTGGCATCATCGAACTTGGATTCTCGGAAGCCAAAGAATGTTTCCTGAAACACAAAGAAGGTCACAACGTATCCATCATCAAGAATGCCAGTGTCGTGCGTGACGAAAACAACGATATTATCGGGGTCGTGGAAACGGTCACGGATATGACCGAGTTGAGCAAGGCACGACGAAAAATTGAGGAAGCGGCGCTTCGCCTGGGAGAAATGCACCGGTTGGACAACATCATCGGGAAAAGCCATGCCATGAGAAATGTGTTTACAGCGATAAAAGCAGCCGCCGCAAGCGATGTTACTGTACTGGTTCAGGGGGACAGCGGGACGGGTAAAGAACTGGTGTCCGGTGCGATTCATTATAATAGCGAACGGGCTGCCGGCCCCCTGATTACGGTCAATTGCTCGGCGCTTTCCGAATCGCTCCTGGAAAGTGAACTTTTCGGCCATGTAAAAGGCGCCTACACGGGTGCTTTGCATGACCGTGCCGGGCGGTTTGAGGAGGCGGAGGGCGGAACCGTATTTCTGGATGAAATTGGAGAACTGAGCCCGTACATCCAAGTCAAACTGCTGCGCGTGCTGCAGGAAAGAGAGGTCGAACGAGTCGGGGAATCGAAAAGACGTAAAATCAACATTCGCATCATTGCCGCCACCCACCGAGACCTTTACACCCTCGTCCGGGAGGGTGCTTTTCGCGATGATCTTTATTATCGCCTGAAGGTTTTTCCAATCCAACTGCCACCCCTTAACCAGCGAAGGGATGACATACCGCTTCTGGTTGGCTATTTCATCCAAAAACACAACAAGAAAACCGCAAAGCAGATCATGGGGGTGTCTCAGGCAACGCTGCGCATTTTCATGGATTACAACTGGCCGGGCAATGTCCGTGAACTGGAAAATGCCATTGAACATGCCTTTGTCGTTTGCAACCGGGAGCAGATCGAGCCGTATGACCTGCCGGTGGAGCTGAGACAGGCGCGCTACCGACAGCTAAACAAGGAAGAGACGAACCGGAGCGTTTCACGACCTTATCGGCGGGTGAAAATCGACAAGGAGGAATTGCTCGAAATATTGAATGAAAGCGATTGGAACAAGGCCGAGGCCGCCCGCCGGATCGGGATCAGCCGCACGGCGGTTTGGAAGTACATGAAAAAATATCGTATCCCACTCCAAGGGCCGGTTTGATTGGTTTTGGAAAGCCCGGCTTTCTGGACCGGTTCATCACTGCTGCTTCGAATGCGGGCAGCAAAATAATAAATTCAAAGTTCAACCCTCAAAAGACGATAAGGACCTGGCCCCTCGATACCGGTTGTCATTTTTACATATATTTTTTTGATATCCTTTTCACATATTCTTTATCTACGGCCAGCGTGCGAGCGATCGTGTCAAGGGCTTCGTTTTTCTCACGCGTAAGAACGTTATTCTTTAGTGCGACTTTTAATGCCAGTCCAAATGAAAGATTGACAAATGCGGTTTTATATTTTGGATTTTCGGGTAGACGAAGTTCGAAAAGCCGGAAGGTTTAACTGATCAAGGGACGAAGGTAACGTTATAGTAACGCTGGCTGGCTACAGTCTTGTTCTTATTGCCACTTTTCTGAAGTTCGAAGAATCGATTGCAGGAATGTGTCGGTGTCTTGAATCTGACCCAGCCGGGCATAAAAAATCCTGGCGTTGTGACCGCCATCCAACTTTACACCCATGTAGTAAGGGAACTTGACGCTGCCCAGTTGCTGGTGGATCGAGCCATTTCCGTCGGCAAACACGGGAAACTTCAAACCATATTCTTCTTTGAATTGAGCCACCTGCTGGATGGAATTGCTGGCGCCGATGGCGATGAGTTTCAGCCTCCCCTTGAGTTCTGGGCTGCTTTCAATCTTTGCGTCCAATTGGTTCATTTTGGGCGCGTCTTTGTGGCACAGCGGACAGTAAACACTGAACAGCTTGATGATCACAATGTCGGCTTTGATCTGATTCACCGAAAAAAGGCCCGCGCCGGAAACGCCGAGATATTCCTGCAGACGCCCGTCTTTTGGGACAGGAAGCTTGATATCCGGAAGAACATCCCCTGCGGATGGCGGTTTATATTTTTCGTTAGACAGTTTGGTGGTTGCACAGGCGGTCAGCGCCAGAGCGGTCAACAGGGCTATGAATACCATGCTATTTTTCATGACTTACCGCCTCCATACCTTACGCTGGGGAATTTGGGGTGCCTTTTACCGCCCGGTTTTCAGTTTCGGACTCGGCGTTCAAACCCTTCTGCCGCTTCTGCATAAACCAGATCACGCAGGATGAGCGATGTTTGCAGTATATGTTGGGATCTCGACACGTGAGGCACTCGTCGCACAAATACACACCATGCTTCGTACATATGAAGCTGGTTTCTTTTTCCGGATGACAGGAGCATTTTCCCATTCCTACGTTTTCCTTCTTCAATAAAATGTCGACCCTGCCGTACCGGCAGGATCGACACAATGGAGGTGTTCGATGGAGGTAATGCCAAGTCACTCCATGCAATAAATGAAAGCAATTTATGTGCCAAAAATTACTATTGCCAGTGGCTCTAAGGGTGGTGGCACTGAAAAAAGTTCAAAATCAAATGCCGTGATATTTTAATACGTTGCGGGCTAATAAACTGATTGTCGTGTTGATAGACCTTTTCACCGAATTGCAGTGTTTTTCATTCATCGGCAAAACACGGTCTCTGAGACCATCCGCCCATTCCAAACTCTGAAGCATAACCCCGCCCATGCCAATGGAAAAATCACTTTCATCGCCCTGCCCGCACATGGTTTTCCAGGCAAGCGCCCATCCTCTGATCGTATTATCAACGTGATAGCCGCCTCCGCCGGTGGCAAGCATGGGCTTGTTGTAGCGCAAAATTTGGTTGATAATTTCAGCATGCGTATTGTTTGTCAACTCGAGATGTGCCAGGGCATCACCGGCAAGGGCATCCATTCCCAACTGCAGCACAAATATGTCCGGATCATAGGCGTTAATCAAAGGGATGACAATTTTTTGAAATACCTCAAGATAAACGTCATCACAAATCCCGATAGGCAGGGGAATGTTTATGTTAAAGCCCTCTCCGGCGCCATTGCCTATTTCATCTTCATATCCCGTACCGGGCCACAAGGTTTTCCCGCTTTCATGAAGAGAAATGACCATGACCTTATTGGTTGAATAAAACGCTTCCTGAACGCCACCGCCGTGGTGAGCATCGAGATCTAGGTAAAGGACTCTTTTGCCGTTATCCAAAAAGCGCATGCACGCCAGCACCAGGTCATTCAGATAGCAAAATCCTGAGGCCATTTCGGCCTTCGCATGGTGAAAGCCTCCTGAAGGATTGAAAGCGATATCGGTTTCACCGGACAGTATCAACTTTGCCCCGGTCAACGTGGCCCCGCTAGCCAAGCAAGCATAGTCGAACATACCTTTAAACACTGGACAGTCGGGCGTTCCAAGTCCCATGCGGCGGCCTTCTCGCGTCAGTCTTCCATCGGCAGCCTGCTGTAATGCCTTTAAATATCTTGTCGAATGAAATTTTTGCAGCTCTCTTTTTGTTGCTGCTGCAGGGATGGATTCCTTTCCGCGTTCGCCTCCCAACAGATTCAATGACCTCAGAAGTTCCCGTGTTTTTAAGGCTCTTTGGGTAACAAACATGCAACCATGCGGGTAGCTGTATTTTTCAAATTCCTGTGAATATATGAAAACAGGCTTTTTCATTTTCATTTATCCGTGGTCAGACAGCTGGCCTGATATACTGCACACCGATGCCATAGCGCTCTATTTTCAAATCCTTGCAGTTATCAGAGCGTTTGACCTCTGCGGCCACAAGAGTTTTAAGTTCTTGGCATACCTCGGAAGTCGGTTGAGTATCCTTGCAGTAAAAAGCAGAAGGTTTTTTTTCGATACCGCCGCCATAGCGATTATCGGCGGTATGGCAGCCCAAAGCCCTGATGACAAAGGTTGTGCCTGAGGGCAGGGGTCTGTCTGACTCAAAATACATGCCCAGTCTGTTGTAGTTAAGAGCCACCGCAGCGCGTTGCTCGGTGCGGTTAAATATTGAATAGGCGATGCTTACAGGCCGATTGCACCGTTTGTGTCTGCGTCGCTCTTGTTTTTCCATGCCGAATCTGCTTTCGCAAAGGAAACGCTACTTGATAGAGGGCTAGAGGCGCGGGTCTATATGACCCGGCCCCCCCTCAGGGGTCAGGTTATATTCAGAAAATTGCACCGTTCCCCACACTCCGGGCAGACATCAGGAGGAGTGCCCACTGTAACGGTAAAACCGCTTTATTTTTCGGTTTGCATTTTTTTATTCTCTTTTTCCTGAACGATTTGGTGGTCATTTTCTCATACTTATGATGAAACCACCTTGAAGGGGTTCATAAATTCTGTATGTGGTTTTTTCCAGGAGCACCGCATCGATTTCTACTTGGATGGCGGTTCTTTCCGGACTGTGCAGCCATCTGCGCCAATCATCAATTGAATGCCACGTGCTGCGAACCAGGTACTCGCTTTCATCGGGTGGATCGATGCATTTCAATGTTTCGCCGGAAATATAGCCGGATTGCATAGTGGCCAATGATCTCAATCTGACGATGAGCGGTGCAAGTTGGCCCGCTTTCTCTTTCACAAATTTACGTCTGATAAGAACTTCAACAGCCATAGGAACCTCCATTTTTAAGGGATGGATGCTAATCCTTAAGTACGAGTCCGAATTCTATAGTGATTAGACGCCACACCGTAAATTAAATGCACTATTAGTGCCAGATGCCATCTGTCGGAAGAGCATAAAAGCAATCGAATTTGATCGTCGGCAAAAGCAGGGTTTGAAAAGCGTCTATCAGCCGAATAGGGATATTACTAATGGAGGAAATTGGGCGTTAATTTGTGATAAGTAACGTTATTATAACGTGTTTTAACGCTCAAAAAAGCCGTATAAAGGCTCAGGGCAAATCAGCCCCCGGAAGTAACCAGGGGTCGATTTGTGAGCCGAATGGTTGGTCTTTTCAAATGGAGGTAAAAAGAGGTCCGACCAAATGCTATGGCAAATTACATGACCAAAAAAACAGATCGCTCAGCGGCTGCAACCAAAGAGCGATCTGTGGAACAGGAATTTAAGGAAGTACTGCCAAGTTGAACTCCTCACCTGGTGTTTTAGGAAATATTGATGCCAAGTCTGTCTTTATGTCGGGGATGGATATTCACTGTAGTTTGGTTTGGATGAGAGTCCGTATTTTTTCATCCTGTTCCACACGGTCACGCGGGTGACACCCAGAATTTCCGCGGCCTGCGACTGATTGCCGCCGGCTTGTTCCAGCGCTTCGATCAGCCGGCGTTTTTTTGTGTCGTCTCTGGTCCCCCGGGCACCGACAGCGGTCGGCGGTGGTGTTGGCGTTCGGATAATATCCGGCGGAAGGTCCCGGGACTGAATCATAAGCCCCTGACAGGTGACGAAGGCATATTCGAACGTGCTCTTGAGTTCCCGGACGTTTCCCGGCCAGGGTTGGGCCATCAACAGGTGCATGGCGTCTTTGGCGATGCCGTTGATTTTTTTATCGCTCTTGAGCTGAATGCGGCGGAAGAAATGTTCGGCCAGCAGTGGAATGTCGCTGACCCGCTCCCGTAAGGGCGGGACATGGATGGGAATGACATTGATTCGGTAAAAGAGGTCTTCCCGGAAGTTCCCCTGCTCGACCAGCCGCTTCAAGTCGCGGTTGGTGGCCGAGATGATTCTGACATCGATGGATATCGGCCGCTGATCGCCGACCCGTTCGATCACTTTCTCTTCGAGCACCCGCAACAGCTTGACCTGGGTCGAAAAGGGCAGGTCACCGATTTCATCCAGAAAGATATCACCGCCGTTGGCCGCCTCGAACCGCCCCGTGCGATCCTTGTGAGCACCGGTAAAAGCCCCCTTGACATGCCCGAAAAGCTCGCTTTCCAGCAATGATTCATTCAAGGCGGCGCAGTTGACCTTGACGTAGGGCCGCTGCTGTGCGGATTTGGATTCGTGGATGGCCCTGGCGATCAGTTCTTTGCCGGTCCCGCTCTCACCGAATATGATCACGGGTGCATCCGACTGGGCGGCATTGGTGATCAGGTCATAGACACGCTGCATCGGCGCCGAGGAGCCGAGAATCCCGTGGAAACCGTCTTCGGCGCGAAGCTGCCGTCTGAAAGCCTCGATTTGCGTGTCTTTTTCAATCAGCTCCGTGACATCGGTCATGGTTTCCACACCGCCGATCACCTCGCCGTGCGCGTCATGCAGCAGGGCCGCATTCTTGAGGATATGCAGATAGCGGCCGTCCTTGCGCATCATGACACAACTCTGATTGCGGACGTTTCCAATCTTGAACAACTGGCACCAGTGACAATCCGTTTTTTCACGTCTGGCCTCGCAGGTGTTGCAGTGCAGGATCGTGCATGACCGACCGATGATCTCGTCCCTGGGGTAACCCGTTATCGATTCGAAAGCGGTGTTGACCGAAACGATCGTTCCACCCGTGTCGACGATCATGATGCCGTCGTGGATCGTATCGACCACCGTTTTCCAGTAAGCGTTCAACTCCTGGTCAATCATTTCCTTTTTCCTGTTAAAAAATTTAACATATGTTAAATTTGTACTTTTAACAATTTAACAGTCAAAATCAAGGCTTTTTTTAGCGAGCAAAAAAAAATTGTTCGTGGTTAGACCGGGAATTTGAACGGAGTACGTATTCAATTATCTGTAAACGCTAATAAATCCAAAAAATTTTTCGTCATTCCAGTGGTGGAGGCTTTTTTTAGTGCGCGTGTGGCACCCAACTTGCTCATAGGGAAATACGATGAGCGAAAAGAAAAAAAATTTTTATGGTTCGTTAACCCATTATCTCGATCTGCGCGGAACCCTCATGCCGTTTTCTCTCTTGAAGATCAGTCAGGCGCTGAGGGGTATCGCACCGGGAGACTCACTCGAGGTCCTGTGGAGTGATCCGGACACGCCGGCGGATCTTTTCAAAATTCTTCCCCAAAATGCTTACGAACTGATCGGCATGGACCGCGTTGAAGAAAAAGATCCGTATTTCAGGTTAATGCTGTTGAAGCGGTCGGTCGCCGTCTGCGCCGAGAAAGGCGGTCGCATTCGTGACGGACGCTGCAACCTAACGTTTTTTGCAAACGCCGCTGCAGAGCGGTGGACTTCATCCAAAAACAAGGAGGATATCATGACAGAATTGAATCTCAGCGAAATTAAAGCCAGCAGTACCGTCGACGCCCGGGGCAGCGCCTGCCCGGGACCGCTTCTCGAAGCCAAAAAAGGAATCGGCAAAGTTAAGGTCGGCGAAATACTGGAGATCTATTCCGCCGATTCCGGCACCCGCAAGGACATCCCGGCCTGGGCCAAAAAGGTCGGTCACGATTATCTGGGAATTCTGGAAGTCGACGGGTACGACAAACATTTTGTCCGCAGAAAAAAGTAGGATACCCTGCCATGACATTGCCTAAACCGAGTGCCACAGAGGGAAAGATCCTCATTCTTGCAACGGAGAACTGCGCCTACCCCGGTGCCAATTCAGTCGGGCAGGCGCACTCGACCTATCCGGCCAACACATACATCCTGCGGGTGCGCGCACCGGCCTTGTTTCCGGAAGAGTTCTACATGGACTGCTTCCGTAAGGGCATCAGCGGCATCATCATCATGTCATGCGGCGAGGAGTGTCCCTATGAAGGGGCCTATCACGCCCTGGCCAAGCGCATCGACCGGGTTTACGCCCTTATGAAGTCCAGGGGTATCGATGTCAGGCGTCTGCGGCTGACAGCCATCTGTACTGTCTGCAACCGGGCGTTTCTCAAAGAGGTCAACGACATGAACGCGTTGGTGCAGGAACTTGGGCCACCGGTTTGGAAAGAAATGGCAGCGGCCTGAGCACCATCGGTTGCTTTTAAAAATCGATCCGGCAAGGCATCGTCTTTGAACATAACACAGCGGTGCCTCGCTCGTTCGACAATACAAACTCCGGAATGAGCGGTGGAAAAGAATGAAGACCCAGCACGATCTCGAATTTGACGCACTAGTGGTCGGCGGCGGCATCGCCGGCCTCCAGGCCGCACTCGACCTGGCCGAGCAGAATCATCGTGTGGCTGTAATCGAAAAGGACGCTTCGATCGGCGGCAAGATGATCCGGCTCTCAAAGGTCTTTCCGACCCTCGACTGCGCCAGCTGCATCACGACGCCCAAAATGGCGGCGGCCGCCCATCACGACAAGATAGCGATTTTTACCTATTGCGACCTTAAGCACCTGGAACGCAGCAGTGAAGAAATCGTGGCCGCCGTTACCCAACGTCCCCGATTTGTCGACCCGGTCAAGTGCATCGGCTGCCGGCAGTGCGAATACGGCTGTCCGGTTTACGTACCGGATGAAGAACAGGGCGGTTTCAATTTCCGCAAGGCTATCTCGATACCATTTTCGAATGCCATTCCTCAAATCGCTGTGATGGATACCGCTAACTGTACTCTGTGTGGCAAGTGCGCCAGGGTGTGCCCGACCAAGGCGATTGATTACTTCCAGAATTCGGAAGATTTCACCGTGCGGGCCAAAACGGCCATCCTGGCAACAGGCTTCAAACTGACGCCGTTGAACCAGAAGAAGGAGTACGGACAGGGGCAGGTGTCGAATGTTATCACCTCCTTGCAGATGGAACGGCTTCTGGCGCCTCACGGCCCATACCAGCGTGTGCTCCGCCCCTCGGACGGCAAGGAACCCGAGTCGATTGCCTATGTCCAGTGTGCCGGCTCCAGGGACAAGAGTCTGGGAGTCGGTTACTGCTCCCGCGTTTGCTGTATGTATGCCATCAAACAAGCCATGCTGCTATCCGGTTCACTGCCGTTGGCCGACATCACCATTTACTACATGGACATCCGGGCCTTCGGCAAAGGCTATGAACAATTCTATCAGAACGCCAAGGCCATGGGGATCGAGTTCGTGAAGGCCAAGGTGGCGCGCATCCAGCAGGGCGAAGACCAGAAAGTGGCCTTGCAGTACGAGGCCCAGGAGGAAGACGGCCGGGTGGCGATTCGCGAACACGACCTGGTGGTCCTTTCGCTGGGGATGGTGCCGGACTGGAACCCGGCCGGCATTTGCCCTGTCTCAACCGCAGAGGATGCCTTTATCAAAACCACGATGCCGAAAATTGCTCCCGCGCTGACCGACATGCAAGGCGTCTTCACCGCAGGTGTCGCCGCCGGACCGAAAGACATCGTCGACACCATCGTCGAGGCCGGCGCCGCAGCCACGGAAGCGGCCAAATATCTGCGAATGTTTGCAGAGCGGGCCGCCTGATGTCCGCATTGTGGCGGTGGACCGCGTGTCATGTCCAACGTGGCGGCCTGAACACGTGAAAACCTTAAGCAGTTGCGTCCGGCAACTGTGAGCAGGAGAAGGGGTATGAGTTCAACAGTGCAAAAGGAAGAGAGCGAGAAAAAGGTCGGTGTCTACATCTGCCACTGCGGCGGCAATATATCCGACCACGTCGATGTTCAGAAACTAGCTGAAAATATAAAAAAAATTCCGGGTGTGGCGGTTACTCACACCAACATGTTCATGTGCTCGGACCCCGGTCAGGAACTGATCCAGAAGGACATCGAGGACGGCCGTATTAATCGCGTCGTGGTGGCGTCCTGTGCCCCCAGTCTCCATGAACTGACCTTTCGGAGCGCCATCAAACGGGCGGCGCTGAATCCGTATCTCTACGAACATGCCAACATCCGCGAGCAGGTCAGCTGGGTGCACCACGGTGAAAGCGCCACTAGTAAAGCGACCCGCTTGGTGTCCGCTGCGGTTGCCAAAGCCAGGAACCTCGAAGCCTTGGAACCGATAAGGGTCGAAGCACGGCAACACGTGACGGTGATCGGCGCCGGCGTGGCCGGTATGCGGGCGGCCTTGGATCTTTCCGGGTGCGGTATTGCAGTGGCCTTGGTCGAGAAATCGCCGTTTTTGGGCGGGCAGGCGGCGCAACTGACCGAATTGGTCCCGACCGGCGAAAAAGCAGCCGACGTGATCACCCACCTGGCCACCGCCGTGGTAAAGGACCCGCAGATCAGCGTCTTTTCCGGTGCCGAAATTGTTCAGGTGGAAGGCTATGTGGGAAACTTCAAAACGACAATACGGCAACAGCCGCCGGCATCCAAGGATGAGGCTTCCAGGACCATGTCCGGAAATTATCAGCCGTTTGCGGGGTTTTTGCCGGACACCCTGCCGGGCGTCAGCCGTGACATTCAGCTCGAGACCGGTGTCATCGTGCTGGCCACAGGGTTCAAAACCTACAGTCCGCACAGCGGTGAATACGGATACGGTGAGAACCCCGAGGTCATCACCTTGCCGCAGCTGATTCGAGAAATGGCTCCTGCCCAAAACGACGGACGGGTGCTGCAGGCCAATGGACGCGCCATTCGGCGAGTGGCCTTCATTCACTGTGTCGGTAGCCGCCAGATTCCCGGCATCCACGAACCGGATGAAAATGGCGATGTGAACGAATACTGCTCGCGCACCTGCTGCAACGCCACCCTGCAGGCCGCACTGCAGATCCGGCGATCTTTCCCTGGAACACATGTTCTGGAGTACTATCGCGACATCCGCACTTATGGACGTGGGCAAGAAGAAGTATACGACCAAGCTTCTGCCGGCAATGTGCTCTTCTTCCGGTTTGAGGCTGACACGCCGCCGCTCGTGGAAAAAA
>Ga0316576_10000719_pt1 | contig 16342 bp, 12 predicted proteins | sample S0NA_FD_203075 | JGI IMG/M metagenome (GOLD analysis project Ga0316576, IMG submission 203075) | Rhizosphere microbial communities from salt marsh grasses in Alabama, United States - S0-2_050615r3r5 | ecosystem: Host-associated > Plants > Roots > Rhizosphere | place: USA: Alabama | collected... | reverse complement strand
CGGGCCACAGCAGGGGGGTCAATGTCACCACTAGGACGACAGTGGTGATCGTGAGGGGAAGGCCCAGCCTCGAGTAGTCGCCGAAGCGGTATCCGCCCGGGCCGTAGACCATCGTGTTGGTCTGGTACCCGATCGGCGTGAGGAACGACGCCGACGCGCTGACGGCAATGGCGATCGCGATCCCGCGGGGATCCAGACTGGTCTGGGCGGCGACCGTGAGCCCGATGGGCAGCATCAGCAACGCGGCCGCGTTGTTGGTCACCATCTCCGTCAGGGCGATCGTCGCCAGGACCACCCCGAGCAGGACACCTCGGTCCCCCCAGGTGTCGAACGCCCCGGTCAGGGTGTTGGCAACACTCAGGGCCAGTCCGGAGGTCTGCATCGCAGCGGCCAGGCCGAATGCCGCGGCGATCACCACGATCACCTCGATGTCGACCGCACGCCGCGCATCCGTGGCCGACAGAACCCCTGCGGCCACGACCACCATCGCCCCGATCAGGGAACCGACGACGATGGGCACCAACCCCGTGGCCGACAGGATCACGATGGCCAGCAGCACCACGACCGGGATCCATGCCCGGGAGGTCACACTCGGCGGCGATCCGTCCATGGGCGCCACGAGCAGGAAGTCGGCGCGGTCACGCCACCGGTCCTGGAAGCCGGGATCAGAGACCAGGATCAAGGTGTCTCCGACCCGGATCGGGACCGAACCGAGTTTCGCATCGAGTAGTTGTCCCGAGCGGTGGATCCCGACCACCGCAGCTTGGTAGCGGGAGCGGAAACCGATGTCCCGCAGCGTTTCACCGACCAGGGGTGAGCGCGACCCCACCACCGCCTCGAAGTAGCCGACCCGGGGGTCCTTGAGTTCGGCCACATGGTTGAGTTCGGCCGAGCGCAGCCCCCGCCGGTCCTGCAGGTCGATGACCTTGCCGGCCTGTCCCACGAACCGTAAGCGGTTGCCACCACGCAGCACCGTGTCCGGACGCACCGGTGCGATGACGGTGTCGCCACGGTCCACCGATGTGAGGAAGACGCCCTGCAAGTCCCTCAGTCGCGCCTCCTCCACGGTCTTGCCGTCGACGGGGCCGCCGGCGACGACCAGCATCTCCACCGTGAACCGACGCACCTCCTCCTCCAGCTCGGCCTTGACCGAGCGTCGTGCGGGGAGCACCAGTGGCGCGATCCCGATGATGAGCACGAGACCGATCACGGCGATCGGCAGGCCGAGGCGGCCGATCTCGAAGAACCCCATCGGTTCCAATCCGGACTGCTCCATCTTGCCCGCGACCACGAGGTTGGTGGAGGTACCGATCACGGTCAGGGTCCCGCCCAGGATCGTCGCGAACGACAGCGGCATCAGCAACTGCGAGACCGAGATCCTGCGCCGGTCCGCCCACGCCGTCACCTGTGGGATCAGCATCGCCATGATCGGGGTGTTGTTCAGAAAGGCGGATGCCGCCGCGGAGGGCACCATCACCCGGGCCAGCGGCCGGCGCAGCCAGCCCTTCTCCCCGATGAAGCGCTGCAGGAGTGGCGTGAGCGCGCCGGTGCGCTCGACTCCGGCAGCCACCACGTACAGGGCCGCAACAGTGATCGGAGCGGGATTGGCGAACCCGCTGAAGGCTTCAGCGGTATCGATCACACCCAAAGCGAGCAGGATGACCGTCCCACCGAACACGGCCAACGCCGGGGACACGTTGCTGCGGACCAGTGCCACGAGCACCCCGATGATCACCGCGAGGGTGATCCACCCGTCAACGCTCATGGGCCAACTCCATGGCAGGAAGCATGGCAGACGGCGCGGCCGGTGCCCGCCACCGGTGAGTCCGGGCACTCGGCGAAGTCCGTGTGGGCCGAATCGCGGGCTCAGTGGTGTTCGCCGGAGGCCCGTTCGATCATCGCAACCACATCGCGGTCCGGCACCTGGCTGAAGTCCTCGTACGCCTCGCCGACCGCCCAGAAGTGCCGCGGCACGCTCAGGCACACAACGTCGTCCGCCACCGTTCTCAACGCTGCGAGGGTGTCCGCCGCGCCGACGGGCACCGCGAGCACCACCTTGGAAGCGCCGTGGGCCCTTGCCACCTCACATGCGGCCCGGGTGGTGGCGCCGGTGGCGACACCGTCGTCGACGATGATCGCGGTGCGACCCGTCAACGGCTGCGGCTGTGCGTCGCCACGCAGTCTCCCTGCCCGATCGACCACCTCGCGGCGTTCATCGGCGACCTCCCGGGCCAACTCCGCCTCCGACACCGACACGGCGGCAAGCACGTCCTGGTTCACGATCAGCACCCCGTCCTCGCCAACGGCACCCATCGCCACCTCCGGTTGTCCGGGGACTCCGAGCTTGCGGACGATGATGACATCCAGAGGCATCCCCAATTCGGACGCCACCCGGTAGGCCACCGGAACGCCTCCCCGTGGGATGCCGAGAACGACCGCGTCGGAGTTCCGGTAGTCGAATAGAGCCCGCGCCAACGACCGCCCCGCGTCGTCGCGATCCTTGAATCGCGTCATTTGGCCCCTCCTACTGGTGACTCTCCGCACGGTGAGCACCGGTCCGATCGTCTAGGGGACGTGCAGCGTCCTCGGCGGTCCTGCTGCCGCCTCCAGGAGTTCCGAGCGCGACAGCGTGTACGGTCCACAGTCACACCACGCCGGCAAGCCGTCGTCGCTGAGGGAGTCACCCGCGAGGAAGTCCACGTATTCGGTGCCGCTCGGTGTGCCGTGGTGACCGGTGTCCACACGGTCTCGTGAGCCGTGGGCGTGCGGCCCTTCGATCGCGTGGTAGACAAGCCCGGCGTTCGTCTTATAGACCGCGGCGAGGTGATGGCTGCGCGGGCACTGAACGCTCAACGCCTGGTGTTCGCTTCGCTGCACGCCGAGCGCCGCCAGCGCCTCTGCGGCCGCCTGCCTCCGGGATTCCGGGCTCGTCGGGGTCGTGATGTCGCTTTCGTCCATATCTCCACTGTGTACCCGGTCGCAGCGCGCCGTCCAGGCTCGAGCCGCAACGCGATACTGATGGGGTGATCACTCGCCGATTCGGACGCACGGAACTCGCGATGCCCGTCTTCAGCTGCGGTGGGATGCGGTTCCAGCAGAGTTGGACGGACTCCGGGCAACCCATTGAGCCGGAGGCGCAGGCGCGACTCGAGGCCACTGTGCGCAGCGGGATTCAACGTGGCATCACCCACGTCGAGACCGCGAGGGGCTACGGTACGTCGGAGTGCCAACTGGGGATGCTGCTCCCCCAGTTGGACAGGGATTCCCTGATCCTGCAGACCAAGGTTGCACCTAGTCCGGATCCGCACAGGTTCGAGGCGCACGTACGCCAGTCGCTGGATCGACTGCAGGTCGAGCGCGTGGACCTACTGGCTCTGCACGGGGTCAACTCGTACGAGAAGCTCTGGTGGTCGCTGCGTCCGGGCGGTTGCCTGCAGGTTGCCCGCAGACTGCAGCGCGAAGGCAAGGTGGGGCATGTCGGGCTGTCGACCCACGGGTCCCTGGAATTGATCCTAGCGGCGATCCAACACCCGGACCATGACGGCTTCGACTACATCAACCTGCACTGGTATTTCATCAACCAGACGAACTGGCCGGCCATCGAGGCGGCGACGGCCGCCGACATGGGCGTGTTCATCATCAGTCCGTCCGACAAGGGGGGCCGGCTCTACGACCCCCCGGAGCGGCTGAGCGCACTGTGTGCACCCTTGCATCCCCTGGTCTTCAACGCGTTGTTCTGTCTGAGCCGACCGGAGGTCCACACGCTCAGCATCGGAGCAGCCCGCCCGGACGACTTCGACCTCGCCTTGACCGCCCTCGACCACTTGCCGCAAGCACAGCGGACCCTGGCAGCACCGGAACAACGCCTAGCCGCGGCGATGGCCGAGGCCCTGGGACCGGACGTCTGGCCGCGGCTGACCGACGGACTGCCCGCCTGGGACCATTGCCCGGGTCTGGTCAACGTCTCAGTCATCCTCCGCCTTCGGGCCCTCTCGTTGGCATGGGGGATGCAGGAGTACGCCCGATGGCGGTACAACATGCTCGGGCACGCCTCCGATTGGTTCCCCGGGATGGACGCCCGAGATGTCGCGGACCTCGACTTCACTGCGGCGCTGCCGGATTCACCGTTCCGGGAGCAGATACCCGGTTGGTTGGCCGAGGCGCACGAAATGCTGTCCGGCCGGAAACAGCAGCGCCTGAGCGGGGGCTGAAGGCCCGCAGTCACAACTCGCGCACCATGATGCCGTTGTAGTCGACAAAACCGAGCCGCGCCCAGTACCTGGTCAGTGCCTCGGCCGCCTGCGCCCGCTCTTCCAGATCGACCACCCCCGGACGCATCGGGAACAGGGCGGCCAGATCGACACACTTTCCCAACTCCTGTATCCCCAGCTCTGCGGCTCGCAGGCCGTAGCCCGCCCCGCGCCAGCGGGGATCGATCTCCACGCTGTCGAGGATCAAGGCCCGCTCGTGGATCACGTCGTACGACGCCCGTAGCTCTGAGAGGTCGAACGTTTCGCCGAGCAACGCCTCACCCACCAGGCCGAGATCGAGGCTGCGGCCCACCAGCTCCTGCCAGCAACTGGGCACCGCCAGATCGGCCACGACGAAGCGGCCTCGACCCACGGGGACGGCGAGAACGTCGGGCAACTGCTTGTCCAATTCGGGCAAGTAGCCTTCCGTGTCGACGTCCGTCAGTTCCGACAACACCTCGAGATCGACGTCGGGCCCCTCATCAGGTGACCACTGCACCTGAATGCTTGCCGCATACTCCTGGACCGCCGACGGCCCCGTTTGCCGGAGATCCGTGCGCAGCGTCACGAAGAGCGTGTCGGCAAGTGCTCCGACGACCGCAGATCTGTCCTGCTCCTCGATCTCCACAACTCGAGTGTGATGGGTCGGATGACGGGAATCACGCCAGGGCCGGCTACCGCAGCGTCATTCGGTGCGATGCTTACCTCGGAGTGAACCCCTCGCGGAATCGGCGATCGGATGTATTGATGACCCCTGCTCGGCGCGTCTTGCTGGCCACCGGCTCCGCGGTCGCGGCCATCGGGCTGCTGGTGGCCGTCGACCGCGGGCTGCGCAGACGTTTCGGTAGGCCGCCGCGGCGCGACATCTCCCCCGACGCGGACTCACTTCGGGATTACCAGGACGTCGAGATCCGCGCGATCGACGGTTCCACGCTGCGGGGCTGGCTGCGGAAGTCGACCGCGACCGAGCCGGTTGCCGCGGCGCTGATCGTCCACGGGTGGGGTGGCAGTGCGCATGACATGCTGCCGGTATCCGATGCGCTGATCGATCTGGGACTGGACACGCTACTGCTCGACGCCCGCGGTCACGGCCGCAGCGACGACGTGGCGGTCTCGTCCATGCCCGCGTTCGCAGACGACCTCCGAGCGGCCCTGCAGTGGATACGCACGACCGACCGGGTGGACGCCGAGCGACTCGTTCTGGTCGGACACTCAGTCGGAGCAGGCGCCTGCCTCTTCGTCGCCGCCGATGACGCCGGGATCGCCGGTGTGGTGTCCTTGGCCTCCATGGCCGACCCTCGGGATCTGATGGCCGGACTGATGGGGCCGCGCGTTCCCACCTCCTTCGCCCGCCTGGCGTTCCTCTACATCGAGCACGTCATCGGTCACCGCTTCCGGGAGTTCGCGCCCATCTACACCATCGGGCGGGGGCACATACCGGTGCTTCTGCTGCACGGGGCACGCGACGCGACCGTCCCGGTCGAGGACGCCTACAGATTGCACGCCCAGGCTCCCACCACGAGCACTCTTGTGATCGTCGAGGAAGCTGACCACTTCAGCATCGAGGCGCTGGACTCCGCCCGCCCGGAACTCTCCAAATTCCTCAAGGAGGTCCGCGGGCAGCGGTGATGTGCAGAGCCAGTGGTGGTCGTGGCGGTGGGGACGACCGGAGATCCGCCGAGGTGCGGTGGCGGACGGGCGAACCCGATCAGCCGCAGACGTCCGCCTCAGTTCGCAGGACACCGCCGGACGTGCCGGTGACGTGGCCGCTTACTTTGGTCATGATGCCCACTCTGCTTCCCCGACCCGACGTGGACCCCCTGATCCGGGAGACCCGGTCCGTCTACCGCAGTCTGCTGGGCGGAGGTTTCGCGGACCTTCGCCGGATGCCGTCCGAGGTGGTCTTCGACGCTGACAAGTGCCCCTGTGTGCTTCGACCTGCGACGTGGTTGCTCTCTCGTCGAGTTCCTCCTTGCCGAGGGCAGACCCACGTACCTCGTGGACTACGGCGACATCAGCACCCTGCGGGACCAGGATCTCGGCCTCGAACACTGGATCGATGAGGTCCTTCCCACCGCGATAAGAACGACATTGGCCGATTCCGGGGCACCGGGTGTGCATCTGGTCGGTTGGTGTCTGGGCGGCATTCTCGAGATGTTCACCGCAGCGGCCCACCCTGAACTTCCCATCGTCAGCGTGACGTCCGTGGCGAGTCCCTTCGACTTCAGCACGGTCCGGGTTCTGGGACCGGTCCGATTCCTCGAAGATGTGACCGCCGGGTTGTTGACCACCGGTCTGGTCAGAACCCTGGGCGGCATCCCCGGGCGGCTGAACGGGCTGATCTACCGGTGGCTGGACCCGGTCAAGCAGATCAAGAAGCCGTTGATCCAACTGCAGAGCAGGGACGACCCCGACACGCTCGCGCAGATCGAGGCGGTGGATGTGCTGATCACGATGGAGGCGTATCCGGGCCGCAGCATCTCGCAGATCTATCACTCCCTGATCCGCACCAACCGGATGTCCGAGGGGCAGCTGCATCTCAGGCACGGCCGCATCATAGAGCTCGATGCGGTCGAGGTGCCCGTGATGGCGATCGCAGGAACCGGCGACCTCTTCTTCGCTCCCCCGGCTTCGGCCCACCACGTGACGACACTGCTGCCGAACAGTCCCGCGGTGAGGCTCGAGACCGCACCGGGAGGCCATCTCGGCGTCCTGACCGGCAGGAGCGCGCGCGACACGACATGGACCTACATCGCGGAGTTCCTGGCGGAGAACGATCCCGACTGATGTCGGAGTCAGCCTCGCGGAACACGTAGGCCCCGTAACGTGGGGTCATCCACCACGAGGAGGTCGGCATGCCAACCACCGCCCTGCACATCTGCCCTCTGTGTGAGGCCACCTGCGGGCTCCAGATATCGCTCGACGACGACGAGGTGATATCGGTGCGCGGGGACGCGGAGGACGTGTTCAGCCACGGTTTCGTCTGCCCCAAGGGTGTGGCCGTCGGCGATCTTCACCGCGACCCGGCAAGGCTTCGGTCCCCCTTGATCCGCGAGAACGGCACTCTGCGCAGAGCCACCTGGGACGAGGCCTTCGAACGCATTCGGATGGGTCTTGCGGATGTGCTCGCAACCGGACCCGATTCGGTCGCCGTCTACCTCGGCAATCCGAACGCACACAACGTGACGAGCACCTTCTACCTCCCGGCACTGGTCCGTGCGATCGGGACGAAGTACCGGTTCTCCGCCAGCACGGTCGACCAGATGCCACAGCAAGTGGCACTCGGGCTGATGTACGGGACCGAGCTGTCGGTACCGGTCCCGGACATCGATCGGACCGATCTGTTCGTGGTTATCGGTGGCAACCCACTGATCTCGAACGGTTCGATGATGACCGTCCCCGACATGCCCGGGCGGGTGCGCTCCCTGCGATCGCGGGGTGGCCGGATGATCGTGGTGGATCCGGTGCGAACCCGCACCGCGGCGGCTGCCGATGAGCACATTCGGATCCGGCCCGGAACCGACGTCCTGCTCCTGGCGAGCCTGGTGCGCGTGCTGTTCGACGACGACCTCATCGACCTCGGGGCCGCCGCGCCGTGGATAGACCAGGCCGCGGTGGACCGCATCGCGCGTCTGGTCGAGCCCTTCACGGCCGGGGCCGTGGAGTCACTCACCGGCGTTCCCGCAGCGACCATCACGCGCATCGCACGAGAGATCGCAGCGGCGCCCGCCGCGGCGGTCTATGGCCGGATGGGCACCTCCACGTCCGGATTGCCCGTTGACGGTCAGCCGCTGTCCTTCGGCACCTTGTCCTCGTGGTTGATCGCGGTGATCAATGTGCTCACCGGGAACCTGGACCGCGAGGGCGGCGTCATGTTCCCGTTGCCGGCCGCCGGCGGCCCCACCACGTACGGGGACCCGGGACAGGGTCGTGGCGTCCGCATCCCGGGTAGTCAACGAACCCGCGTGAGCGGTTCGCCCAGCGTGCTGGGCGAGTTCCCCGTCGCCGTCCTCGCCGAGGAGATCGACACGCCGGATCCCGACACCGGTGCCCGAGTACGCGCGCTCATCACGGTCGCCGGCAACCCGGTGGTCTCCACGCCCGATGCCGACCGGCTGGAGCGGGCCCTGGGCACACTTGACCTGCTCGTCTGTGTCGATGCGTATGTCACCGAGACGAGCCGTCATGCGGACGTGATCCTGCCGGCCCCGCCGCCCCTGGCACGCGGCCACTTCGACGTCGTCTTCGCCTCCCTGTCGGTACGGAACACAGCGCGGTGGTCCCCGCCGGTTCTGCCTCTGGGAGCCGATGAGCGCGATGAGGGGGAGGTCCTCCTGACCCTCGCTGGTATCGCCGCCACCGCAGCGAGCGGGGCGCCCGCACCGAGCGCTGAACAGCTCGACGATCTGGTCGCCTTCGAGGTCGCCCGGCGCGTGAGTTCTGGCGCTGCCAGCCGCGCGCATGGACGGGAGCCGACCGAGTTGCTCGCCGCCGTCGCCCCCAGACGGGGAGTGGAGCGCCTGCTCGATCTGTCTCTTCGGGCAGGACCCTACGGTGACGGATTCGGAACCCATCCCGACGGCCTCTCCCTGGCCACTCTCGAGACCAACCCGTCCGGTGTCGATCTCGGACCACTGCGGCCGCGCCTTCCCGAGGTGCTGCGGACCCCATCCGGCCGCATAGAACTGCTTCCCGAGCCGATCGCAGCCGAGGCGCAACGACTTGGCGATGTCCTGGGCAGAGTGTCGATCCCCGATCTCGTGCTCGTGGGCCGCCGGCAGCTGCGGACGAACAACTCGTGGTTGCGGACCCTGCCCAGGCTGGTCGGTGGCACCAGCCGGTCCACGCTGCAGGTCCACCCCAGAGACGCGGAAGCAGCGAGTGTCCGTGATTCGGAGCCTGCCCGGCTGACCTCGCACACAGGCACCGTCGACGTCGTGGTCGAAGTCACCGACTCCGTGATGCCGGGTGTCGTGTGTCTGCCGCACGGTTGGGCGCCGAAGGACGGCGAGACCTGGGGGGATGGCGCGACCTCGGGCAGCAACTCCAACGTCCTGACTCCCAGTGCGGGGATCGATGCACTGGCAGGCACGGCGGTGCTGAACGCGATACCGGTCCGGCTCACGCCCGCCTGACGCGGTCGAGGTCCGTCAGCCTGGGGCGCGGTGATCCCGCGGCACGACATCGACGAGAAGATCATCGATCTCACCCGTCGCGGTGGCGGACAGCACTTCGCGCTCGCCGAGTTTGACGACCACGACCCCGCCGAGCACCAGAAGCGCACCGAGCAACTGCAGCGGCCGAGGTTGCTGGGCCAGTAGGATCCACGCGAACCCCAGCCCGGCAGCCACCTCGGTCAGTGCCACGAAGGACGCGAGGCGCGATCCGAGATGCCGTGCGGCGGCGATGCCGGTGACATAGGCGAGGGCTGCGGTCACTAGGCCCAGGGCCGTTACGGGAACCCACCATGGCACGGTGCCGACGGCAAAGGTCACTGGAGCCGTGGACGTGGTGATCGGGAGGAGGCCGAGTGCAGCTGCGACCCAGAAGACGACTGCCGCGAACACCAGGCCACCGGCGGCGAGCGTGATGGGCGGCAGCCCACTGGAGTCGTCGGCGGAGATCACGAAGTAGGTGGCGGCACCCATCATCGCACCCAGGGCGAACAACACCCCCACGGCATCCACATAGGCACCGTTCAGAACGTCGAGCAGAAGGACGAGCCCCACCGCCGCGATGGCAGCGCCGATGAACGTCAGCGGTCCCGGCCGCTGCCCGCGAGCCGCCCACATCCAGAGCACGACCGCCACCGGCGCGGTGTACTCGATGAGAAGCGCCACCCCGACGTCAAGACGGGAGACGGCGAGGAAGTACATCAACTGCGCCCCCGCTACGGCGAGGAGACCGTAGATGGCGATCGTGCCGAGGTTGTCGACGAGCAGACGAGTCCTGCCACGAACCGCAAACACACCGGGCACCACCAGCACGATTGCGGCGATCGTCACCCGCATGGCCACGGCCGCGGTCGGCGACCAGCCGGCGTCCATCAGGGCCCGCGCCAGTGAACCCGACAACCCGAAGGACACCGCGGACGCGACGGCGAGCAGGATGCCAGTCCCGGTACTCCGCGAGGGGGTTGGTGCGGCCATTGCGTCAGGAGTGTTTACTGCCATGACTCCTGACACTACGTCCAGGTGGGGTAAGGTGTCAATGTGGTTTTCACTCCTGACACGGTCGAAGCCCTCGGTGCCGCCGTGGCATTGGCCAATTCCGCGGAACCGCCGGACACCTTGACGGGTCTCGACGATCTGCTCAGTCTTTTCGACGGCTGGGGCTACACCGGATCCCGGCCGGACGCCGCGGAACTGGCGGCGGTCCGATCGGTTCGACCCCGACTGCGCGCGCTGCTGACAGCAGAGCGGGATGCCGCGGTCGTGCTCATCAACGAGATCCTGAGCGAGCAAAGCGCCGTGCCACAACTGGTCCGCCATGACCATCTGGACTGGCACATCCATGCAGTCTCCGATGACCGACCCATGCACGAACGGATCCTCGTGGAGACTGCCATGGCGATGGTCGACGTCGTCCGCGCCGACGAGATGGGCCGACTACAGGTGTGCGCCGCTCAGGACTGCGACGGGATCGTGCTCGACCTCTCGCGCAACCGGTCGCGCCGATTCTGCAGCACGACCTGCGGGAACCGCGAAGCACAGGCGGCCTTCCGCGCCCGGCGGTCCGGCCCGGCATAGGAGCAGCCGGAGCACAGCGGCCGGCGGTGGCGCCTGTCCCAGCAGAACGTTGGGCCCATCTGTCCGCAACGCGTGGGCAGCGGCTTCGCTGGTGCGTCCTGCTACCCGACGTGAGTTCGACCCGGACCCGCCCACAACAACTCACCACCCCACCTAGGCCCCTTCCCAGTATCGCGCCGGACGGCCGGAAAGGCGGGCTTCAAAGACGTGCGACGTCGCTGTGGCCGTGCCGCAGTGGTCGAGGGTGGTTACCGTTCCCGCGGGTACGAGGACGAACCGTCGTCGGCCGATGGACTACGACCCGGGCCAGCCCCGGCTGACCTCCTCCGCCTCGGCGAGACCCTCCCGCACCGAATCGAGGCTCATCGTCAGGTCGGCAAGGATCTGCCTGGCGGGATCGCCCTCGAAGGCGGAGGTTCCCATCGCCACCAGTTCGCCGGTCCGCGCGGCGAGTCCCTCCATGTCAAGCGCGGCGGTCTGCGCTCGGGCGAGAAGGGTCTCCCGCAGTCTCGCCAATCGCGCCAGCGAGGCGGATTGGGCCGTCACCGCCTCCAACGTCCTCTCCCGCTCGGCGCGCAGTTGCGGGTCAGTCTCCGCCGACACCAGCGCCCGCAGCCGCGCGGCCTCCTGTTCCACCTGGGCGGGGTTGGCCGACTGCAGCGCACCGTCCACCAACGTCACGCGGCCGGCCAGCTCTCGCAGCGCATCCACAACCGTACCCGCCTCGTCGTCGACCTGGGTGACCTCGGAGCGCAGCCCGGGATCGGCCGGTCGGTCGGCCATGGCGTGGATCTGCGCGGCGGCAAGGCGTGCGCGCTCCACGAACTGACCCTGGGGCGACTGCCTGGGCGCCTCGGGTAGCCGGTCACGCCGTTGCCTGGTCTTCCGGGCCGGGGACCGCGCCGCACCTAGCGCAACTTTGCTCCCGAGAACCACAACACCTATCGCCGCACCGACGGGAATCGCGGCGGGGCCCAAGGGTGCCGCCAGCACGGCCCATCCCAGTCCCCCGGTGACCCCGGCCACGAGCCAGCCCCAGGGATCCTTCAGTTCTTCGGAGACGGACACGCTGCCCAGTCTGCCGCAGAGCAGGATCAGAAGTTCGAAAGCACGCTCGTCATGATCTTCTCGATACTCGCCGGGTCCGTCGCCTCGTAGTACTTGCCACGAGATGCCTCGGCGATGCCCACCAGCGCTTCGGTGTCCGCCGAACCGCCGTAGCCGATGGTGAACACCCGGACGGTCGTGTCCACGCTCTCCCCGTTCAACTGCCGCAGCAGTCCATCGAGGTCCGTGTCGTCGGGGTATTCGTTGCGGCCATCGCTGAGAAGCACGATCGCGTTGATCCGGTCCGGGGGCAGGTCCTTCAACATCCGGGCCTGGGCATTGCGCAACGTCGCGTAGAGACCGGTCCCGCCGTCCGCAATCAACCGGTCGATGTCCCTCTGCATGATCGGGACCGTGCTCTTGGCCGGACCGATGGGCACCAATTCGACGAACGGCTCCCCGGAATCCCCCAGCCCGGTGGAGAACACCCAGAGACCCACTTCGTCATCTGGGGCGAACTGCTCCAACGCACCGATGGCGGCCTCCTTGGCCAACGTGATCTTGTCGGTCCCCGCATCCGGAACCGGCTCCGACATCGAGCCGGAGACGTCCATCACCAGCAGGACGTGCGCCCGCTTGCGCAACTGCGCCCAACTGTCCTCGATGGCGGCGAGCACAGCCGGTGACGGCGGGGTCAGCACGTTCGCGGCGCCCGCCGGCAGCATTCCGTTGGCCTCGCTGACGACCGCGCCGGGTTCGCCCTCGAACGTGCGGAAGCCTGCGTCGGTGAACGCCCGCTGCTGGTCCGGTTCCTGCAACCACGCCAGGAAGTCGGCAGCCGCCTGCTGTTTGGGCGCGTCCACCCAGGGCGCGTCCAGCACGATCCACGGATTGTCGGAGACCAGGGTCCCATCCTTCGGGTAGAACGCGACCAGCGGGATCTGTGGAGGCGGTGATTGACCGGCCCTCGCGGGGTCGCCGGTGGGGTTGCCCTGGTTGTAGTCGAGGACCGACTTCTCCTCCACAGTCACCGCGGACACATAGGTCAGGCCTTTTCCGGCCGCCGCCTCGTTCGCCATGTTCTCCAGGAAGGTGAGCGTGGTGTCGCCGTAGTGCACCACCGACGATTCCAGTTGCTTGACGAACGCGCGGGTCTTCTCATCACGGACATTCTTGAGTGTGAGGTCGCTGGACAGTCCGGTGGCGGCGAAGTACGACGCGATCGTGGCGTTGAGCCCGGACGTGGAGTAGTTCGGATTAGTCTTGCCGAGTTTGAACTTGCCCCATTCGGGGTGTCCGGCCTCCCCCCAGCCTTTGGGTGATTTCGCCAATTCGGCCAGGTCGGACCATCCGATCTGCTGATCCGGCCAACCCAGGGCCTCGGCCATGGGCTTGGGCATGGCGATCACCAGCGGGGTCTGCACCAGCGAGGGGCGGTCGGCCGGCATCGGGGACGGGTTGTCCTCCTGCGCGGACACCTGATCGACGAGGACGGCCCAGGAGGACGACGCGGGGGTCCAGACGTCCGGGCGGGGACCATCCACCGCCTCGTCCCAGCCACGCGCCAACGCCTGCGCTGCGCCGCCCGAGGCCTTCGAGGACACATCCACCGTCACGCACCGCCCGTCGACACTCGGCTGCGTGGAGTCGTACTCCCGTGCAAGGTCACCAAGCAACGCCGCCTTCTCGCTGGACGCCACCACCTGCACCAGCAAGCAGTCGGACCGGTCACCGCCGGACGACGTGCCGCTGCCAGTGCTGGACGACCCCCCTCCGCCCCCAAGAAGCGCCCGGGCTCCGATGATCAGGACGATGCCGATGACACCCGCGATGATCAACGGCACCGGAGATCGCCTGGTGGTACTCACGGCCGCCTCCTGCCCCTCGTGCACTCAGCACCGACGGTACCCCCTGGCAAGGACAAGTCGCTCCGATGCGTGTGCGCCGTGGATGTGCCGGCGTCTGGCTCGGGAATCCCCGGTGGGTGGGGCAGGTACCGCCAGGACCCGACCGCCCACCGAGTGGAGAAGGGGGCTGCCAGGTCGGCACAGTCACCGGACCCGCCTAGACGCGGTCCATCATCAGCTTCGCAAGCGCTTCGAAGTCCAGCCCGCGTAGATCGTCGTGTTCGGCCTGCTTCACCGCGCAGTATGAGTCGTGCAGTTCTCCCATGGCCTCGGCGAAGACCGCGGACGACCTGAACGCCCTGAGCACTTCTCTCGGGTCGCCGGGTATCGGCTCGATTCCGAGGTCCGCGCGCTCGGCGTCGCTGAGCAGACCCGGGTCCCCAACCAGAGGCGGTGGGAGTTCAGCGTCCGTCTCCAGACCGTTGAGTCCCGCGGCCAGCAGGCAGCCCAGCAGTACGTAAGGATTGGCCGTGGCGTCACTGGCCTTGTACTCCACATCCCGCGGCGCCCCGGAGCCCGTCGGGACCACGCGCAACGGCGCCTCCTTGTTGTCGTCCCCCCATCCCAGGAAAGCTCCGGCCCAGTAGTGGGGCCGAAACCTGCGCAGCGACAGCAGCGACGGCGCCGTGGCCGCCAGCAGCGCCGGCTGGTTCGCCAGCACTCCTGCCATGAAGGCGCCCCCGTACTGACCGAAGCCGTCACCGGGGTCCCCGGTGAATGACACATGGACGTGCATGCCCGAACCGACACCGTCCGGGCTGGTCACAGGAAGGAAGTTGACGGTCATACCGTGCCGGTGGGCCACAGCACGGATGGTCTGGCGCGCCCCGACTATCGCGTCTGCTGCGCCGACCACCGGTGCGTGCCGCAGAGAGATCTCCCACTGTCCGGGCCCGGACTCCGGATGACACTGTGCCACCGGCAGGTCCTGGCGCTGCAGGGCGTGGAGGACATCCCGAATCACATCCGCGTCAAGGTCGAAGGCCGCGTCCTGTGCGAACGCGGTGTTGTCGATCGGGGCGCCGTCCCGCGACAGTGTGAACTCCAATTCGGCACCTACCCGGATCTCCATCCCCGCGGTCTTTGCGCGCTCGTCCATCCGTCGCAGGAATGACCGCGGACAATGACCCCACGGGCGGTCGCCGTCGAGGATGTCACATGCGACCGCCGCCTGACCCCCACCCATCCGGCGAAGCGACGTCCAGTCCGGGACAAGCGTGACGTCGTGCTCGGGCAACAGTCCCGCGGCAAAGACCACGGAGTCTGCTTGGACTGGTAGCGCGAACTGCGCCTGCGATATCCGAACAGCACGCTCGAGGGTTGCCAGGGCTGGCCTCGGGCCGACCAGGGGCACCGCTTTGGAGCGAATGACGTTCGCGTTGTCCACCCAGAGGAAACGCAACAGGTCGAGGTCGTCGAGATCCATCATCCCCGCATGCTAGCGACGAACGTTCCTGCATCCGGATGAACCGCATCCCTCCTGCCTGGACTCCACCAGCGTCAGCGGCCTGCCGAGCCCCTGCCCTGGATTGCCGGATCACCGCACCAGGCCCACCGGTTTGCTCCTGCTACCGGCACATGCTTCATTCGCGGGTACGACGACGCGGTTCGACGGCCCGCACGGGGCCGCGATGCTGACCCCGACAGTGAGAACTCACCCCACGCCGGCCGAGACAGATCCCCTCCGGGCCGCCCCTGGACCTCGGCCGGCCGTCCGGAGCATCCTCGGCTGGAGGTTGACAACCGTCGAACCGACTGCCGACCATGAGGCGTGCTCACAACAGGGTTCGGCCCGTGACCACGGCCTCAAACGACAAGGCGGCCGTCCTGCTGAACCTCCATGCCGGTCCCGGATTCGTGCTGCCCAACGCCTGGGACGCCGGATCCGCCCGCATCCTCGAACAGGTGGGCTTCCCGGCCATCGCAACCACCAGCGCCGGCATCGCCTGGTCGTGCGGGGTCCCCGACGGGGAAGCCTTGGACCGCGACAGCATGCTCGAACAGGTCAGTCGGATCGTGGCGTCCGTGCACGTGCCGGTGACCGCCGACCTCGAAGCGGGATACGGCGACACCCCCGAGGCGGTCGGTCGCACTGTTGCTCGGGCCGTGGAAGTCGGGGCGGTGGGCGGCAACCTCGAGGACGCCGGGAAGGACGGACTGTTCGCCGTCGAGGAGGCCGCCGAGCGGCTGGCGGCTGCCCGGGCCGCTGCACCGCGGGGCACCTTCGTACTGAATGCCCGCACCGACACCTACTTCGCCGGCACGCAGGGTGACGTGTTCACCGAGACGGTCGAGCGGGCGATCCGGTACCTCGACGTCGGGGCCGACTGCGTTTTCGTGCCTGGCGTCGTCGAAACGAACACGATCAGCCGTCTTGCGCAGGCCATCC
>Ga0316576_10000718_pt1 | contig 16344 bp, 12 predicted proteins | sample S0NA_FD_203075 | JGI IMG/M metagenome (GOLD analysis project Ga0316576, IMG submission 203075) | Rhizosphere microbial communities from salt marsh grasses in Alabama, United States - S0-2_050615r3r5 | ecosystem: Host-associated > Plants > Roots > Rhizosphere | place: USA: Alabama | collected... | reverse complement strand
GCTTAGCACGATCCGCTGTGAGTACCGACCGGCGACCGGTGATCACGCAACACGTGCCGCACGTCGTGTCCATGGTCTTTCGTGTCGCACGGTCGGGCACCGCGGACACGGGACACGGAACCTCTGCACACCATCATCGGCGGTTTCCGAGACCCGGGTGCACAGAGCTTCGCGTCACACGCATCCGGCAGGAGTAAGATGCTGCCGTGCGACGGCGCCCGCTCCCCCCGCATCTCCTCAGATCATGGGTGCTCGCTCTGGCACTGACGACCCTCGCTCCGGTCGTCGGCTGCAACGGAGACGGCTGTCCGTGCTGCGACCTTCCCCGTGCCGTGCACGATTGGATCGTCGAGATCCACTCCGCGCCCATGCCCGATCCGATCACCGACTACCCGATCTTCATCGAGGTCGGCGTCGAGGTCCGGAGCCTTGAAAACGGCACTCCGGCGCCGGACGGTCTGAGAGTGACGCTGACCGTTTCGCCCGGCGCCTTCGTCGATGGCGGATCGGAGATTCAGCGAACTCTGGTGGACGGCGGCACGTCGGCGACGATCCAGGCCGACGGTCCCGGAAGTTACCAGCTCGCCGTGACCGTCGAGGACGCCGGGCGAACCGCCTGGATCACGATCAACGTCGGCACCTGATCCGGACCGCGACTCATCCCGGAGCTGATCGGCGCCACGCCCCCCGATCATCACAGTGCACACTCTGACCACCGTTGTGAACGGGGAGGGTGGCTCTGCTTCGAACCGGCTGTCAGCCGCTTCGATGACCGTCAGGCGAGGGCGTCGGCGAGCGCGTCGAGGAGTTCGCGACCGTTGCCGCGCCACGAGGCACCGTGCATACACGCCAGCGTCCCCGGGTCGAGGCCGGCGAGCTTGGCGAGGAGCGAGTCGGTGTTGTTCGCGTGGGCGTAGTAGTCCATCGCGCCCCGCATGGCCTCGCTCGAACCCAGGATGTCGCCCTCCGTGAGCGGCTCGTGTTCAGCGCCGGGCTGCGTGAACAGATCCCCGCAGAACAAGGTCGACGTCGTCTGCTCGAACAGGTAGCCACAGTCCCACGCGTGGGGAAGGTGGGGTGTGTCGATCCACGTCACGGTGTGTCGGCCGAGCGAGAGCTGCTCGCCGTCCCCGATCCCGCGCGCCTCCCGGTCGGCAACGTCGTCCACCGACACCATCTTCGCCACCTGACCGCACAGCGGAACGGAGAGCGGAGCTGCGGCGAGAAACTCGTTGACCGAACCGCACTCGTCGGCCTCGAAGTGTGAAATGCCCAGGTAGCGCAGGGTGCCCACCGGGATCACCGCCTCGACGGCCTCACGGGTCAGAGGGAACATCCGCCGAGGTCCGGTGTGAAACAGGAGTGGTTCGTCGTCGACGACGAGGAACTGGTTGAAGGAGAAGCCTCCCGGCAGCGACGGCATGGGCGGTACCGGCGTGCTGATGCGATAGATGCCGTCAGCGATCTCGGCGACACTCGTCCCGGACTCGGGGTTGGTGATCTTCATGATGGCTCCTTTTTCGGATTGTCGGGCTCCAGTCTACACCTCGCGTGGCCGACCGGGTCGAGCCCGTAAGATAGGAGCCGACCACGGGCCGGTGGGGGAGCGACCTTCCGGGCCCGGGACATCATGGTGCCGGAGCAACGATGGGACTCACACGCTGGACACGAGGGAGGGTGCACGACCTGGTCGACAGCGGGGTGTGGATCGCCCTGATCGCCGTCGTGCTGACCGGGGCGGCGGCTCGCGCCCTGGGGCTGCGGCTGCCGTTCTCGATGCTGATGATGGTCGCGCTGGGCAGCTTCGCGGTCTACACCCTGGACCGACTGGCCGACCGGGTTCGTGACCGGGTCACCAAGCCTCGGCGGGGACGCTTCGTCGGCCGACGCACGGCCCTCCTCTTCACCACGGCCGTGGTCGCAGCGGCAGTTGCAGGCGTGCTCGCGCTGCTCGCCGGCCCGGAGGTCAGCGTGCTGATGATGCTGGTGGCCGTCCTGGCGGCCCTCCACCTGCCGCTCAAGCACATTCCCGGCGTCAAGCCGACCTACATCGCGGCGGCATGGCTTCTGGTGGTCGTCGGCCTGCCGGTGGTGGTGGCGCGTTTCCCGCCGGGTCGGGCGATGGGCGAGCTGGGTCCCCTCGGGCTGGCGCTGCTGGCGAACGTGCTCGCCTGCGACGCCGCCGACAGAGAGGCGGAGGCGCGCTGGCTCGGGACGGGCGCCGCCTGGAATCTGGCGCGCGGCATGGCCGCCGCGGGCGTCGTGCTCGGCGTGCTCGATCGGGGCGCGCTGAGACCCCTCAGCCTCGTGCCGCTGGCGACGTTTCTGGCGTTGCTGCCGCGACGTGCGGATCCGGAGTACACCAGCGTGTTCGTCGACGGGGCGCTGCTCGCAGGAGGGCTTGCCGCGTGGGCGTGGATGATCTGGGTGTGACGGGACCGGCCGCCCACCCCTGCCGTCGGGCCGGGCGCGGCGGGCGGCGCGATCTCCCGAGACGGTGCGCCGCCGGCCGTCCGGTCCGAAACCACCCGAGTTTGGTAGGCTGACGTCGAGGTCGAGGAGGGGTGCAATGAACCGAGCCGTGACGTTTCTCGCAGTCTGCGTCGCTCTGGCGGTGATGCTGTCGGTTGCGTGCGGTGGCGCTCGACACGAGGCTGCCGCCGAGCCCTCCACCGAGGGCATCTCGGAACCTCCTCGCATTCTCATCACCAACGACGATGGATACTCCAGCGAGGGGATCGCGGCGCTGGCGGAGGCACTCGACGCATTCGCGGACGTGCTCGTCCTCGCGCCCCTGAGCAACGAGTCCGGCGCGAGTCAGTCGCACCGCGCGTACAAACGTGAATCGATCCGGATGTACAACGTCACCATCGGGGACCGCCTGACCGGTTACGCGATCGACGGCACTCCGACCGACTGCGTGTATCTCGGTGTCAGGATCTTCGGTCGCGAGCGGCCCTTCGATCTCGTGGTGTCCGGAATCAACTACGGGGCGAACATCGGGACGACCTACAACTACTCGGGCACCGTCGGTGCGGCATTCGAAGCGCTGAACAACGGCATCCCGGGCGTCGCCGTGTCACAGTCGAAACAGCGCGCGGAGTACACGACGGCCGCGGAGTTCGCCGCGGTCATCGTGCAGCGAGTGCTCGCACAGCCCCTCGAGAAGGGGGTTCTCCTGTCGGTGAACGTGCCGGACGGCCCGATCGCGTGCGTCACCCCCGCCCCTCCGGGTGGACAGCGCTACGAGACGGAGTTTCCACCCATCGGCGAAACCGACGGCGACACCGTCTACACGAGCGAGCGCGTCATGTTCGACACGCCCGATCCGGGCTCGGACCTCTGGGCGTTCGAGAACGGCTGCATCACCCTGACGCCCCTGAAGCTGGACCGGACCCACAACCCCACGCTCGAGAGGCTCGCGGGATGGGCGCCCTCCCTGGAGACCCTCGTGCACTGACACCGGGCGCCGATCGACTCCTCGCCGTCAGGTTCGGCGTCGATCGATCACCGACACTGTCGGGCCCGAGCGGGCGGGCGCCGCGAGCCGCGCGGAAAGGCAGACCTGATGAACGACCGCAGCGACGTCGACACGGAGATTCGCCAGATGGAGCTGGTGGATGCGGCGCCCACCTATGACCTCGGCCGGAAGCTCTTCACCGCCGATCGCTGGCCGACGCTGTACCGGACGTGGGACGAGTACGAGGTCGTCTCGCTCTACGCCAACCACCGGGACTACTGTCTGGTTGCCGATCGGTGCGGTGTCGTGTCCGGCTTCGCCCTCGGCTCGATTCTGGAGAAGCGGGGCGAGCCCTGGACCTACGGCTACCTGCTGTGGCTCGGTGTCGATCCGAATCTCAAGCGGCGCGGGATCGGGCGCCGGCTCATTGACGAGCTCACGCTTCGCTTTGTCGCCGCCGGTGCGCGGATGATGCTGGTCGATACCGAGGCTGACAATCGCGGCGCGCTGGCCCTTTTCCGACGGGTCGGCTTCGGCCACGAACGGCCGCACGTGTATCTGTCGCTCAATCTCACCGACCACCCGGAGTACCGACGCCTCCGCGGAGAGGACGGCTGACTGGAAGACGCCGCAGACGCCATCCGCAGCCTGCGCGAACGCGGAAAGACAGCTGTCAGATCCGAGACTCCGTGGTGACTGCCGTCAACGTCGGAACTGCGGCTTCGGGATCCCTCCTCGTCACCCTTGGTTTGGCGGGGTGCGGGCCGTCAATGCGCGATCGGCCGACCAGCGGCCGCCGCCGATGATCATCACCCCGATGACGACGGTGAGAGCCAGAATGTGATACTCGAATCCTTCGCCGGACTTGTTCCCGAACCAATTCATGAAGAAACCGTTCGGGAGGTGGACCATCAGCACCGCCACAACCATGTTCACTCCGATGCCGAGGGCGGCGATCCGCGTCAGCAGCCCGGCCGCCAGGCAGATCGAACCGACGAACTCGGCGATGATCGCCAGCAGCCCGAGGATCCAGGGTACCCCCAGTGAGTCGGTGAAGTACGACATCGTGCCGGCGAACCCGGCGCCTCCGAACCAGCCCAACAGCTTCTGCGCACCGTGCGGGAACATCACCAGCGCGAGCCCGAGCCGGAGCACCAGCCCCGCCGCGACGTCGTCGGTCCGAATCATCCTCTGCAACATGCTCCCTCCCTTTGTTTCCTCCGGCGCCGGACCAGGCATCGCGGCACGCGACGGGAGGAGCCCCGTCACGCGCCGTCGCAATCGTCCGGCGGACGTGCGGCGTGCGATCCGGAGGAGCGGCGTCGGCTCGCCGGTTCGGCGAGTCGCTCCACGCCCCACCAATTTTCCGATTGCGCGGGCCCGCGTCGAACCGGGCGCCCACCGAGGCCCGGATAGGGTCGGTACCGAGCCCGGTGGATCTCACGACCCGGGTTTCGAAGAGGTACACGACCACCGGAGCGCGAACACCGCCATCGCCGGTCCGGCATCTACGTCGAAACGAGGTGCGAGCGTACGGGATTGCTCGATGAGCTCGACGCGGTCTGTGACGACCACCCGGCGAAAACGCTCGTGGACCCCCGGGCAGGCGATGACCGTGTCCGGCTCGGCGGTGGGTGTACACTCCACCATCGAGCTCGAGCCGGAGGTCCGCCACGCAGCACGCGACGAGACCGATCACGCTGCTGTCACGCTCCGTCCGCCAGGCGGCCGCGGGGCTGGTGATCGTGATCATCGTCGGGTGCGCCCACTACCAGGCCCGCCCGATCGAACCGGGTGGGTCACTCGTCGATTTCGAGGCGCGCCGCCTCGATGCCGCCGAGATCCGCGGTTTCCTGCACGACGAGGTCGGGATCGACCAGTGGCCGCCGACGGTCTGGGATCTCCGGTCGCTGACCCTGGCGGCGCTCTTCTACAGCCCGGAGATGGACGTCGCCCGCGCCCGGTGGGGCGTTGCGGAGGCGGGGACCGTCACCGCCGGAGCCCGTCCGAACCCCTCCCTTGATCCTTCGCTGGGCTACAACAGCACCTCGAAGCTGATCACGCCGTGGATCCCGGAGCTCATCCTGAGCCTGCCGGTGGAGACCGCGGGCAAACGGGGGTTCAGGGTGTCCCGGGCGCGCGAGCTCTCGGAGGCCGCACGCCTCGACGTGCTGCACACCGCCTGGATGGTTCGGAGCGGCGTACGCCGTGCCTATGTCGACCTCTATCGCGCCGGAGAGATGAAGGTCCTTCTCGACCGGCTGCACGAGCTCCAGCGCCGGAGCCTCGACATGCTCGAAGCGCAGCTCGAGCTCGGCGAGATCTCGGCCAACGAGCTCACCCAGGCCAGGATCGCCACCGGGAGAACCCGGCTCGCGGCCCTTCAGGCCGCCGGCGATGTCGCCCGCGGGTGGGTGCGGCTCGCCGAGGTCATCGGCGTGCCGGGGGAGGCGCTCGACGGTCTCGAGATCTCCTTTGCCGAGCTCGAGCACCTGGCCGCCGAGCTGCCGACCGACGAGGCGCGGCGTCGGGCGGTCACCCGCCGCTCCGACGTGCTCGGCTCTCTCGCCGAGTACGCGGCGACCCAGGCGGCGCTGCAGCTCGAGATCGCCCGGCAGTACCCCGATCTCGACATCGGCGCGGGCTACCAGCTCGACCAGACCGACAGCAAGTGGACGCTCGGCATCAACCTGGTGCTGCCCGTGTTCAACCGCAACGCCGGACCGATCGCCGAGGCCGAGGCATCGCGAACGGAGGCCGCGGCGAAGTTCCTCGCACTGCAGGCCCGGGTCCTGGCCGAGGTCGACGGGGCTGTGGCTTCCTACCGCAACGCGCTCGAGACCGTTGCCGTCACCGACGAGATGGTGGCGAAGCTGGACCAGCGAGAGGCGTCTGCGGAGGTCGCCTACGAACTCGGTGCGACCTCCAGGCTCGAGCTCGCCAGCTCCGAGATCGAGACCGTCACCGGCCGTGTCGCCCGCCTTGACGCGCTGGTCTCCGCGCAGCGTGCGGCGGGCGACCTCGAGAACGCCCTCCAACAGACGCTCGAACCACAGGACTGGGTGTTGACCACACCACCGAGAGCCGGGAGCGAGGTGAATGCCGACGATGAGGATTGAGAAAACGAGCCGTTCGGGTGCGCTCCTGCTCGGGGTGGCTGTGCTGGCCACAGCCGCCGCCACGGGTGCAGGGTGCCGGGCGCCGAGCGACGGCGGATCGCCCGGTGAGGTGCAGGTCCATGTCGGGAGCATCGGTCGCGCGACCCTGTACCGGTACGTCGAGGCCTACGGGCGGATCGTCCCGGCGCCGCCCGCCCCGGGAGCCCCCCCGGCGCGGGCGGTCATCGGCGCGCCGACCGGCGGGCTCCTGTTCCGGATCGGCTGTTCGCCGGGCGAGAAGGTCGCCAAGGGCTCCACCCTTTTCGAGCTCGACCCCCGGGCGGCCGAGGTCGCGGTGCGCAAGGCCCGAACCGCGCTCGACTACGCCGAAAGGACGTTCCAACGCCAGCGTGAGCTGCTGGCGGCCGGCGGGACCTCGAAGCGAGCGGTCCAGGACGCGGAGCAGCAACGGGACGCGGCCGCCAACGAGCTGACGGACGCCGAAACCCGGCTCGACCTGCTGCGCATCACCGCACCGATCGGCGGCACCGTGGTCCGCATCGATGCCGCGCTCGGCCAGCCGGTGGAGCCGAACACGGTCCTGGCCGAGATCATCGATCTCGACCGGCTCGTCGTCGAGGCGCGTGTTCCCAGCTCCGACGCCGCCGACGTGGAGCCGGGCCAAGCGGTCGAGCTCGCCGCGGACCGATCGCAGCTCGGCCGCGTGATCTTCGTCGGGGCCGACGTCGATGCCAACAGCGACACCGTCGTGGTTCGCGCCTCGGTTACGGCGGCTGCGAAGCTCCGGCCCGGGCAGTTCCTCGAGGTCCGGATCGTGACGGGTGAAGCGTCGAACTGCCTGGTCGTCCCCGAGTCGAGCGTGGTGAGCCGTGAGGGTCAGCCGAGCCGGATCGTGCTGGTGGTCGGCGGCACCGCGGTCCACCAGCCGGTCACGACCGGGTTGCGCGAGGGGGGGTTGGTGGAGATCACGGGCCCCGGGGTCGAGGAGGGAGCGATGATCGTCACCGACGACGCCTACGCGCTGCCCGAGGACACCAAGGTCCGCGTCGCGGGCGATTGAGATGTTCGGGCGCTTCGCCACCCGCCACGCCCTGGTCGTCGTGTTCATCAGCGTCGGGCTGTGCGTTGCGGGTGTCTACGCGGCGATGACGTTGTCGTCGTCGGTGTTCCCGCGGACCGATTTTCCGCGCGTCGTGATCCTCGTCGACAACGGCGTCATGCCCGCCGACGAGATGATGGCCACCATCACCCGGCCTATCGAGGAGGCGATGAAGGACATCCCCGGCGCGGTCACGGTCCGTTCGGCCACCGGCCGCGGCTCGGCCGAGATCAACGTCTTCTTCACGTGGCGGGTGGACATGGTGCGGTCCGAGCTCTACGTGCTCAGCCGCCTGTCGCAGATCCGCGGCCGGCTTCCGTCCAGCGCAGAAACCAACGTCTTCCGGGTGACCTTCGCGGCGTTCCCGATTCTCGGCGTCAGCCTGACCAGCTCGACCCGCGACATCACCGAGCTGTGGCAGGAGGCGCGTTACGACCTCAAGCCCCGGTTCCTGAAGATCCCCGGGGTCGCCAGGGTCGACCTCGTCGGAGGCCGCCGGCCGGAGTACCACGTGGTCATCGACCCGATCCGCCTCGATGCGGCCAACCTCACTCTGGTCGAGGTCAGCGACGCGCTCGCCGCCGACAACCTCATCGCCTCGGCGGGCATGCTCGAGGAGAAGCACACCCTGTTTCTGACCGTGGTCGACGGCCGCGTCCACGACACGGCGGAGATCGAGAACCTGGTCGTCACCACCGTCGACGGCCACCCGGTGCGGGTCGGCGACATCGCCGCGGTTCGCTCCGGTCACGAGCCGGTCTTCAACATCGTCACCGCCGACGGCCAGAACGCGGTGCTGCTCAATATCCGCAGTCAGCCCGACGGCAGCACGCTCGCCATCGCCAAGGAACTGAAAGGCCTGCTGCGGCAGCTGGAAGGCGAGCTGCCGCCGGACATGAAGCTGGCCTTCTTCTACGACCAGTCGGAGATCGTGAAGGCCTCGGTCGAGAGCGTGTGGGAGGCCATCCTCTTCGGCCTCCTGCTGTCCGTCCTCATTCTCTTCGTGTTTCTCAAGAGGTGGAGCGCGACCCTGGTCGCCATCACGGTCATTCCGGTGACGGTTCTGATCACGCTGGTCTCGATGCGGGTGTTCGGGCTCACCTTCAACCTGATGACTCTCGGGGGGATCGCTGCCGCCATCGGCCTGGTGATCGACGACGCCATCGTCGTGGTCGAGGCCATCCACAACAAGCTCGCCTCGGGCATGGATCGGATCGGGGCGGTCGAGGCCGGGATCGCCGAGATCATCCACGCGCTGGTCGGATCGACCCTGACCCCGGTGGTCGTCTTCCTACCGCTCGCGTTTCTGGACGGCATCACTGGGGTCTTCTTCCGCGCCCTCGCGCTGACCATGGTGGTCTCGTTGCTGACATCGCTCGTCCTCGCCGTTACCCTGACACCGTCGCTCGCGACCGCCGTGATGGCCCCCGGCCGCCGGGCGAGCGGCGCACGCCCGGACGAGCTCGGTGCGGTCATGCGATGGGCGGTCCGTTTGTACGAGCGTGCGGTTCGGCCCGCCCTGCGGTGGCCCTGGCTGACCCTGGGGTCGTGCTGCCTCGTCGTGGTCGCAGGCGTCCTGCTCTACGGGCGCCTCGACAGCGAGTTCCTGCCGCCGATGGACGAGGGCGGCTTCGTCATCGACTACGTTACTCCCCCGGGCACCAGCCTCGCCGAGACCGATCACCAGCTGAAGAAGGCCGAGGCCATCCTACGTTCGGTGCCGGAGGTGGAGAGCTACTCGCGCCGGACCGGCGCCCGGCTCGCGCTCGCCATCGCCGAGCCCAACACCGGGGATTTCCTGGTCAAGCTGGAGCGGGGCCGGAGCCGCACGACCGACGAGGTCATCGCGACGCTGCGCTCCCGGCTCAACGCGGAACTGCCGGGAATCGAGTGGGAGTTTCCCGGCATCCTCAGCGATCTGATCGGCGATCTCATGTGGGCGCCGCAGCCGATCGAGGTCAAGCTGTTCTCGAACGACCTGGGGTGGCTCGAGCAGAAGGCCCCGGAGGTCGCCGCGCGGCTGTCGGCGATCGCCGGTGTCGTCGACGTGTTCGACGGGCTGGTCTACACGGGGCCGACGATCTCACTGCGCACGCGGCCCGTCGAGCTTGCGCGCTTCGGCCTCGACACCGACGCCGTCGCGACGGCCGCGAACATCGCCCTGTTGGGCATTACGTCCTCGTCGGTGCTCGAGGGCGACCGTGTGGTCGAGATTCGGGTCAAGCTCGACCCGGATCGGGTCGCGACCGTCGGCAGGCTCGGCCGGCTGCCGATCCGAACGCCCGACGGCGGCCTGGTGCGGCTCGAACAGCTCGTCGACGTGGTCGAGGAGCCGGGTCAGCTCGAGCTGCGACGCGAGGACGGCCGCCAGGACATCGCCGTCACCGCCCGTCTCGAAGGGCGCGACATGGGCAGCGCCATGGCCGAGATCCGCGCCGCGCTGTCACGCGACGCCTCGATCCCGCCGGGCACGATCGAGTACGGGGGGCTGTACGAGCAGCAGCAGCAGTCGTTCAGGAACCTCGTCATGGTGCTGCTGATGGCGGTGGCGCTGGTGTTCACGGTCCTGCTGGTCGAGTTCGGGTCCTTCGCCGAGCCGCTGGCGATCGTCTTCGGAGCGGTCCTGGCGCTCTTCGGCACGGTGCTCGCCCTGTGGCTGACCGGGACCTCGTTCAACGTGGTGTCCTTCCTCGGCGCGATCATCGGCGTCGGGATCGTCGCCAAGAACGGCATCCTGATGCTCGACTTCGTGCGCCACCTGCGGGACGGGGACGGCGATCTGGTGGAAGCCTTGGTGGGTTCGGGAAGGCGACGGCTCCGGCCCGTGCTCATGACCTCGCTGGCGGCGGCTCTCGGCATGCTGCCCCTGGCGTGGGGCGTCGGCTCCGGGGACGACATGCTGCGCCCGCTGGCGATCGCCGTGATCGGCGCTCTCTGCATCTCGGTGTTGCTGTCCCTGGTGGCGACCCCCGCCGTCTATCTGCTGCTGGCGAGGGGTCGAGCCCATGCAGCCGACGGCGGGACCTGATCAGAATCGCCGCCGATCACGGTCTCGCGACGAGCTTCCGTTCCGAGTCGGAGCGACCTCCGGCGACCGTGGAGGCGTCCGTTCGAACGGCGCGAAGCGGCCCCGGCGCGAGGTGCGACGGCCCGGGTGAGGCACCGAGGGGGAGCTCTCCCTGGGCGGGAGTAGAATGCTCGATCGTCGAGCCGCGGTTCAACGACGCCGTAATCTGCGCAGAGACGGAGGCCCGCGATGCTGATGAAACGCCTCGATTTGGCGGAAATCGAATGGCCGAACGTCCAGCCGGCACTGCTCCTCCTCACCGCGGTCCTGACGGCCGGTGCCGCGACCGTTGGCGCCCAGGGTGCCGAGCCGGCAAACCCGCCGCCATCCACGATCCTGGCCGGAGGCGTACCCGGGCCTGCGCCGGATGGGCCGGTGACGCTCACGCTGTCGCAAGCGGTCGAGCGCGGCCTCGAGCGGAACCTGGCGGTCGCCGTCGGCCGCGAGCAGGCCAACGCTGCGGCAGGGGCCCGGAAGGCGGTGCGGTCCCGCGTCCTTCCACAGCTGGATGCCACTCTTGCCGAGAGCCGCAACGTGATCAACCTCGAGGCCTACGGCTTTCCGGTCGCGCCGGGCGAGTCGCCGCTCATCGGGCCGTTCAACGTCTTCGACGTCCGCGCCGCGGTCGCCCTTCCCGTTGTCGATCTCAGCGGGTGGGCCGACGCGAGAGCCGCGTCGCACGCCGCCGAGGCGGCCGGCGCCACCCTCGCGGATCTGCGCGACCAGGTGGTGCTGGCGGTCAGCAGCCTCTACCTGAGCGCCAGCGCGGCCGACAGCCGGGTCGTCGTCGCCCGAGCCCAGGTCGCCACGGCTCGCGCCCTCCACGAGCAGGCGATCGACATGAAGGCCGCCGGGGTCGTCGCCGCCATCGAGGTGCTGCGGTCCGAGGTCCAGCTGGCCACCGAGCGCGAGCGGCTGATCATCGCCGAAAACGAGGCCGCCACCAGCAAGCTGGCGCTGGCGCGCGCGATCGGTCTGCCGCTCGACGCAGAGCTGGTGCTGCTCGAGCCCCTCGAGGAGTCGTCAGCGCCGGTGATCGACGTCGACGAGGCGGTGCAGCGGGCCCTCGGGCAGCGTTCCGACTACCTGAGCGCGCAGGCGGCGCTCGCCGCGGCCAAGGAGGCTTCGAACGCCGCCCGGAACCTGGCGATTCCCTCACTCGAGATGGAGGCCGACTGGGGCAAGATCGGTCCGGACGTGAGCGGTGCGCTGACCACCTACACGGTGGCCGCGAGGTTCGTGCTGCCGATCTACAGGGGCGGCTTCATCCACGCCCGGAAGATCACCGCGGCCGCCGCCCTCGCGGAGCGGCAGGCCCGGCTCGCCGACCTCCGAGCGCGAATCGAGTTCGAAGTGCGGTCCGCTCTACTCGATCTCGCGGCCGCTGGCCGGCGGACCCGGGTCGCAGGTGACGCGGTGCGCCTCGCCGAGAGCCAGCTCGAACAGGCGCGTGACCGTTTCGCCGCAGGCGTCGCCGATGGGGTCGAAGTCATCCAGGCTCTACAGACGGCCGCCACCGCCAACGACAACGAGATCGCCAGCCTCCTGGACGAGAACCTGGCCAGGGTCCGGCTGGCGCGCGCACTCGGCGTTGCCGCCGAGGAGCTCGACGACCGATCTGGAGGCACCAGGTGACACCATCGCAAGGTCCATCGGAGAACCTACCTGCCGACGCCGACCGCGCGGCCGAGGGACGCGCCAACGGCATTGTCACCTTTCTCCGCCAACGACCGAAGGCGAGGCGCACCCTGCTCGTGGTGGCGGTCGTGGTCATCGCCGCCATCGTGGTCGCCTGGTTCGCCACCCGCGGTCGGGTGTCCACGGACGACGCACAGATCGACGCCCACATCCTCCCGGTCTCCGCGCGGGTCGGCGGCACGGTGGTCGCGGTCGAGGTCGAGGACAACCGGACCGTCGAGGCGGGTACGGTGCTCGTCCGCCTCGACCCGACGGACTACGAGGTGGCCCTCCGCCGAGCCGAGGCCGACCGGGCGGCGGCCGAGGCTGCGCTGAGCGCGGCGCGCTCCGGGGTGCCGATTGCGTCGGCGAGCTCGAGCGGCCGGCTGGACGCGGCAGAAGCGGAGGTCCGGCGGGCCCAGGCCGCCACCGCGTTCGCCGACGCCGCGTTGCGCGCGGCCCGGGCGCGGACCCGCGAAGCGCAGGCCAACGCCGATCGGGCAACCCGAGACCGGGAACGTCTCGAGCAGCTGGTGGCCAAGGACGAGGTCTCGCGTCAGCAGTACGACGCCTCGGTGGCGGCCGCGGTCGCCGCCGATGCCGCCCTCGACGCTGCTGCGGCGGCGGTCCGGCAGGCCGAGGAAGCCCGACGACAGGCCGATGACCGGGTGGCGCAGGCCGAGGCCGATCTGCGCGCGGCGCAGACGGCGCCCCAGCAGGTCGAGGCGACCAAGGCCCAGGTGACCCTCGCCGAGGCCCATCTCGAGCTCGCCAAGGCCGCCGTCGAGCAGGCGCGGCTCGATCTCGAGTACACGGTCGTCAAGGCGGCCATCGACGGGGTCGTGAGCAAGCGGGCGGTCGAGCCCGGGCAGGTCGTGCGGCCCGGCCAGCCGCTCTTCGCGCTGGTCGACCTCGACGACGTGTGGGTGACCGCCAACTTCAAGGAGACCAAGCTCGCTCGTGTCGAGCCGGGCCAGCCGGTCCGGATCGAGGTCGACGCCTACGGCCACACCCTGAAGGGTCACGTCGACAGCATCGGGGCCGCGACCGGCGCCCGTTTCAGCCTGCTGCCGCCCGAGAACGCCTCCGGAAACTACGTCAAGGTGGTCCAGCGCGTGCCGGTCAAGATCGTCTTCGAGCCGGACCAGGATCCGGAGCACAAACTCCGCCCGGGACTCTCGGTCGTGCCGACGATCGACACCCGGTGATCGCATGACCGAGGCCGCGGCGCCCACGCCGACCGTCAACCGCTGGATCGTCGCCATCTCGGTGATGGCGGGCACCTTCATGGTGGTGCTCGACACCACAGTCGTGAACGTGGCGTTGCCGCACATGGCCGGCAGCCTGTCGGTGAGTGTCGAGGAGGCCACCTGGGCGCTGACCACCTATCTGGCCGCCAACGCGATCATCCTCCCGATCACCGGCTGGCTCGCCAACTTCGTCGGCCGCAAGCGCCTGCTGATCATCTCGCTGACCAGCTTCACCGTCGCATCGCTGATGTGCGGGCTGGCGCCGTCGCTCCTCTTCATGATCGCCTTCCGCATCCTGCAGGGAATCAGCGGCGGTGTGATGCAGCCGCTGTCCCAGGCGGTGCTGCTCGAGGCGTTCCCGCCCGCGGAGCGCGGCAAGGCGATGGGCTTTTGGGGCGTCGGCATCGTCGCGGCGCCGATCCTCGGGCCGGTCATGGGCGGCTGGATGACCGAGAACTGGTCGTGGCGCTGGGTCTTCTACATCAACCTCCCGGTCGGGGTGATCGCGGTGATCCTCACCGTGCTGTTCATCTACGACCCGCCGTACATCCGCCGCGACACCGCCCGGATCGACTACTGGGGCATCGGCCTGCTGGCGGTCGGGATCGGCGCCCTGCAGATCGGCCTCGACCGGGGTCAGGAGTACGACTGGTTCTCGTCGCGCCTGGTCACCGGCCTGCTGATCACCGCTGCCGTCAGCCTGCTCGCGATGCTCGCCCGAGAGCTGACCGTTCGCCACCCGGTGGTGGACCTTACGGTGTTCCGCGAGCGCACCTACACCACCGGTGTCGTCCTCATCACACTGATGGGCGCCGTGCTCTACGGCAACCTGGTGCTGCTGCCGATCATGCTCCAGACCGTGATGGGCCATACGGCCTACTCGGCGGGCATCGTGATGGCGCCGCGGGGCATCGGAACCCTCATCGCCATGCCGATCGTCGGCCTGCTCATCGGCCGCCTCGACGCGCGCAAGATGATCGCCACCGGCTTCCTGCTCGGCGCGGTGACGCTGTTCTGGCTGGCGCGGCTCAACACCGATGCAGGGTTCTGGGACCTGTTCTGGCCCCAGTTCATCCAGGGCATCGGGTTCGGCCTGCTGTTCGTGCCGCTCACCACGGTGACCATGGACCCGATCCCCAACCGGGGTATGGGCAACGCCACCAGCCTCTTCAACCTCATGCGCAACATCGGTGGCAGCTTCGGCATCGCCCTCATCCAGACCTTCGCGGTGCGGCAGCGTCAGTTCCACACCACGATTCTGGTGGAGCACGTCAACCGCTACAACGAATCGACCAGAGTCATGCTGGACAGGCTGAGAAGCGCGTTCATGGCGGCCGGGGCCGATGCCGCGACCGCGACGGAGCGCGCCCACGCGGCCGTCTGGGGCACGGTCCAGAAGCAGGCCGCTGTGCTGTCGTTTCTGGACTCGTTCCACGTGCTGGGCCTCGTGTTTCTGATCATCGTCCCGCTCGCGTTCGTGATGAGGAGGCCGCGCGGGGGAGAATCCGGCTCCGTGGGCGCGGGCGAATAGCCGTCCTGCCGTGTCGGCGCGCCGGATCCCCGTTGGCGATGCGAACCTCGACGGGGGCCGGTTCCTCGGCCTCCTCCGTCACCCACTCGATTCAGAAATTTGCGACCACCTCGATGAATCCCCGGACTCGAAGCCGTCGTCGAACAGCCGCGAGGTCGGATGGCACAGGAGTGTCAGATCGAGGTCGTAGACCGCTCCGCTCGGTCCAGGTTGGCTCGCAGCGACAGACCAGTAGGGAGCGTAGCTCGTACCGGACCGGTTCGCGGTGAGCGCTGCCTCGGTGGGGAAGACCTCGCCACCACCGGCCAGGGGAAAGGTGCCGTCCGGACAGTACATCTCGGTTGACATGATCTGACTCAGTGCATGGTTGACCGATCGAGAGCGAAGCGACGGCTGGACATCGGCACACAGCACCGTTCCCAGCAGCGCCCAGTCCGCCCCGTCCGGGAGCAGCTCGACGCCGCCGAAGTTCCAGTTCTCGGACGGCAGGATCGTGATCTGGTTGATGCCGACACCGGTCGCGGTCGAAGACGCGATCGCGACCCCACCCCCGATCGTCGCCTTTCCGGTCGGGCACGCGATGTCCAGCTCCTTCGGCGATATGCTCGTCATGTCGCTCAACGCCGAGACCCTCTCGAGCCCGGGAGGCGGATCGGCGCACCACACGCTCGCGCGCAGACCCCACATCGTGCCGCCGCCGTCCACGTCCCGGCCGACGACGAGCCACGAGGTCGGCGGATCGTAGATCGGCAGGCTCTGGTACAACGCCTGCCCCTGGGTCGCGGGCCCGGTCAGAGTCCCGCCTCCGCTGACCGCCACCTTCCCCGGCGGGCAGTCGAGCTGGATCTCCTTGGAGAACGTGGCGCTCGACGGCACCTCATCCTCGATGCGCTCGACCCCAGTCAGGATCTGAGCCGTGGCGGGCGGCGCCCAGACGGCCGTCCAGAGTATCGCGGCGAGCGCCCACGGACGCAGCATTCCGGGAAACATGGCCCGATCGCCGGGCGATGTACGACGGGCGAGCGGCGAGTTGCCGGGCACGTCGAGCGGCTCGCCCGCTGCGCCGGTGGCGAGAGCGGCCCCAGCCCGCACCTCGACGCCCCGAAGCGGGCTGGCTGCGGTCCTCGGTTTGACGGTGGTT
>Ga0316576_10000717_pt1 | contig 16373 bp, 12 predicted proteins | sample S0NA_FD_203075 | JGI IMG/M metagenome (GOLD analysis project Ga0316576, IMG submission 203075) | Rhizosphere microbial communities from salt marsh grasses in Alabama, United States - S0-2_050615r3r5 | ecosystem: Host-associated > Plants > Roots > Rhizosphere | place: USA: Alabama | collected... | reverse complement strand
ATTCAGCACAGCGTCCTCGAGGGGGCGAGCAACGCCGCGGTGCAGACCGGGGACGAGTGGGCCGCCACCGAGGACCTGACCATCCGCTGCAGCTGGCTCTACGGCGGGGGCTACACCCTGAACATCCGCGGCACGGGCGCCACCAAGCCCAAGAACACCAAGGTGATCGACAACCGGTTCGGGCGCGACGCGCAGTACGGCCCCTGGGTCATCGACGACCCCGCGCCGACGGTCACCGGCAACGTCTACGACGACAACAACCAGCCGATCCCCTGGCCCTGACCTACTCCCCCAGCACCTCCACGATCCGGTCGATCTCCTCGGGCGTGTTGTAGCCGTGGGGCGCGATGCGCAGCCCGCCGCCGCGGACCGAGACGACGATGCGCTCCCGCTCGAGCCGCGCGCGGAGCGCCTGGGCGTCGGCGCCCTCGCGACCGCAGAGCACGATGCCCGAGCGCTCGTCCTCGACCTCCCGCGGCGACTGGACGGACCAGCCGATGCGGCGCAGGCCCTCGCAGAGCCGGTCGGTGAGCGTCAGGATGCGTCGCGCGATGCGCTCGACCCCGGCCTCGAGGATGACCTCCAGGCTGCCCACCATCCCGTGCAGCCCGGCGACGTTGTAGGCCCCCTCCTCGTAGCGGGCCGCTGTCTGCTTCAGCGGCTGCTCCACGTTGAAGAAGTCGAAGGGCTCCTCGGCGCCGAACCAGCCCTCGAGCACCGGCTCGATGCGCTCGAGCGCCCGCGGCGCGGCGTAGCCGATCCCCACGCCCTCAGGACCGAGCAGCCACTTGTGGGCGTCGGCGGAGAGGAAGTCGACGCCCAGCGCCTCGACGTCGAGGGGGAAGGCCCCGAGCCCCTGGATCGCGTCGACGACGCACAGCGCGTCGTGGCGGCGGCAGATCTCGCTGACGGCCCCGACATCGACGCGGAAGCCCGAGAGGAACTGAACGAAGCTCACCGAGATCGCCGCGGTGCGATCGTCGGCGGCCGCGGCCAGATCGTCGAGGAGCACCCGCCCCTCCCGCTGGGGCACCATGCGCACCTCGACGCCCCGGCGCCTGAGCGGCAGCCAGGGACGGATGTTCGCCGGGAACTCCCGCTCGACGAGCACCACGTTGTCCCCCGGCCGCATCGGGATCCCCGTGGCGGCGATACCGATCCCCTGGGTCGTGGAGCGCACGATGAAGATGCGCTCCGGCGCGGTGTTGATCAGAAGGGCGGCGAGCTCGCGCGCACGGTCGATGATCCGAAACGGGAAGGCCGGGTAGCTCGCCGCGCCCCGGCGCGAGAGCTCGTCGAGGTAGCGCGCGACGTTGCCGATGGCCCGCAGGGGGAGCGGCGACACCGCGGCGTGGTTGAGGTAGGTCAGCTCCTCGGTGACGGGGAACTGCAGTCGAAAGCTTCGCCAGTCTTCAGCCCCAAGCGGCCTGAGTCCGCTTGGGGACCCCAAGTCTTCCATCGTTGCCTCGGATCAGTTGGTCGCCGCGGCGGGATCGACGTAGAGGAACCAGGTGTACCGCTCGAGCTCGAAGTACCCGCTGGCCACGCCGTGCTTGGCCCAGAAGCGGCCCTTGAACCCGACGACCCACCTCTTGTGCTGCTCCCCGGGGATCTTGGCCGCCATGTTCATGCCCGCCTGTGCCACGGACGGCAGCCGCCTCATGCTCTCGCTGGTCATCGGCTCGATGACGATCTGCAGGCTCTGCTCGTCGACCTTGACCCCGACCTTCCGAGCCATGTTCCGAACCACCTGGCGCAGGTCGTCGCGGTTGATGTTCTGCGCGTTCTTCAGCCGCATCAGGGCCTGTTGCAGATCCTGGGCCTCGACGGAGAGCTCGTGGCTCTTCTCGTTCACCTTGTAGCGGCAGTAGCCGTAGTAGCCCCCGTAGGCGCCCACCGCCAGGAGCAGCAGGAGGAACAGCTTGAGGAGCAACGATCCCCTGGGGCGCTCGGGCTCGATGGCTCTGAAGTCGGAGGGGGGGCGCTTCAGCCGATGGTCTTCCTCGCTCACCTTGGCACCTCCGTGGCAACGCTGGCAGTCATGGTACTTGAATTGATACGGTTTGTCCTGTCGGCCCCTGCGGCCGGGTGCCTGCAGCCTGCCACCAACACCCACCCCGACCGTCGTCACAACGCCCCGGGATCACGGATGCATCTCGTGGCACGCCCCCTGCAGCGGCCCGAGACGGGCAAGAGGTGATCCATGCAAACCGCCAGTGACGCGAGCGCCTGCTCCGGCGAGATCTGCAGACCCGACCCCACCCTGCCGGTGGAGCCGGAGGACGTGATCCAGGAGGACCCCCTGGATCCGGCCTTCATCGAGAGCCTCGCGGCGCCGCGGTCGACGACGATGTCCGACGGGCTGCTCAACATGATGGTGCCCGGCGCTGACTTCGCACGCGAGGACGACCTCGATCTGCTCGAGCTGCGCCCTCGTCGCCGCCGGACCGTGCTGATCGCCGTCTCCATGGCGCTCGCCACGGTCGCCGGGATCCTCGTCGCCCTGGGCGCCCAGCACCACCTGAGCGGGCCCCGGGCGATCCCGGACGTGCCGGACACGTCGCTCGGCGACATTCGGCTCCGCGTCCAGCGAGCCGCCGCGACGGCCCCCCGGTCCGCGAAACCCAGGACCGGCGCTCCGCGAAAGCACCACCGCCTCCACCTCAGCCGCCAGCAGCGCGCCAAGCGCCACCTCCGTCGCGCGGGCCGCGACTACCGCCGTGGCCGCTACGGGGCGGCGAGGCGCGAGGCCCGCCGCGCCCTGCGGCTGGACCGCCGCAACCGGCAGGCCCGGAGCCTGGAGCGCCGCGCGAGCGTCAAGCTTCGCCAGCGAGAGCGCGCGATCAAGCGGCAGCTGTCCCGGGCGAAACGATCGCTCAAGCGCCGCAGGTGGAAGCTGGCGCGTCAGCAGGCCCGGGCCATCCTGCGGGTCGACCCGCGCAACCGGCAGGCGCGGCAGATCAAGCGCCTCGCCGAGGCTCGCCTGCGGAAGCGTCCCAAGCGCGGCTAGGCCGCCGCCGAGCAGAACGGGCGCAGCCCATCGGCCAGGGCCTTGGCCGACGGGACGCGGCGCGCGGGGTCCTTGACCAGACACCGCATCACGAGGTCGGCGAGCCCCGGAGGGACAGGCTGCCCCGCCCGCCTGGCCACGGGCGCCGGCTCCTCGTTCAGGTGGCCCGCCATCACGCGGTACATGTCCGCGTCTTGGAACGGCGGCGCCCCGCAGAGCAGGTGGTAGAGGATCGCGCCGAGGGCATAGATGTCCGAGCGCGCCTCGGCGGGGTGACCGTGGAGCACCTCGGGTGAGATGTAGCTCGGCGTCCCCACGGCCCAGCCCTCCCGCGTCAGGTGCGGGTCATCCGGCCGCACGACACGGGCCAGACCGAAGTCCAGCACCTTGACCAGCTCGTCGAGCCCCGCCGCCGACGTGACGAACAGGTTCGACGGCTTGAGGTCCCGGTGGACGATGCCGCAGGCGTGGGCCTCGGCCAGCGCCAGGGCGGCCTGCCGCACGAGGTGGGCTGCACGCCCCGGGGCGATCTGCCCCTCCCGCGTGAGGATCTGGCCCAGGTCGCGCCCTTTGAGCAGCTCCATCGCGAAGTAGCACAGCCCGTCCTCGGTCACGCCGAAGTCAAAGACGCGCACCGTGTTCGGGTGCGCGAGGACGGCGGTGGCCTGCACCTCGCGCTCGAAGCGCGCCAGCACCCCGTTGCCCGGGCCGCCCTGCCCCGATCGGATGATCTTGACCGCCACCTCCCGGCCCAGGGTGCGGTGCTCCGCGGCCCAGACCTCGCCGTTGGCCCCCTGCCCGATCCGTTGCTTCAGCTTGTATCGCCCGAGGCTGCGGGCGACGAACACCTGGCGCCGGACCTGCCACACCGCGTGCCCCCCGGCGACGGCCACGGCGGCCGCGCCGAGGAGGAAGAGCACGCTGAGCGCGAAGGAGGCGACCGCCTCCGGCTGCCCGAGCTGGCGCGCCATGTTGGGCGAGAGGAGCGAGAGCCAGAGGAGCACCACCGGGTAAGACCCGGTGATCAACCCCACGGGCATCAGCGAGCGACGCCAGGGCTCGGCCATCACCACCGCGCGGCAGATCAATACGACCATCACCCCCATCGCCAGCGGGCTGGCGATCCCCTGGAACTCGAGGCTCGTCGCCGAGATCAACACGGCGAGGGCCGTGAAGACCGAGACATCCATGAAGCGCAGCATGCCCGGAGACGGCATACGACGCCGGTAGATCCGGAACGCCGCCAGCCCGAGCCAGAACAGCCCGATGGCCCGGAGCGTGAGGTAGTACCACAACCGGCCGGACTGAACGAAGCTGACCACGAACCAGTCCACCAGCCCGAAGAGCGGCCAGGTGACGAGCCCGATCACCGCGACCTTCCGCAGCCGCAGCACGCTCGCCGCGTGCTCGGCCTGCTCGATGGCCTCCTCGGCGATGCCTACCTCGAATCCCATCGGTTCCTCCACCACGGCCCGGGCGCGATGATACCCAAAACGGGACGTCCCGGAGCAGATCGGATACTCTGGGCACAGAGGTATACGTTGGTACAGCGTTTTTCATCCTGGCCCCTGGTTGTGGCCCTCGCCCTCGCGGGGTGCGAGCCCGTGCCCGCTGTGGTCACCGAGGTGGGCCCCGTGGACGCCGGCCCCACGGACCGCAGCCCGACCGATCTGCCGGACTCCGGCAGCGCCGACCTCGCCCCGGCCGGGTCAGCGGCCCGCGGGCTCTACGCCGAGGTCAACGCCTACCTCGCCGCCGAGGACCCCGGGCCCCACCCGGCGATCCTCGACCGCCTCGACACGGTCTACCGCGACGTGCCGTTCGCCACCGTGCTCGACGCGGTGACCCGACGCCCGCCCCGGGGTACGCTCGCCGCGGGGGTGAGCCAGCACAGCTGGGTCAACCCCCTCTACGAGGGCACCGAGACCTACCAGCTCTACGTGCCCGCGACGCTGGCCGCCTCCCCTGCCCCTGCCTTGCCTCTGCTGATCTTCCTCCACGGCGCAGGCGGGAGCGGCGCTGGCATCGTCGGGAGCCAGCCGGTGCGCGAGGCCGCCGACCGGCTCGGCGTCCTCCTCGTCGCCCCGACCTCGAGCTCGAGCTGCGACTGGTCCGCCCTCGAGGACTGCATGTCGCAGGTCGTGCTGCTGGTGCAGCACCTCAAGCGGCGCTTCCCCGTCGACGACGCGCGGGTCGTGCTGTCGGGCTTCTCCATGGGCGGGCGGGGCGCCTTCAGCGTGGGCGTGGCCTACCCCGAGCCCTACTGCGGGGTGGTCCCCGTCGCCGGGTCCATCGGCGCGGTCCACAACACCTCCGACCTCGCCGTGCACAAGGCCTACTGCTGCCCCCACGTGGAGAACCTGACCAACCTGAGGCTGCACTACATCAGCGGTGACCAGGACATGCAGCTGATGCTCTACCAGAACCGGGGCTGCGAGCTGTGCCTCGAGGAGCAGGGGAGCGAGTACGTCTACACCGAGCTCGCCGGGCAGGGGCACGTCTGGCCCCTGGACCTGTGGGAGAAGGCGGTGGCCTGGACCCTGGCTCGACCTCGCGTCCCCTACCCCGCCCGCGTGGTCTACAACATCGCCCGCCAGGCCTCGGCCATCGTGCCCGAGGACATCTTCCTGCAACAGACGCTGAGGACGCCGCAGTACTGGGCCGACATCGAGACCCGCCGCGACCCCGAGCTGCCGGCGCGCATCGAGGCCCGGCGTGCCGGCAACCTGATCACCCTCGACAGCACAAACGTCGCACGCTTCTCGCTCTTCCTCGCGCCGGGCATGGTCGACCTGCGCGAGGAGGTCCGGGTGCTCCACGAGCGGGAGGGCACGCTCTTCGAGGGGATGGTCTCCCCGGACCGCCGCCTCCTGCTCACCGAGGCCCGTCGGCGCGCCGAGCGCAGCATGGTCTTCGCCAACCGACTGATTCTCGCCATCCCGGGCACCCTATGACACACAGACTCTCCCTGCTGTCCCTGGCGTTGCTCCTCGCCCTGCCGCTCGAAGCCCACGCGCTGAAGATCGACGTGACGAAGAAGTACGAGGAGGAGCTGATCCGCTGGGCGCTGGAGAAGGCCGGGCTCGAGCGCGAGCCCAACCCCGCCGGCAAGGTGATCGAGCGCGTCGAGATCGTACGGGAGAACGTCATCGCCCGGTCGGACCCCTGGCCCAACTTCGCCAACTGGGTCCACGTCAAGACCCGGGACTTCGTCGTTCGCCAGGAGCTGCTGGTCGATCAGGGGCAGGTCTGGGACGAGGCGCGGGTGGAGGAGAGCATGCGCAACCTGCGCGAGCTCTTCATCCTCGCCGTGGCCCGCGCCGTACCCTGCCGCTCCCGCTCCCCGGGCAAGGTGGTGCTGCTGGTGGTGACCAAGGACCTGTGGAGCCTGCGCATCAACATGGCCTTCAGCCAGGTGGGCACGGTGCTCCAGTCCTTCGAGGCCTTCCCTACCGAGCACAACTTCCTCGGCCGCAACAAGCGCCTCGGGCTGCACTACCGCGTCCGGCAGCTCGACTGGAGCGAGGGGAAGATCCGGAACGATCTGCTGCTGGGCCAGCTCTACGTCGACCCCCGGGTCTGGGGCAGCCGGATCCAGCTCACCGAGCAGCTCGACCTGATCATGCCGCGGGACGTGCCCTGCGCCGGCGCCATCGGCGCCCGGGATCTCGTCTGGTGCCGCGGCGGCGGGGGGGTCGACGGCGGCTACGGGCTGGTCCGGGTCCGTCGCCCCCTGTTCTCTCTCGGCACCCGCTGGGGCTTCGACGCCTGGACCGAGGTCGACATCCGTCAGGTCCGCAGCTACCGCTACAACTCCGGCACGCCCCGCCGTGGCGAGGTCGAGGGCATCTCCCTCCGGACCGACCCCTACCCCGACCACTACGCCGCCCCCGCCGTGCCCCGGGTCTACGACGCCCGGATCATCCGCGGCCAGGCGAGCTACACGCGCTCCTTCGGCAAAGCTGTCAAGAAGAACCTCACCGGCGGCGCTGGCGTCTACACCCGGAGCTTCGAGCACCCGGACGACTTTCCCTTCCCCGAGGAGGTACTGGCCTGGCACGCCTCGAACTTCCTGCCCCGCAGCGAGGACGCCACCTACCTCTACGTCAGCGGGCGGACCTACTCGCCGCGCTACATCCGGCTACTGGACATCCAGGGCTTCGCCCTGAGCGAGGACTACGTCCTCGGCCACGACGTGACCCTGCAGCTCCAGGCCGCGGCCAACGTGCAGGACGCGGGCCAGAGCTACCTCTTCGGGCTGCTGTCAGCCCAGTACACCTGGTACTTCGGCGGTGACCTGCTCTCGCTCTGGCTCGACGCCTCGAGCCGCCTGCAGCCCGGGCTCCGAGACCTGCTCGGGAGCAACCGGGACTACGACGGTCCATGGGCCAACACCTACGTCGAGCTCGGCGGCCGCAACATCTCGCCCCCCCTGTGGATCGGCCGGCTCCACCTGCGGGCGCTCCTGCGCGCCCGGCACAACGACCTCGATCGTCGCCGCCTGTTCCTCGGCGGCAACGCCACCACCGACCCGACAAAGCCCGTCTTCCGGCGCTACGAGCCCGTGCTCCGCGGCTACCCGGCGGATCAGTTCGAGGGCGACGGGCTCTTCTCGCTCAACCTGGAGTACCGCACGCGGCCGATCAACCTCTGGACCCTTCACCTCGGGCTGGTCGCTTTCTACGACGGCGGCGGCGTCTTCGGCGGACCGGATCCCCTTGTCCCGTCCGAGGATCTCGCCTTCCGCTACCACCACAGCGTCGGCGTCGGCGTCCGCGGGCACTTCCCCCAGTTCGACAAGGAGTCGCTGCGCATCGACTTCGCCGTCCCGCTCACCGACGCGCGCGGGGACGTCTCGACCTGGTTCTCGCTCTCGTTCCGCCAGGTGTTCTAGCGTCAGGTGGTCGACGCCTACTTGTTGAACTCCTTGGTGTCGATCCTGGAGGTGCTCTCCTTGATCTCGGCCGCGTCGGCGCTCTCCGGGTCCATGTCGGCGTCGTAGAGAAAGACCCGGTTCCGGCCGAGCGCCTTCGCCTGGTACAGCGCCTTGTCCGCCGCCTCGAGCAGATCCCGGGCCGAGGTCAGGGACCCGTCCGGCACGCCGGCCACGCCGGCGCTGACCGTGACCTTGAAGTCGGAGAGCTCCGGCACCATCACCGCCGCCTCGATGTTCTGCCGGATTCGGTTGGCGACGGAGAAGGCCTTGAGGTTGCTGGTGTCGCGGCAGAGCAGCGCGAACTCCTCCCCACCGTAGCGCGCGAACAGATCCTCCTTGCGCGTGCTCTTGATCAGGATCTGGGCCACCGCCCTGAGCACGGTGTCCCCCACGGGGTGGCCGTAGGTGTCGTTGACCAGCTTGAAGTGGTCCAGGTCCATCATGATCAGACTGAGCGGCACGAGGTGGCGCACGGCGTAGGCGAACTCGGCGTCGAACTGCTCGTCGAAGTGGCGCCGGTTGTAGATCTGGGTCAGCGGATCGCGCAGGGCAGCGTCGTACATCTGCTGCTGGAACGACTCCTCGAGCTTGTCCGCGTAGGAGAACTTGAGGATCGTGGTGGAGCCGATCTGGATTTTGTCACCGTCCTGGAGCTGCCAGCGCTTGATGCGCTGCCCGTTGATGAAGGTGCCGTTGCGGCTGCCAAGGTCCTCGGCGAAGAGGCCGCCGATCTCGTCCTCCACGATGCGCACGTGGCTGCGCGAAACACCCTCGTCCAGCGTCTGAAACCCGGCGCGGGGGCCGCGGCCGATGGTCAGCCCGTCGGTGACCTTGACCATGTTCCCCACACGGCTGCCGGCGAGGACGATGAGGTAGGCCTGGTCGGCCTTGGCCGTCTCGGGCTCGCCAGCCGGCGACGCAAACTGAACCATCTTGGTTTCTTCTTCGACCCAGATGTTCTGCTCGGTGGATGGTGGCTTGTCCCTGTCCGCCATGGCCCTAACAATATACTGACATTCCATGGGTGTCGACCGTGAAACCGGACACCCCGTTTGTAACGAACGTTACAGCCCCCTCGCCCGAGGGTCGATGGCGTCCCTCAACCCCTCGCCGACAAGGTTGAGGGAGGTGATCGTGAGGAACAGCATGGCGCCCGGGAAAACGGTCAACCACCAGCGGTTCTGGTACTGGTAGGCCTGGCTGAGGATCTCGCCCCAGCTCGCGGTCGGCGGCGGGGTGCCGAAGCCGAGGAAGGTCAAAGCGGACTCGACCAGGATCGCGCCGGCCACGCCAAAGGTCGCGTTGACCAGCACCGGGCCCATGGCGTTGGGCAGGAGGTGACGCCACATGATGCGGATCGGCCCGGCCCCGGACGCCCGCGCGGCGGCGACGAAGTCCAGCTCGCGCAGGCGCAGCACCTCCGCGCGAACCAAACGGGCCACGTCGGTCCAGCGGGTCACCCCGATCACCACCATGATGGTCAGCACCGAGGTCCGCTCGAGGAGAGCCATGATGATCAGGATCAAAAAGAACGTGGGGAAGGTGAGCCCGATCTCCACGAGCCGGGAGATCCACCAGTCCACCCTGCCCCGGAAGTAGCCGGCGAGCAGGCCGAGGATGATCCCGATCAAGACATAGATCCCGACCGCGCAGAGCCCCACGGCGAGGGAGACGCGGGTGCCGTGGACCATCCGCGCGAACAGATCGCGACCGCGGTCGTCGGTGCCGAGCCAGTGCCGTGTGCTGGGCGGCGCCGGTGGCGGTTCGGTGATCTCGGGCTGCTGCTCGGGCCCGTACTCGCAGATCGGCATCCAGGCCCAGCCCGGGGCGCCGGCGTCGAGCTCCCGCCGGATCCGCTGGTTGTCGTAGGTGCGCAGCGCCGCTGGCCGGAGCACCGCGGGCAGGACGTAGGTCTCGCCCCTCAGGCGCAGGACGACGGGCAGGTCGGCGGCGATCAGGTCGGCGAGGAGCGCGACAAGCACGAGCCCGAGCAACACGAAGAACGCGACCATCGTCAGGCGCCGCCGGCGCAGCTCGCGCCAGACGGGGCTGCGGAGCCCGGGCCACCTCATGTCCGCCCCTCCCCCAGGCGGATCCGCGGATCCACCAGGGCATAGCACAGGTCTGCGAGGATCAACCCGACGAGGGTCATCGCCGCGGTCAGCACCGAGACAGCCATGATCACCGGGTAGTCCCGGACGAGGAAGGCGTCGAAGGTCATCATGCCCATACCCGGGATATTGAATATGCGCTCGATGATCACGCTGCCGCTGATCAGGTAGGGGAACTGCAGCCCCATCAACGTGATCACGGGCAGCAGGGAGTTGCGCAGCGCGTGCCTGAAGATGATCGAGCGCTCGGAGAGCCCCCGCGCACGGGCTGTACGGATGTAGTCCTGGCGGATCACCTCGAGCATCGCGCTGCGCTGGTAGCGCGAGATCACGGCGAGGGACCCGTAGGTCAGGCAGGCCACTGGCAGCACCAGGTGGTGCAGCCGATCGACGAGCCAGGTCCAGCCCCCGGCCTGCTCGAGGCCCTCGCTGCTCAGGCCGTAGATCGGGAACCAGTCCCAGTGCCCCACCCCACCGAAGAGCAGGATCAACACCATGGCGACCCAGAACGAGGGGAGCGAGTAGAGCACGAACAGCGCCACCGTCGTCACGCGCTCGGTGGGACGCCCCTGCCGCACCGCCGAGTGGATCCCGAGCGGCACGCCGATCAGGTAGGCCAGCGCCATCGAGACCAGGCTGAGCAGCAGGGTCACCGGCAGCGCCTCGGCCAGCTTCTCGCCCACGGGCCGACCGTCGCGAATCGAGTTGCCGAAGCGAAGGGTCGCCACGCGGCTGATCCACTTGGCGAACTGCGTCTCGGTGACCCGACCGAGCAGGCGATCCCACCAGTTGAAGCGTACGTAGTCCCGGCTGTGCTGGAACCACCACTCGTCCCAGCGATCCAGCGTCCGCTGCCACCGTGCGGCGCTGTCCTGGGCGCGTAGCCGTCCGTCGATCCCGGTCAGCTTGCTCGCGGCCTCGCTCGCCGCAACACGGGCAGCGTCCCGACGCCCCTCGAGGAGCAGGTCCATCACGGCCGGTAGGGCCGCTGTGCCGAGGCGTGTCACGCGCTGCACCGCGTCGCCCTGGCCCAGCCCCGAGGCCGCCCGCCTCACCCGCCCGGGGCCGATCAGGTCGACCGCCGCCGTGGCCCAGGCCTCCGTCGGGACCGACGCCGGCCCCAGTCCGGGGTGAGCCTCACGCAGCAGGTCCAGGGCCCGCCCGATCCGCGTCCGCCGCTGAGCCCCGGCGGCGCGGTAGGCCTCGAGAAGACCGGGGAGGCAAGCCGTGCCGCAGCGCACGGCCTCCCGCGGCGCCGTGCCGCCCCCCAGCGCGCGGACCAGCCGCGAGACCCGGGCCTCCACGCCCCGCGGTGACCCGTTGAAGAACAGCGGCAGGTCGAGGAAGAACAGCCGACGTGACGCCTCCACCTCTCGCCGGCCGAGGGTCGGGCCGCCGGCGCCGGTGGTCCCCTCCACCGGCCCCCCCGGCGCGATGTGGATCATCGCGAACGTGATGACGCAGATGCCGAGAAGCGTGGGGAGGGCCCAGACCAGCCTGCGCAGCACGAAGCGCCCCATGTCATCTCGTCTGGTCAGACATCCACCAGTCCCTGACCTGGTACCAGAGCGCGGAGCTGTAAACGCCGTGCACCCGACGGGCGACGATGCCAGGATCCTCGTAGGCGAACAGGGGGATCACGGCCATCTCTTGCCGCAGGATCCGTTGCACCTCCAGGCTCAGCTCGCGACGACGCCCGTCGTCCATCTCGAGCCGGATCTGCTCGAGGAGCTTGTCGACCCGCGGGTTGCTGTAGGCCCCGTAGTTCTGCCCGTCGTCGATCTGGCTCGAGTGGAACTGGAGGTAGAGGTCGGTGTACGGCCCGACCTGCACCATCCCCAGCGCGCTGGCGTCGAAGTCGTGTTTGCGGATCCGGTCGAGGTAGGTCGCCCAGTCGATGGGGCTGATCTCCATGACCACCCCCGCCTTGCGCAGCTGCTGCTGGTAGATGGTGAGCCAGCGCTTGCTCGACTGTGACGCGGCCGGGAGGAGGAAGATGAAGCGCAGCGGCTGCCCCTCCCGGTCGAGCACGCCGTTCTTGTCGCTGTCGATCCAGCCGGCCTCCTCGAGCAGGCGAGCCGCCCCGTCGATGTCAAGCTTCACCGGCTTCAGCGCCTTGTTGTAGCTCGGGTCCTTGTACCAGTAGAGGGCGCCCACCGGCCGGGCGAGCCCGTGGAAGATCTTGCCCGTCACGGTCTCCAGGTCGAGGAGCTTGGCCAGCGCCTGACGGACGCGGACGTCCTGGAACAGCTTGCGCCTGTGGTTGAGCAGGATGTACATCGTGCCCGGCGGCGAGTGCCGCACCGTGACGAACTCGTTCCGGATCACCGGGTCCTTCAGCACGGTGTCGACCCACTGCTCGGCGCGGACGCGGGAGATGAAGTCCAGCTCCCCACGGCGAGCGAGCTTGATCGCCGTGTCCGAGCTCTGGATGATCCGGTAGACGAGACGGGAGATCCGCGGCTTCTTGCCCCAGTAGCGCTCGTTGCGCACGAGGACGATCCGCTGGCCGGTGACCCACTCCTTGAAGCGGTAGGGGCCGGTGCCCACCGGCTTGCGGAGGAGCGGGTGGGTGTTGAGGTCGCCGTCGCGCATCAGGTGCGCCGGGAGGATCGGCACGTCGGCGACCGCGACGAGGAACCAGGGAGACGGCTTGTTGCAGACGATCTCGAAGCGATCGGGCTTCACGAGGCGATAGCTCTTGATGAACGGCTCGAGGGTCGCCCGGGTGCTGGCCGCGCGGACCTGGGGGTCCATCAGGCGGTCGAAGGTGAACTTCACGTCCTCGCCGGACACCGGCTTCCCGTCGTGCCAGACCACGCCCTGGCGCAGGTAGAACGTGTAGGTCAGGTAGTCCTCGCTCACCTTCCAGGTCGAGGCGAGCTCCGCCGTGACCTTGTAGGTCCGGGGGTCGAGCCGGACAAGGGACTCGAACAGGTTGTGGTAGGTGATGCGGTGGGACCAGGCGTCCGGCTGGATCATGCTGAGCAGGTTCGCCGGCTCGGACTCGACGTGGATCCGGAGCGCCCGGGCTGCCTTGCCCTTGCCCCGGTCCCGGTCGGGGCACCCCGCCAGGAGCAGCAGGACCAGCAACGGGCTCGCCAGGTGTGCCCCGTGTCGCCTCATGGAGCAGATAGTAGCGTGACCGGGCCAGGACCCCAAATTTGATCTGCTCAACGCGAGAGCGTCGAGAACACCGGACGGCGCCCGTTGGACGCGACCCCCTTGACCTCCCGGGAGACCACCATCAGCTCGATGGGGGTGTAGAGGATCAGGAACGGGGGATCGTTGTGGAGCGCCCGGTACAGCTGGCGCAGCAGCTCCTCCCGGAACCCCTCGCGCGAGGTGCCGCGGACACCGTCCAGCAACCGGTCCACCACCGGGTTCTTGTAGCCACCGAGGTTCAGGTGGCCCTTGCTGTGCAGGAGGGGCGAGAGGTCAGACTGCGGACGCGGGGCGATGCCCACCAGCGCGAGGTCGAAGCTCCCCCGCCGCAAGCGGGTCTTGACGTAGCCGAAGTCGCCGACCTTGATCTCGAGGGATCCCCCGCTGGCCTGGATCTCGTTCTTGAGCAGGTTGGCGACCAGCAGCATCTGCGGGGACTCCCGGGCGACCAGCAACCTGAGGCGCAGCGGGACGTTCCCCCCCATCAGCCGGCGGCCGCCCTGCTTCGCGGGCTTCCAGCCCGCCGAGGTGAGCAGCCTGGCCGCCGCGGGCCGATCGTAGTCGTAGGGGTGGATCGACTTGTCGTACCAGGGGCTCAGCGGCCAGATCGGGATGGAGCTCACCTGCCCCAGGTTGTTGCGCACCTCGCGCACCACCCGCTGGCGGTCGGCGAGGTGAGCGATGGCGACCCGCACCCGGCGATCCTTCGTCGGTCCGGGGCGGACATTGAACAGGAGCAAACGCAGGCGGTAGGGCAGGATGCGGAACGCGGCGAAGCGCCGCTGCATGCGCTCGCCCTTGATCTGGTCCGGGTAGTAGCTCGGGTGGAGGTTGGGGATCATGTCGATCTCCCCGTTCCGCAGCCGTGCGAGGGCCGCAGCCGGATCGGGGATCGCGGTGAACACCAGCCGTGACAGACCGGGGCGGCGCCCCCAGTAGCTCGGGCTCCGCACGAGCGTCACGGTGCTGCGCTTGTACTCGCTCCGAACTTGCCCGGCAGCCAGCATGAACGGGCCCGTGCCGACGGGGGCCCAGCTCAGGCGCGGGTTGCGCAGCCCGTGCTTGTGGTACAGGTGCGATGGGAGAACGGGCAGCTCGGCCAGCACCGCCGGGAAGAGGTGGTTGCGGCGCTGGAGGACGAGCTCGACCGTGCGCTCGTCGATGGCGCGGACCTCCTGGACCTGCAGGAGCTCGGCGTGGAACAGGGACAGAGTACCGCGGTAGCGGCGGGCCCGCTTGACCACTGCCTCGATGGTGTACTGGACGTCTGCGCTGGTCAGCGGCCGCCCATCGTGGAAGGTCACATTGGGCCGCAGCACGAAGCGAAACCTCCGGCCATGGTCCTCCACCTTCATCTCCGATGCGAGGAACGGCTGGAACCGCCCCGACGGTGAGAGCACCACGAGGGGCTCGAAGATCGTCCGCAGGGTCATGAGCTGACACCAGAAATCCTGGGACACCAACGGGTTGAGTGAAGAAGGGACATAATCTACTTGAACCCTGAGCGCGTCCCTGGGGCCCCGGTGGACGGCCGCGGCCCGCTGTCCGGCGTCGCGGGCCACCGGCGGCGGCTTGCTGCCGGCTGGCGCTCCCCGGTCGCAGCCCGCCAGGCAAACTTGCGCGAGCAGGGCGGCTATGATAACTCTGTCAGCTGCCAACACTTTTACCGCGAGCGGGCTTGGAGGTGTTCAACATGAGCGCCAAGACGATGTTCGGTTCCTTCCTAGCAGCAATCACGATGTTGGTCTACCTGGCAGGATGCAGCCAGACCAACGAGAACGGGCAGGTCATCGGTGGGACGGAGCCCACCAGCGCCACGCTCCCCAACATCAAGGTCAATCTTCCACCGCCGCCCTCGTTCCAGAAAGACCACGCTCCGGAGACCTATCCGGACGGGAGCTACTCGGTCTACGGCATCCGGAAGAGCATGGAGAACACCCTGAACAAGCCGGCCAAGGTCAAGGGATTCCTGATCGAGGTCTACGAGTGCCCCGAGTGCCCCAAGGGCACGGAGTGCCCGGCGTGCCGCAAGCCGCACTTCTACCTCTCGGACCGCGCCAACGGCCCCAAGGACAAGGCGATGCTCGTCGTGGACTACCCCAAGGAGGACCCGGAGACGCACAAGAAGGTGGAGTTTGCCGTCGGGGCCCAGTACTACGTCACGGGCACCTTCGCCAAGACCTCGGGCACCGGCTTCTCCTCCTCCGACGGTCTGCTGGTCTACTCCGACGCCAAGCCGGTCAGCGCCCCCGAGTAGCCCCCTCCCACCAACCGCCCGCCCACTCAGCGGGCCCGAACCACCGCGCTCACCTGCTCGAGACGCTTGATCAGCTCCGGCCCGGGCGCGTGGATCACGCCTCGTGTCTCCCCCGTCGCCCGGCCCTGGCGGTCCACGAGGACCGTACGCTCCCCTCCCCCGGCCAGCCCGAGGTGGATCCGGATCCGGGGCGCGCGCGGGGCCAACGCGCCGTAGGAGAGCACCGGGCCCTGCAGCCCGCGGAGTGCGCGGATCAGATCGGCGACACGGATCAAGGGCACGGCCTCGCCCGAGGTCTCCTCGACCCAGGCTGGTCCGCGCTTCTCGACGGCCACGCTGCGCCCGGGGATCTGGATCTCGATCCGGCGCAGGTCCGCCTCGTCGAAGCGCAGCAGGTGCGGGTCCGCCCGGCGCGCGGCGACCAGCGCGCAGGTCACGGGGTCCAGCTCCCCCCAGGGCCCGGTGGAGCGCGCCAGGCAGGGCCCCGTTGCGGGGAACGCAACCCGCAGGGTCGCTCGCTCCTCCGCGGCCCCGGCGTCCACCGGCGCCAGCACCTCGCGCGGCGTGATCAGCTGAAGGGTCAAGGTCCGGGATCCGGCAGGCGGCGTGCCCCGCAGCAGCTTCACCGCCTGGAGCTCGGAGAGGCGCCGCAGCAGCTCGGCCGCGTGTCGCGGGTCCGCCGGGGCCTGGACCGGCGCGGTCACGCTCCACTGTCCGTCCCGCAGCTCGAGCACCTCGCGCTCCCCGCGCCGCTCGGTCTCGATCCGCCGCACCAGGTGACGCGAAAAGCGCAGCAGCTGACGACTCCGGAAGCGCAGGGCGTCGACCTCGACCAGCTGCCGTGTCCGCGCCGCATCGACGCGCAGCGGCGCCGGCTCGTCGTCCCGGTGGACA
>Ga0316576_10000716_pt1 | contig 16379 bp, 13 predicted proteins | sample S0NA_FD_203075 | JGI IMG/M metagenome (GOLD analysis project Ga0316576, IMG submission 203075) | Rhizosphere microbial communities from salt marsh grasses in Alabama, United States - S0-2_050615r3r5 | ecosystem: Host-associated > Plants > Roots > Rhizosphere | place: USA: Alabama | collected... | reverse complement strand
GATCGGTGTGGCACCCACGGTGCCAGGGATCCCGGCGAGGCATTCGACACCGGCCCATCTCTCGGCGACGGCGCGTTCCACGAACGGGTCCCACGGCTCTCCGGCAGCGACCTCGACCAGGACGTCTTGCCCCTCCGTGCGGACGTCGATCCCCCGCAGCGTCACGTGCAGGACCACGCCGTCGACGCCACGGTCGGCGACCACCAGGTTCGACCCGCCGCCGAGCACGTGCACCGCCAGCGACGCATCGGCCGCCCAACGCAGCACCTCGCTCACCGTCGCGGCATCGGCCGCCTCCACGAACCACTCCGCTGGTCCGCCGAGGCCGAGCGTGGTGTGGACCGCCATCGGCTCGGATCTGCGCACCGGCAGATCCGACGGGGGAACACCGGTCGTCACATGCCCAGTCTGACCCACCGTCCACGACGGCGCAACACGATGCACCCCCTCTGCTAAGGTGAGGCCGTGGCGCGCCAACACGGGGTCATCCACGCCGCGTTCCACGAGCCGGACACCCGCGTGTACCGGATCGTCGACGTGGTCGTGTGGCTCCTGATCACGCTGTCGGTGGCGCTGTTGGTGGTCAAGGACATCCTGCTGCCACCCGGGCACCCGCTTCGGCAGACGCTCGCGCGCCTGGATCTCGCCATCCTCGCCCTGTTCGCCTTGGAGCTCGTGCTGCGCGTGGGCTCGTACGTGCCCCCCGAGCTCGACCTGTTCCGGATGCGGCCTTCGCAACGCCTGTGGACCAACGTCAAGGGTCGGGTTCGCTACTGTCTGACCCCGCAGATCCTGATCGACATCGTGACCGTTCTCGCGCTGTACGGCCCGCTCCGGGCGCTGCGCGCCGTACGCGCGCTCCGCCTGTTCCGCACGCGGTCGGTGTTCAAGTACGGAAACCCGTTCCGCAGCCTCGTGGCGGCGTTCGAATCCAACCGCCTGTTGTTCGCGTTCGCTTTCGGTCTCGTCGCGGTGGCCGTCATTCTCGGCGGTATCACCATCTACTTCGCCGAGGGTCCCGCGTCGTCGTACGACAACCCGACCATCCAGCGCCTCCAGGACGGCGTGTGGTGGGCGCTGGTGACGTTGACCACGGTCGGCTACGGCGACGTCACGCCGGTGTCTCCCCTCGGCCGCATGGTCGCCGCGGCCATGATGGTCGCGGGCATGCTGACCCTGGCGTTGTTCGCGGGCATCGTGGCGCAGACTCTCCTGGGCGCGGTGCTCACGATTCGGGAGGAGCAGTTCCGCATGAGTAGCTACGCCGATCATCTGGTGGTGTGCGGCTACGATCCCGGCGCGAGGATGCTGCTCGACGCCATCCTCGACGAGATCGACTGCGACCAGCGCAAGGTGGTGCTGTTCTCCGATCGTGAGCGGCCCGCCGACATCCCCGTGGAGATGGCCTGGGTGCGCGGCGACCCGACCAAGGAGAGCGAGCTCGAGAAGGTCCGGATGTCCCACGCGTCCGCCGTCATCGTGGTCGGCAGCCGCGACGTGTCGCCGCAGCAGGCGGACGCCCGCACCATCCTGACGGTCTTCACGCTGCGGTCGTACCTCAGCCGCTCCGGGATCGCGCAGCGGCGCACACAGCCGGTGTACGTCGTCACGGAGATCCTGGACGCCGAGAACGTGGCGCACGCTCGCTCGGCCGGGGCCGACGAGGTTATCGAGACGACCCTGCTCGGCTTCAGCCTCTTGGTCCACTCGATCAGCGAACCCGGCACAGCCACCCTGCTGTCGCGTCTCGCGGCGCCCCGCGCGCAGAGCGTGTTCGTCGGCGCTCCGCCCGCGGACGTCGCCCTGCCGTCGCCGTTCGGGACCACCGCCCGGGAGGTCAAGCGTCGGTCGGGGGCGATGGTCATCGGGTACCGCGATTTCGACACCGGTCGCGATGTGATCAACCCCCCGGAGGACCTCGAACTCGCTCCGGGCACCCAGCTGATCTACCTCGCGGCGTCGGCCGTGCTGCCGCGAGGATCGTCGTAGATCGCGACAAAACGGTGGTGCGGGCGCTATACTGTGTGAAAGGGCCGACGGCCATGACCGCCATTCAGCGCTCCCTCGTCACCGGATTGGATATCGACGGCGTCGAAGAGGTACGGTCGTGTCTCGCTCCCCTCCACACCTGGCTGGACGAGTCACCGTGGGACGAATCGGTCGGTGAGCGACTGCGGACCGTCCGCTACGACCTGCTCGTCGTCGGCTATCCCGTCCCGGGGCCTCCGGCACTCGGACACCTCCTGCACCAGGTCCGCCACCGCGAGTCGGCGTCCTTCCGCTGCGGCGCGATCCTGGTCGCCGACGACGTCGCCGTCGACGGTGGCCAGGCGTTCGTCGGCCGCGGGGTGAACCGCGTGGTCTCGGTCGGGGAGGTCGACGACGTGCTCGCCGGTGAGGCTCGGCGGCTGCTGTCCGTGGCGCCGCGGTACCCGGTCCGTGCTCCAGCACACGTCGTGGTCCACACTCGGCCGTCCGCCCGTCGCGCGTTCTGCCAGACCGAGAACCTGTCGACGACCGGTGTGCTGCTGCGCGGTTTCGGGCACTACCCGCTCGGCGCGAAGATCGAGTTCGAGATCTCGTTGCCCGGCGAGACCGAGCCGATCCGCGGCGCCGCCGAGGTGTGTCGCACAACCAACTTCGCGCGCGAGAGGTTGGAGGGTTTCGGCGCCACCTTCACGGACTTCCAGGGCGACGACGGCCAGCGACTCGAGCAGTATCTGAGCGCCAGTGACGAATGATCCCGGACGGGGTTCGGCGGCCGTTCTCCTGAGCGCCGCGTCGATCCTCGCCTGGACCGTCCTCGGCAACGCCCCCGAGTGGCCCTCCGGGTTTCCGGCCGAGCTTTACGCAGCCACGCATGTCGCCCCGGTGCAGGAACCCGAGGCCCGCGCGCTCGCTGAAGCCCTGCCCGGCGTCGTCTGGTCCGGTTGTCTCACGCTGGCGGCGCAGGCAGTGCTCGCCGAGACACTCGCCATCCCTGACCCGCGGCTGCCGGACGATCGGTTGCACGTGCTCACGCGCGCCGCCGGTTGCACCGACCCGTTGCCGCGGCTGCTGGTGATCGACACGAGCGAGGCGAGCACGGTGGACGTCGTGACCGAGCTCGAGCGTGTCAACCGGGAGGCCGACGGCCCGGCCACCCACGCGGGCATGGTGCGGGCGCCCATCGATCGTGGTCGGTTCCGGTGGCGGTGGGTCGTGATCCTGTCCGCGCGTCCCGCCGAGCTCGCCTCGACCGTTTCCCGTCTGGTCGCGCCAGGTGCAGCGGTGCCGCTGCGTGTCCACCTCCTCGGGAACGACCTCGTCGCTCCCACGGCGGTGGTCGCCCGTCCTGACGGCGAGCTCCGCCGGTACGTCCTCGACGCCGACGGCGAGTCGTGGTGGACGCTCCTCCAGGCCGGCACGACCCAAGGCGAACTGACGGTGCAGCTCTTCGCGGAGTCCGACGTCGGGCCCCGGTTGGCGGCCGTCCTGGACCTGTGGGTCGGTACCGACCTGCCCGAGTGGGATCTCGACCACTGGAGCACGAGCGAACCACGCGCGTTCGACAGCGTGGAGGCCGCGAGACTGTGGATGGTCTCCCGCCTCAACGCGCTGCGCCGCGAGGCCGGGGTCGGTGCGCTGGTCCCGGACGCCGCGCTCGACCGGGTCGCGACCGCGCACTGCGAAGACATGCGCCGCTCGGGCTTCGTCGGCCACCGCTCCCCCACCACCGGCGAGCTGCCCGATCGGCTGCAGGCGGCGGGCGTCGGCTATCGGTCTGCCCGGGAGAACGTCGCCTGGGCCGGCGGCGTCGAGTCCGCGATGCGCCAGCTCGAACACAGCCCCGCCCACCGCGCGAACCTGCTCGCCCCCGACGTCGACCGGATCGGCATCGGCCTGGTCGCCACACCCGACGGAGGGGACCTCCAACGGCGGTGGCTGGTGACGCAGGTGCTCGTAGGCTCGACGCACGGATTCTCGGTGCAGGACATCCTCGACGCCGCCGCCGACGGCGTCGACGCGGCGCGCGAACGCCGCGACCTCCCGCCGGCCGCGCGGTGCCCGGAGCTCGACGCCGCCGCAACGACACTCGCCGACGAGCCGTTCGCCTCCGCTCTCGACGCGGACACGTGCTTCGTCCGCGTCCGCGCCGGCCTCGGGGCGCGGCCCGAGCGCTGGGGTTCGCTCCAGCTCGCCGTGGTGCGGGTCAACGATCCCGAGGAGGTGCGGCTGCCGGAGATCCTCACGTGGGACGGCGCAGTAGCGTGGGGCGTCGCCGCCCGCCACCTTCCGGTCGCCGGGCTGCCGCCGTTCCAGATCGTGTGGGTCGCCGCCCCTCACATTCCGCGCCAGACCTGCGACTGAGGTCAGTCCCCCGCCTCCGTCTCGCGCTCGATCACCCAGGCGTTGTCGCCTTCGCCCTCGAACGAGTTCGAGTGAGTGCGACGGGTCCGTCGCCATCCGTCGGGGATCGGGGAGGCCTCGGACACCACTTCGAGGCGGCCGGGACGCTTGACGACCAGCGCGTTGAGGCCGTCGCCGGGGCACGCGGCGCTGCGACACCGTCCGATGACCACCCAGCCCGCCGGCACACGGGCGCCGGCGCAGATCACGCGGTTGCGGTGCGCCTTGGGATCAGCCACGTCCGGGTGTCCGTGCCCGCCACATCCGTTCGAGCTCGTCCACGAGATCGCGATCGGCGCGGATACCGTTGACCTGGTTGATCTGGACCAGCGTCGTGGGGCTCGTGATGTTGATCTCCGTGAGGTGTTCACCGATGAAGTCGAGGCCCAGCAGATACAGACCCAGCGGGTTCAGGTCCGCAGCGACCGCTCGGCACGCTTCGAGCTGGCGAGGGGTGGGTTCCAGCCGCGCGGCGGACGCACCCTGGTGCAGGTTGGCGAGGCGCGAACCGGCGGCCGGGACCCGCAGGACGGAGCCGAGCACGCGATCGTTGATGGTCAGGATGCGCAGGTCGCCGCTCGTCTCGATGGCCTCGAGATACGGTTGCACCACCACCTGCGGACCCCACTGCTCCCAGAACGGCCGCAGATCCTCGGACGCGACATCGCGGGAAACGAACTGGATGCCGATGCCGCAGTACGTGTTCTTCGGCTTGCAGACGGCCTCACCGGGCTGCGCCCGCACCGCAGCGATCAGCTCGTCGAACGAGGTGCACACGAAGGTCGGCGCGGCATACTCCGGGAAACGCAGGTGGACGGTGTGCTCGGACAGCTCGTAGGTCGCCGGCGGGCGGTTGATCTGCACCACCTGCTCCGGCGCCGACTCGAAGTGACGCATGTGGCGTCGAAAGACGTCGTCCACCGGCGGATCCTTGCGCTGCAGGATCACGTGGTAGGCGTCCACCGCGACCGACTCCACGGGCCCGAGCTCCCAGAACGGGTCTTGGGCGGCGTCGGCCGACCGGATCTGCCGGACCGGGAGCGTCGACAGGTACGTCGCACTGTCGACATCCGGGTCGGCCGACACGAGGTCCATGTAGTCGACACGGAAGCCGCGAGCGAGCAATTCGCGGCTGACGCACACCCCGAGATCGAACACCGGGTTGAGCGCGTCCAGCGGATCAGCCACGATCAGATAACGAGACGTCACGTCCGGTCCTCCACGAGCTGCCGTGCGGGTTCGGGTGTCGGGGCCCGTTGACCGCACCGTGCGGGCCCTGGCAGCATGGTCGCATGCTCTCCATCCGACCCCTTCGCGTGTTCGATGACAACTACGTCTGGCTGATCGGCCGAGCGGGCGCCGCGGAGGTGGCGGTCGTCGACCCCGGTGACGGCCCGCCGGTGGTGCACGCGCTCACTCGCGAGGGTCTGCGCCCCGTCGCGGTGCTCGTCACGCACCGTCACGCCGATCATGTGGGCGGTGTCGGCGCCCTGCTGGTCCACGCTCCGGAGGCCGTCGTGTGGGCGCCTGCCGAGGCCTCCCTGCCGCGGATCGATCGGGTGGTGGACGACGGCGATCGCGTGGGAATCGACGCGCTGGGGCTCGAGCTGACCGTCATCGGCGTCCCGGGGCACACGCTCGGCCACGTCGCCTACCTCGCACCGGGCCGGGCATTCGTCGGCGACACGCTGTTCGCCGGCGGGTGCGGCCGCGTGTTCGAGGGCACGATGCCGCAGATGTACGCCTCCCTCGAGCGCCTGGCGGCCCTTCCGCCCGACACCGACCTCTACTGCGGTCACGAGTACACCGTCTCGAACCTCGAGTTCGCCCTCCGCGTCGAGCCGGACAACGATGAGCTCGCCCAGCGACTGTCGACCGCCCGCGACCGGATGGAGGTCGGTGACCCCACCGTTCCGTCGCGCCTCGCGACGGAGCTCGCCACGAACCCGTTCCTGCGCTGTCGCGAGCCATCCGTCGTGGAGGCCGCGGGCCGCCGTGCCGGCGCACGGGTCCAGCCGGGGGCAGAGACCTTCGAGGTCATCCGCCGGTGGAAGGACGGGGTCTGAGCGACGCCGCACGTTCAGCTCCGCACCGTCCCGTGGGCGGCCTCGAGCATCCCTTCCAGGCGTCCTTCCCTCTGCAGCCGCCTGAGGTCGTCGTACCCGCCGACGAACGTGTCGCCGATGAAGATCATCGGCACGGTGCGCCAGCCGTCGTTCGCAGCGGACAGCTGACGCCGCAGATCCGGCCGACCGTCGAGCGGGATCACGTCATACTCGACGCCCAGTGACGACAGCAGTCGCCGTGCCGCCACACAGAACGGGCACCACCGAGTGGAGTACATGGTCACGCCGGCCAACGCCACCTCCGACACCGGTCCGCAACCGGCCGCGGTCCCGGGGGCATTCCCTCGGACGCGGCATGCGGCTATGATCCGGACTCACGGGCGCGACTTCGCCGCCCCCACATGCCATGGTCACACTTCGAAGCCCACTCCGTCTCGTGCTGCTGCAGGTCCGGGCACACCGGTCTTCTCTGGAGCAGGAACGTCGCTGCTTCGTCGAGCGGTGCGGTGTCGACGTGTCGCACTTCACCTTCTACAACCTCGTCGAAGATCCCGGCGTCCGCTGGGAGGTCGTCGCGGACGCCCACGCCGTATTCATCGGCGGCGCGGGCGACTACTCGGTCACCAAGATCCATCCTTTCACGTGGACCCTCCAGGAGATCGTCCTGCGGCTGGTCGAGGAAGGCCGCCCCCTGTTCGGCTCGTGCTGGGGCCATCAGTTCCTCGGTCGTGCCCTCGGCGGCCTGGTGGTGGAGGATCCCGTGTCCGCCGAGGTCGGAACCTACACGGTGCGGCTGACCGACGCCGGCCGCAACGACCCCCTGTTCGGTGAACTGCCGCCCGTCTTCGACGCCCAGCTCGGCCACAACGACCGCATCGTCGATCCCGGTCCGGAGGGCGTCGAGCTCGCCGTGTCCGCACGCTGCCCGATGCAGGCCGTCCGGTTCGGGCCGGGGCCGGTGTACGGCACACAGTTCCACTCGGAGCTGGACGAGCACCGTCTTCGCGAGCGGCTCCAGGTGTACGGCGCGAACTACGTCGCCGGCGAAGACGAGTATCAGCGGATCCTCTCCGGGCTGCGTCCCTCCCCTGCCGCCGACCGGCTGCTCCGCCGGTTCCTCGAGCTGTTCGCCTGACGAGGACGCGTCACGAGATCGATGCGAACACCAGCCAGGCCGCGGCGGCCACGACCCCGTGCACCACGGCCGCCGCCCACACGCTGCCCGAACGCTCGCGGATGGCGCCGCACACCACGCCAACCACCAGCGCCGACGCTCCCCATGCGAGCATCCCGACCGGGCCCGGTGCCGAGCTGACCAGCGGCCCCGGCGAGAACAGGACGAGCGTGGCGATCGCGGACAGAAGCCCCGACACCACGACCGGGATCGACACGAACCGCTCGCCACCGGGCGTCATGATCCGGAAGACGCGTGCCAGGCGCCCCTCGACGATTCCCCGGAAGATCACCTCGGCCGCGGCAACACCGAGGATCACGGCCGCCAGAGTCCACCATGGCGGCCCGCCCGCACGCGGAACCGGCGCCGTGAGCCAGGCGCCGCCCCCCGCCGCACCCACTGCAACCGGCACGGCGAGCACAATCCACGCGATCCCCGACGGCCGCCGCAGGCCCGTCAGCCGTGGCAGACGCCGTCCCCACGTCGCCACGAGGACGGCAGCCACCAACGCGAGCGCGACCGCGAACACCGCCCCGCCTCGCACGCCGAGGGACACTCCGCCGTGCGTCGAGAACGTCACATCCGAGCCCACCATCACGGCCGCCCCGAGGGCTACGACGACGGCCGCCGTGCCGAGCCCGACCGCCGCGGCGACCGCCTTCAGGCGCGGGCCGACTCCCGGCGGGCGATAGACCCAACGGCAGACAGAGGCGATGGTGCGGGCGTCGAGCCCACTGCCACGCGCACGCGGTGACCCACCGATGTCCTGTGACCCACCCCACCGCTCGTGGCCAGCGGCGTGGGGATCGACGAGGTTCAGGCGATCGTACAGGGCCGTCAGCGGAACCGGCAGGAAAGGATCTACCTGGCGCACCGTCCACGCCGACGGCTCCCGTTCGAGCAGGATCAACCCGAGCCGTTCACCGTGGACGTCCCGCAGCTGCTGCTCGACCTCGTAGATGCCGCTGCCGGATCGGCACAACACGGCGAACCGGTCCCCGCCGAGGGGCACGCGCTCGAGCTCGTCGACGTCGGGTGCGTCCGCGAAGTCCGCCGCCCGGTACACCATCTCGTCGAGGCGGGCGAGGACGCCTGCGGTGTAGTCCAGCGGATCGGCGTCCGACCAGGTTCCCGCGGCCTTGCGCTCGACTTCGTCCGCGCGCAGCTCTTCGATGCGCCGCAGGGTCTCCCGCTGCAGCGAGTCCGGGAAACCGGTCAATTCGGCGAGGTCGAAGCCGTGCGCATCGATCGTCCCCTGCAGCCGCACCAGAGGCATCACCCGCGTCCTGAGGTCGCTGTCATCGTCCCCGAGCCGCCGGTGGTTCAGCAACACCCAGATCGCGAGAACCGTGTCGAGATCCGGCTCGTTCGCGTGCACGGTCCATCGCTCCGCATCCAGGTCGAGACCCTTGAGAATCAGGACCATCGCCTGCTCGCACGTGGCGAGGGTGAAGGCGCGGACACACCCCTCGTGGTGGTCGAGGTTGTAGATCTTGCGACCGGTATCCATGAACGGCTCGCCCTGCGCTGCGCCATCCAGGAACAGGCTGTGCTCCGGGTACTTGCGAGCCATCGTCCCGCTCACCGCGAATCCGCGTTCGATCCGCACCGACACGTTCGGCGCCTCGGAGCACGTGAGGTACGGTCCGTCGTCATCCTCTCGGCGTTGGTAGCGAGGCGGGATCATCCGACGCGTGGTGGCCAGCGAGCCCGATGGCTGCATCGCGAACCGTTCGTCGCCCTCCACGTCGACGGCCGTTCGCAAGGTGACGGAACCCGGATCGCGGTCGTCATCGAGGTGCCTTGACCGTGTCATCGCGGACGATTCTACCGTCAGGCGATAGCATGTACACCCGGAGGTGCGCATGACGCGATCCACGGCCCTCGTCTGCATCCTGATCGCCACGGTCACAGTGCCGCCCGCCGGAGCCGTCGACCCGGACTCCTCCGACGTCGAACGAGCGACCGCCGTCGAACGCTCACTCGAGGCAGCCGGCCACGAGCGTGACGCTCTCGCCAAGCGCGTCGACGACCTGCTGTGGTTCGAACGCGTCGGTGACGTGGCCGTGATCGACAAGGTCCGGATCTACGGACCGCCGAGGTGGAAGGAGGCCGAGCCCACCGGTATCGGGGCGGGCAACCACCTCAAGTTCTACGCCTACGTCTTCACGCCGCGGGAGTTCCGCGACATCGAGCGCCTGCCCCTGCTGGTACTGCCGCACGGGGGCGTGCACGCCGACTTCACGACCTACTACGCGCACATCGTCCGCGAGCTGATGGCGCAGGGGTACGTCGTCGTCGCGCCCGAGTACCGCGGCTCCACAGGGTACGGGCAGGGCCACTGGGAGTCGATCGACTACGGCGGTCGTGAGGTCGGGGACTGCCTCGCCGCACGGGACTGGGCGGTGGCGAACCACCCCCGGGTGGACGCTGACCGCGTGGGGATCCTCGGCTGGAGCCACGGGGGGTTGATCGCACTCATGAGCATCTTCGACCACCCGGACTCGTACGCCTGCGCCTTCGCCGGGGTGCCCGTCTCCAACCTCGTGATGCGCATGGGGTACCTCGGCCCCGACTACCAGGCCTACTACGACGCGGATCATCACATCGGTCAAACACCCGAGCAGAACCTCGACGAGTACAAGCGACGCTCGCCCGTGTACAACGTCGACAAGCTGTCGAAACCGGTGCGCATTCACACCAACCCGCACGACGAGGACGTCAACGTGATCGAGGTCGAACACCTCATCCAGGCCCTCACAGCCGCCGGCAAGCAGTTCGAGTCGCAGATCTACGACGTGCCGGGAGGCCACAGCTTCGACCGTCTCGACACCCCCGAGGCGTGGGAGGCCCGTGCCGACATCTACCGTTTCCTCGCGAGGTACCTGCGACCCCCTCAGCCGGACATCCCGCTCGGCATCGGGGCCGACGGTCGCGCCGCACCATGACGTGCACCTCGGCCGTGCCGCTGGTACATTCGCGACAGAACGCGCGGGAGAGGTGATTGTGATGGCCGCAGGTCTGCTGCGTGGGGAGCCCCTGTCGAACGTGGATGCCGCGTGGCTCCACATGGAAGACCCGACCAACCTGATGACCATCACCGCGGTGATGTCATTCGCGGACAAGCTGGAGTTCGCCGAGGTCAAGTCGCTCGTCGAGGACCGGCTGCTCATCTACGACCGGTTCCGGCAACGCGTCGAGCGTCCCGCTGTGCCGTTCACCAAACCGCGGTGGGTCGAGCACGACGACTTCAACCTCCGGTCGCACCTGCAGCGCGTGGCGCTCCCCGACCCGGGCGGACAGGCCGAGTTGCAGGACATGGTCTCCATCCTGATGTCCACGCCGCTCGATATGAGCAAGCCGCTGTGGCAGATGCAGTACATCGAGAACTACCGAGGCGGCAGCGCGCTGGTCATCCGCATCCACCACTGCATCGCCGACGGCATCGCCCTGGTGCGCGTGATGCTCGGCATGACCGACGACGCCCCCGGAACCCCGAAGAGTCGTCGTCGGCCCACACGCCAACGGACGCGGCACGCCGGCGGATTCTGGCTGCCCGAGGTGATCAACGAAGCGTTCTACTCGGTGCGCAAGGCCTCGGGTCGACTCGTCGAGACCGGCATCGAGACCGTCCTCGACCCGGAACGCGCCACGTCGATGCTCGGCGAGGGCGCCAAGGCCGCGGGCGCACTGAAACGACTGCTGATGCTGCCTCCCGACCCCGACACCGTCTTCAGCGGGCGGCTGGGAACCGCCAAGCGGTGCGCCTGGACGGAGATCATGCCGTTGGACCGGGTGAAGGCGTTCGGCAAGGTGCACGGCATGACCGTCAACGACGTGCTGTTGGGTGGCGTGGCCGGAGCCCTGCGGCGTTACATCGAGCAGCGCGGTGACTCCCCGGACGGACTCGACCTCAACGCCGTCATACCCGTCAACCTGCGGCCTGACGACGAGGTCGGCGAGCTCGGCAACAAGTTCGGGCTGGTGTTCCTCGCGCTCCCCGTCGGCCTCGAGGACCGGATGGCCCGGTTGCGCGAGCTCAAACGTCGCATGGACGAGCTCAAGACGTCGTCGGAGGCCGTGGTCGCTTTCGCCGTCCTGACCGCGCTCGGGGCGGCAAGCCCCGAGGTCGAAGGTCTGGCGGTGCAGATGTTCGGCTCCAAGGCGACGGCGGTCATGACGAACGTACCGGGACCGCGAGAGACCATCTACTTCGCCGGCAAACCGATGCGGAGCATGATGTTCTGGGTGCCGCAGTCGGCCCGCCTCGGCCTCGGGATCAGCATCCTGAGCTACGCGGGCCAGGTCCGTCTCGGCGTCGCCACCGACGCTGCGCTGGTGCCCGATCCACAGTCGATCGTGAACGCGTTCCAGTCCGAGATGCGCGAAATGATCGGATCGGTCGCGGGGTGACCGTTTCGCGGGCTGGCGACTCGAACCACGTCACGGTGCGCCGAACGGCAGCGACCGCTGGCCGGCGACCGACGCGGCCTCCAGCTCCAGCAGTGCCTGCTTGCGGTGGATCCCTCCCGCATACCCCGTCAGCCGACCCGACGTCCCCACGACCCGGTGACACGGCACCACGATCGGCAACGGGTTGCGTGCGTTGGCGTGGCCGACGGCTCGCGAGGCGCCCGGATCCTCGAGCCGCGCGGCGATCTCCCCGTACGTCAGCGTGGATCCGTACGGGATGGTCCGGACCACATCCCACACCCGGTGGTCGAAGGGGGTTCCGTGGGGGTGGAGCGGCAGGTCGAACTCCCGGAGACGACCCGCGAAGTACGCGACGAGCTGCTCGGACGCCCGCTCGAGCACGCCGGAGGTCGGCCCGGCACCGGCGACCGGACCCTCACCGAAGCGGATCGTCACCAGCCGGCCGCTCACCTCGGCGATCTCCACCGGTCCGAGCGGCGTGCTCACCCAACAGGCACGTGCACCGGTCATCGTCGGTCACGAGCATAGCGCGACCCGGAGCGACGGGATGACGGTCCCCGAGATCCGGCCCACGTTCGAGGTCGACACCGATCTGTCGTGCGCGGACGCCATGTCCCGCCTGCGTCGCGCGATCACCGGCCCCGAGGCACGAGCCACCGGCTGCACCGCGACCCATCACGCCGAGCTGTACGTCTCCGAAGCCGCGAGGCGTCCGTGGTCGCCCTGGCTGTCCCTCGAGCTGGAGGCACTGTCGGCCGGGTGCCGGGTGCGCGGACGCTTCTCACCCCACCCACACGTCTGGACCCTCTACATGTTCTGCTGGTTCGCGCTCGGGTTCTCCGTGCTCGTCGGAGCATCCTGGGGTTACGCGCAGTGGGTCACCGAGGTCCACCCCTGGGCCCTCCTCTGCCTGCCGATCGCCATGCTGGGCGCGGCCGGGCTGTTCGTCGCGAGCCTCGTGGGCCAGCGCCTCGGGCGACACCAGATGGTCGAGCTCCGACAGGTCGTCTTCGACGTGCTGTCGGAGCCCGCGGGAACGGTCACGACGCCCGACGCGCGGTGAGCACCTCGTCGACGGACGAAAGCCACGCGTCCAGTCCCCGCCCGAGGATCGCCTCGGCGCGGGCGGCGTCCAGGCGGTACTTCTCCGGGAGCACCCCCAGATCGAGAACGGTGACGCCGTCGAGGACCGCGAGAAACGAGGACGCCTCGATCGCTCCCTCGCCGAGATGCAGCAGCCGACAGTAGACCGCGTCCAAAACGGCGCGGATGTGTTTCAGCTTGACGCCCTGGCGGGTGTAGTTGTTCGCCATCATCCGCAGCGGCGGCTGGCGGTCGGAGAGCACCGGCTCTGCCTCACGCAGCGCGAAGTAGGGGGCGACCACCGCGGTGTCACGGCCCGAGTCGCACGACGCGATCACGTCCACCGACGACAGCACGCGACCGAGATCGGAGCGCGAAGGGTCCCACACGATCGGCGTCGCCTGCGACGGCAGGCGTCCCACCTGCGCGGCTGCCTCGTCGGCGATCGCCGCGGGAACGACCAGGCGGCACCCGCTGCACGAGCCGCACAGCATCGGGAGACGTGTTCCCGGATCGAGCTCGTCGACATCCTTGACCAGAACCACCATCGGACACCGCAGCTCGTCCCCGGCGGCGTGCGGACGGGCCCGCGCGAGACGCCGCCCCTCGTCGGCGAGGCGCTGGACGATGGCGTCGATCTCCTCGTCCCGGATCAGCGCCACCTCGGCCGCCTGCACCACGTGATCCACCGCGACGACCTGGATCACCTGCCGCAGCGGATCGAACGCCGGATGGTCGGCAGCCCATGCGTCAAAGTCCAGGATCTGGAGTTCGCGCTTCAGCGGCTCCGGGAACCGGTTGACGCCACCCGGACCATCGAGGTTCTCCCGCGGAATGATCAGCGTGGTGCACCCGGCCTCGACCGCGGTCTCGAGCTTGATGTCGACACCGCCGACCCCCGTCACACGGCCCTGGGTGTCGATCTCTCCGGTCACGGCGACGTCGCGGCGGACCCGGTGCCCGGTCAACAGGGAGGTCAGGGCGAGTGCGATGGCACATCCGGCCGACGGCCCGTCCTTGCGGGTGGACGCGCCCAGGAAATGCAGGTGCACCGGCGCGCGGATGGTTCGGGGATCAACGCCGAGATCCTCCGCACAGTGGAGGATCCCGGTCGTGGCGACGCGCCGGCTCTCGTCCATCACCTTCTCGAGGTTTCCGGTCGCGTGGACCATGCTCACGGCAGAGGTCTCGTCGCGGGCGTCACCCACCGCCGCTCCCGGTATCCGCGTTGCCTGGATCGGGATCACCTCGCCGATGCCACGCTCCGCATCCACCCCGAGACCGAGGATCTCGCCCACCCGGTCGTCCGGGTGGATGGACCGGGGACGACGCGGCTCCTCCAACCGTTTCTTGATGACGGCTCGCGTGATCTCCACGCGCTCCGCCCCCGTCTCCAGGACGTCACGCCGGTGAAGTCGCAGGAAGAGGGTCCGCAGAACCAGTGCCAGCTGCCGTACCCCGGCCTCGTGCGTGTAGTTGCGGATCAGATAGCGCAGATGCTCGTCGTCGCACCCCTCTTCGAACACGACCACGGTGTCGGCGATGCCATGTTGACGGCGGATCCGGGGAATGAGATGTCGGCGCGCGATCGCGACCTTCTCCTCAACCGAATACCGGTCGAGGGTGACGACCTGACAGCGGTCGATGACCGGAGCCGGCACCGTCTCGAGGGTGTTGGCCGTGAGCACGAAATGGCAGTTGGAGAGATCGACGTCCACCGTCGTCTGCGTGTACCGGTCGTGGAACAGGTGGTTCTGCTCGGGGTCGAGGATCTCGAGCAGGGTGGCGATGGCGAACGACTCCGTCTTGTCCGCCTCGTCGAGAATGTACATGCCGTTCATGACGCCCATCTTGATCAGACCCTGCACGATCGCTCCCGGCTTCGAGCCCTCGTAGGTGAAGCCGTGGCCGCGCAGGTCCGACTCGTCGCGCATGCCGCCCAGAGACACCTTGTGGAAGGGGATCCCGAGGTTCTGCGCGATGGAGATCGCGAGCGAGGTCTTGCCGACGCCGGGAGGACCGACGAACAGGAACGCGCTCCCGGTCCGGCTCCACTCATGGGCCGACTCCGGATCGAAGTCCCGATAGCGCCAGATCAGGTTCGAGAAGAAGTCCGCGACCAGCTCCTTCGGGCGCTCCAGCCCGAAGTGGCTCGAGTTCAGTCCCGCGGCGAACTCCCGGGGGCCGACGTCGATCGGCTGGATGACACCCCAGGGGACCGCCAGGAGCGTTTCGACGAACTCCGTGTACTTCGCCTTCGACTGGCCGGACAGGTTGTTGCTGTTGCGGTCGATCGCCTTGAGGACCGATCGCGGGACTCGCGGATCCGACCGGGCGGCATCGACCCGCTGCTCGAGGGTGCGCTGGGGCGGCTCCCCCATCAGCTCGGGGCCGTCGAGGCGCGGCTCGAGCTCGTCGCCCTCTTCCCCGGACTCACGCCACGGCATCCCGGCCGGAACGGCCGGCGTCTCCGTGGGCGGCTCGACCGTCGGGGAGCGTCGGATGGCCGCGATCAGGGCGTCCCGGCGAGCCTCGGGATCGCCCACCTCCGCGACCTCGAACTCCTCACGCAGGCGCACGGCATCGCCGTCCGACTCGAGGCGTTCGATGACGGCGCGGAGCGTGGCGACGTCACGGTCTCCGAGGTCCGCGAGCACCCGCCGCACGCGCTCGACCACGGTCGCCCGGCGCCGCAGCGGCAGGTCGCGATCCGACGCCCGCTCGACGCCGGCCTCGACGAGCCGGCACAGAGTGCTCGTATCGAGGGTCCTCGACACCTCCACGAGGACGGCCGCGGGCAGATCGGTCATCCGGGCGACATGTGCGTCGACCATCACCCGGACGCCCACGGCACGGTCGGGATCGTCGTCGGCTCTCTCGAGAACGTCGAGCCAGTCTTCGCCTCGCAGACCGTTGGTGGGATCCCGCAGGACCTCCTCGACCGCCTCGTAGAAGGCGCGGTCGGTATCCCGGCGCTGGCGCAGGAACCGCAGGTCGCTGTCCACCAGCTCGGTCTCGGACCGGTTCGGAAACACCGCGTGCTCCATCTCGTGCCGGAGGATCAGCTCGGCGAGTGCGAGCACCCGGCGGCCCTCGCCGGGCACTCCAGCCGCGCGCTCGGGAGAGTCGAGCGCGGACGGCAGCCCGAAGGCGATGTAGTCGAAGATCCGCTCGTGGAGGAACACCGTCCAGCCGCGTCGCCGCTCGGCGAGAACGCTGACGAGCGTGACCTC
>Ga0316576_10000715_pt1 | contig 16385 bp, 17 predicted proteins | sample S0NA_FD_203075 | JGI IMG/M metagenome (GOLD analysis project Ga0316576, IMG submission 203075) | Rhizosphere microbial communities from salt marsh grasses in Alabama, United States - S0-2_050615r3r5 | ecosystem: Host-associated > Plants > Roots > Rhizosphere | place: USA: Alabama | collected... | reverse complement strand
GAGAAGATCCGCAAGGTCCGAGATGACCTGCCCGAGCTCGAGACGGTGATCATCATGGTCGGCGAGGCAGACGACGCCGTGTCGATGGGCGAGCTCATGGAACGCGGCCGGGCCGGCGACGCCGGGACCTTCCGCAGCCGCTACGAGGCCGTCACACCGGACGACATCTGCAAGATCATCTACACGTCGGGTACGACCGGCCCGCCGAAGGGCTGCGTCATCTCGCATGGCAACTACCGCTCCATGCTCGACATGGCCGAGAAGGTGGATATCCTCGGCCCGGGCGAGACGACATTCCTGTTCCTCCCCCTGGCCCATGTATTCGCCCTGCTGATCCAGTACGGAACGCTTGACGTCGGCGGGCGGCTCGCTTACTGGGAGCGTGACCAGCTGCGCATCGTGCCGAGCCTGTCGGAGATCAAGCCCGAGAACTTCCCGTCGGTGCCGAGAATCTTCGAGAAGGTCCACGACACGGCGATCGCAACCTCGGCCGGCGACGGTGGACTCAAGGCCGCGATCTTCAACTGGGCGATCAAGGTGGGCAAGAAGGTCAACGAGCTCGAAGACCAGGGCAAGGAGCCGGGAATGCTGCTGGCCCGCCAGCACGCTCTCGCCGACAAGCTGGTGCTCAGCAAGATCCGCGACATATTCGGCGGGAACCTGAAGCTCGCCCTGACCGGCGCGGCTCCGATCGATCCCGAGATCATCAGGTTCTTCCACGCGGCCGGTGTGCCGGTGCTCGAGGCATGGGGCATGACCGAGACTTCCACCGGCGGAACCGCGAACCTGCCGGGTGCCTCGAAGGTCGGCACGGTCGGACGTGCCCTTCCAGGGGTCGAGGTCAAGATCGCCGATGACGGCGAACTGCTGGTCCGCGGCCCGAACGTCTTCCAGGGCTACTACAAGAACCAGGAAGCGACCGACGAGACGATCGTCGACGGCTGGCTCCATACCGGCGACCTGGCGACGATCGACGAAGACGGCTACGTCAGCATCACCGGGCGCAAGAAGGAGATCATCATCACGGCCGGCGGCAAGAACATCACGCCGGTGAACATCGAAGCCCTGGTCAAGCGCCACCCGCTGGTCTCCCAGTGCGTGGTCGTGGGCGATCGCAAGCCTTATCTGGTCGCGCTGATCACTCTCGACGAGGAGGCGCTCAGCCGCTTCGCCGCCGAGCAGGGCACGCTGGACGAGTCATCGGCGATGAGCGACAGCCCGGTGGTCCGCGAGGAGCTCGAGAAGCACATCGAGGAAGTAAACAGCCACTTCGCCAGCGTCGAGCAGATCAAGCGGTTCCACATCCTGTCCGAAGACCTGAGCCAGGAGGGCGGTGAGCTCACCCCGACGCTGAAGCTCAAGCGGCCGGTCATCTCGGCCAAGTACGAGCAGGAGATCGAGGACCTCTACGCCGGCTGATCACCGGCCCGGCCGGCTCAGGAAGAGCCGGTCTGGCGGAGCAGCGAGCTGGTCGTCTGGTCGAAGATCCGGCGCCAGACCGAGCTCTCGTTCGACTCCTGCTCCCTGACGCGCCTGATCACCCGCTTCAGCCGGGTTGCCGAGATCTGGATCCCGTGCCGCTCGGCGGCCTCCTTGAGCTCGGAGTAGTCGTCGGCGAGCCTGGCGGTGACGGTCTCGAAACCGTGGCTGGCTATGTCGATGCGGCGGGAGTAGTTCATGATCGAGGTGCCGAACATCAGCTCGTCGTCGAGTTCCGGCTCGAACAGCACGATGTCGACGCCGGGATATTTCTCGTTCCAGAAGTCGACGACCCCGTGGAGCCGCTGGTGCAGCAGCAGCCGGAATGTCTGGTTCGCGATCGCCGGCACGCCCATGTCGGCTATCCGGCGGACCTCCTGGCCGGAAACGGTGGGCAGGTCGCTGTCACGGTCGTTCAGGTAAGGGACGATCGGATTGATCACTACGATGAACTTCGCTCCACGGTCGACGGCGACATCGACGTTGGTCGTCGAGTAGATGCCTCCGTCGATCAGCGTGCGGCCGTTGACTTCTACCGGTTCGTAGACCATCGGGAGGGCGGTCGAGCACTCGACCGCCTTCGATACCGGGACCCCTGACCAGTCGTTGTCGGGATCGCCGAGCACGATGCGCTCGCCACTGTCGAGGTCGGTGGCGGTCAGGAACAGGTCGCGTTCCAGCGCTTCGAACGAGTCGTTGATCCCCTGCTTGGCCAGCGCCTCGCGGACGTAGCCACCGATACCGGCATTCGAGTAGAGGCCCCTCGGCAGGTGCTCGGCCAGGGCATAGCCGATGTCTATGGCTGAAATGTCGCGGAACTGAGGGATGAGGCTCCGGGCCATCGAGGCCATGTGCAGCGGCAGCGTGACCGCCTTCTTCAGGTACTCGGACGCGTTGGGCCTCAGCATCACGTCCTGGCTGAGGCGGTCGATCGGCGAATCTTCCTCGTCGGTGAGAACGCGGATCATCTCGTCCGGGGTGACGCCGGCTGCCAGCATGCTGCCGATGAAGGAACCGGCGCTGGTGCCTACATACATGTCGAAGTCGTTCACGGTCGAGTTGACCGCGAGGAGATCAAGGGCACGCAGGGCGCCGATCTCGTAGACACCGCCGGTGAAGCCCCCTCCACCGAGTACGAGCGCAGTCTTCGAAGGACGCTCCCGGCCTCCGGCCTTGCGTTTCTTCGAGGATGAGTCGATATTTACGACCTTCCCCATCGGCGAGGGATTATTGCACCAACCGGGCCGATCTGCCTTCAACCGGCTGAACTGCCGCTACTCTGGCCCGTCCTCCTGTTAATGACACTGATGCGCAAGACACTGATCACTCTCGCGGCGACTCTGGCTGTGATGTCGCTCGCCGGGACGGCAGGCGCCTCACCCCCGCTCCCGCTTCCGAATCCCGACCGTCCCGCGGCCACGCCTGTCGCCGGCGGCCAGGCGACGACGAGTGCAAACCCGGTCTGCCCGGCCCTGCGCAGGACGGTGAGGTCCGGGAACGGCGGCGCCTCGCTGATGGTCAAGAACCTCGGAAACGGCAAGACCGTCTGCTCCCTGAACCCGAAGACCCGGCGCTCGCTGGCGTCGAATACGAAGATATTCACGACAGTCACCGCGCTCGGCAGGCTGGGTACGGGTCACAGGATGCTGACCAAGGTCTTCTCGGACGGCGGGCTCCGAAACGGAGTCCTCAGCGGCAACCTGTACCTGCGTGGCGGCGGCGACCCGAGCCTCGGCACGCCGGGCTTCCTCGACGCCTATCTGGCCGGCGCCGGCTCCGACATCGACCGGCTCGCCGCGGCGGTCAGGCGCAGCGGCATCCGGCGGATCACCGGCCGGGTCTACGGCGACGACACGGTTTTCGACCGCCTTCGCGGCGTAGCCGACTCCGGCTACCGGACCAGCCCGTACGTAGGCCCGCTGTCCGGGCTCTCGATCAACGCCGGCTTCACCGGAGCGAGCCTGAACCGCTTCAGTTCGAACCCGGCGAAGCTTGCCGCGAAGTCTCTCGTGCGCAGCCTGAAGAAAAGGGGCGTCAGCGTCCGTGGCGACGTCGCCCTTAGAAAGAGTCCCTCTGGCGGGGAGAGACGCCTCCGGGCCAGACTGCCGTCGCCCGACATGGCCTGGATGTCAAGGGTCACCAACGTGAACTCGAACAACTTCTTCGCCGAGATGCTGCTCAAGCACATCGGCTCCGAGGCACGTGGATCGGGTACCACCCGGGCCGGGGCAGCCGTGGTACGACGCTACGTGAAGTCGAAATTCGATGCGGTCGTAAGGCCGCTGGACGGCTCGGGCCTGACCTTCGGGAACCGCTCCAGCGCGGGCGACATCGTCCGCCTGCTCAACCGGGTGCGAAAGCGCGGGTTCGGAGACGCGTTCGCCGGCTCCCTGGCTGTGGCCGGCCGCAGCGGCACGCTGGCCGACCGTATGCGCGGCTCGGCCGCCCAGGGCCGATGCCGGGCCAAGACCGGCACCCTGACCGGGGTGAGCGCCCTTTCCGGGTACTGCTTCAACCGCTCGGGGCGCAAGTACGCATTCTCGATCCTCATGAATGACGTCTTCGACACGACGGCGGCCCGGACGGCACAGGACCGGATCGCGTCGATCGTCGCCGGGCTCTAGGCGCTCGAGACGGTCAGTCCTGTGCCGGGGCTCCGCCGCCCGCGAGCAGCCGGTCGAAACCTTCGCGGTCGAGAACGGTGACCCCGAGCCGCTCTGCCTTTTCCAGCTTCGAGCCGGCGCTCTCGCCGGCCACCACGAAGTCGGTCTTCTTCGATACCGAGCCGGTCACCTTTCCTCCGGCGCGCTTGACCAGGTCACCGGCCTGCTCGCGCGTGAGGCCCGGGAGGCTTCCGGTCAGCACGACAGTCTTTCCGGTCAGCGGCCCCTCTGAAGGACGGCGGTCCTCCTCCGAGAGCGCCATGTTCAGTCCCTGTTCGCGAAGCCGCTCGATGATCCGCCAGGTGCGCTCCTCGGCGAGCGACTCGCTTATCTGGCGCGCCATGACCGGACCGACGCCTTCGGTCCTCTCGATCGTCTCCGGGTCGGCGTCGCGAAGCGACTGTATGTCGCCGAATTCTTCGGCGAGGGCCTCTGCGGTCACGGCCCCGACTCCGGGCAGTCCGATCGCGAAGAGCACGCGCGGGAACGGGACCATCCGGGAGCGGTCGATCTCGGCGACGAGATTGGCCGACGACGTGGCGCCCATGCGGTCGAGTGCCTCGAGCTGCTCTGCGGTCAGCGTGTAGATGTCGGCGACGTCGGAGATCAGGCCCTCGTCCAGGAACCTCATCACCTGCTTCTCGCCAAGTCCCTCGATGTCCATCGCGCCCCTCGAGACGAAGTGCTTTATGTGCTGGAAGATCTGGCCGGGGCAACCGGTGCGGTTCGGGCAGATCGAGAAGACCGAGTCCTCGGGCTTGACCACCCTGGTCCCGCAGGCGGGGCAATGCTCCGGCGGCTTCGGCTTGACCGCGCCCTCGGGCCGTTTCTGCGGAAGCGCAGAGACGACCTGGGGAATTACGTCGCCGGCCCGCAGTACCACGACTTCGTCACCGGCACGGACGTCCTTGCGCTCGAGGTCTTCTTCGTTGTGGAGGGTCGCCGTAGAAACCGTCACCCCGCCGACCCTGACCGGTTCGAGCATGGCCCACGGAACCAGATGGCCCGTGCGGCCGACGTTCCAGTCGATTTCCTTCAGCAGCGTCGTGGCCGTGGTCGGGGGAAACTTCCAGGCGATCGACCAGCGCGGCTCCCGTCCCGCCACGCCGAGTTCACGCCAGAGGCTCAGCCGGTCCACCTTGACCACCACGCCGTCGATCTCGAAGTCGAGGTCCTCGCGGCGGTCCAGCCACCACTGGCAGCGCTCGAGAACTTCCTCGATGCTCTCGTGCGTCGCCGTGTCCGGGTTCGTGGGGAAGCCGTGCGCGCCGAGCCAGGCGACCTCTTCCGAGTGGGTCTCGAACTCGAAGCCGTCGGTCACGCCGATCCCGTAGGCCCAGACCGCCAGCGGGCGCTCGGCCGCGGCGGCCGGGTCGTTCTGCCGGATCGATCCGGCCGCCGAGTTCCGGGGGTTCGCAAAAGCCGGCAGTCCCTGCTCGGTGCGTCGACGGTTCAGCTCGGCGAACGCAGTGACCGGGAGGTACACCTCGCCTCGCACCTCTATCAGCGGCGGTGCGCCCTCGACGCGCTTCGGGAGGGAGTCGATCGTCTCGATGTTGCGCGTCACGTCCTCTCCGACTCTTCCGTCGCCCCGGGTCGCCCCCCTGACGAAACGCCCTTCCTCGTAGGTGAGCGAGATCGCCAGCCCGTCGATCTTCGGCTCGGTGACCCACGTGATGTCGCCCGGGTCGACGTCGGCTTTCTCCAGCCGGCTGCGGATCCGCTTCTCCCATGCGATCAGCTCTTCGGCCGTGCGGGCGTTCGCGAGCGAGAGCATCGGGACTTCGTGTTCGACCGGGGCGAAACCCTCGCTCGGCGGGGCGCCCACCCTCTGGGTCGGGGAGTCTCCGCTGACCAGTTCCGGATGCTCGGCCTCCAGCGCCTGCAGCTCCGCGAAGAGCGCGTCGTATTCCTCGTCGGAGATCTCGGGCGCGTCCTTCGAGTGGTACAGGTAGATGTGGCGGTTCAGCTCGTCCCGGAGCCTGGAGATCCTTCTTTCGACCGACTCCCCCACCGGTGCCTCAGCCGGTCGCGAGCCCGAGTACGCGCTCGAAATCCCGCTGCCGCATGCCGTCGATCCCGACGTGGTGGGTCAGGTCGAGGTGGAGCGGCGTGACGGCGATCCGGCGGCGGGCGATCGCGCCTATGTCCGTTCCGGGCTCGTCGTCGAGACCCGGTTCGTAACCGTAGATGCGGTATCTCCTGCGACCGTCGTCCTCGTCGGTCTCGACCTCGCGAAGTTCGTCCCTGTAGAGGCGCCGCCCGAGCCTGGTCACGTCCACGCCCTCGGGGTCGGCCCCCGGGACGTTGATGTTGAGCAGCGTGCCCTCGGGCATCGGGTGCTCGAGGAGTTCCGTGACGGTGGCCGCCGTGAACCTCGCGGCCACATCGAAGTCGTAGTGGCGCCGCGGCGTGTAGCCCATCTCCTGGTCGGTCGACTGCTGCGATACGGCGATCGCCGGGATACCGAGGATCACCCCTTCCATGGCCGCCGCCACGGTCCCCGAGTAGGTGACGTCGTCGCCCAGGTTCACCCCGTGGTTGATTCCGGAGACGATCAGGTCCGGCCTGTGACCGACCAGCCCGACGTCGGCAAAGCGCACGCAGTCGACCGGGGTGCCGTCGGTCGCATGACCGAGGTCGCCGTCCTCGAACTCGACTTCCTGCACCGACAACGGCGATCGAACCGTGATGCTGCGGGCCGAGGCGCTGCGGTTCGAGTCCGGAGCGATGACGTCGAGGCGCACTCCGTCTATCTCGCGGAGCTCGCGGCGCAGCGCCTGCAGTCCCTGAGCGCCGATTCCATCGTCGTTCGTAAGCAGGATGCGCACACGAACAAGGATAGGTGACGGAGTCGGCGCCGGTCGCGGCCCGGCCTCAGTAGCGCACCGAGACCAGATAGAGCCCCTGTGCCGGCGCGGTCACACCGGCCTCGGGCCTCTGTGCGCCCTTCAGCAGCCGCCTGAATTCGTCGATGCTGCGAGTACCGTCGGCCACCTCGACCATCGTGCCGACGAGGATTCGCACCATGCTGCGCATGAACGAATCGCCGGTGACCCAGAACTGCAGGAAATCGCGATCGGCGGCGCCGGCCGGCACCGTGTCGGCGGGCGGGACGAAGCTGCTCTCCGGCACCCATGTGGCGGAGTGGATGATCCTGTCGAAACGCGTGTGGTAGGTCTCGGTCGGCGTGAAGGCGGTGAAGTCGTGCTCGCCGATGATTGCCGCGGCGCAATCGTCGAGCAGGGCCCGGTCGATCCGCCGCGATATCCACCAGGCGCGATCTCGCGAGAAGGGGCTGTCCGGCCGGCGCAGCAGGACCCGGTAGCAGTAGGTACGTGAAACGGCTGATTTTCGCGCGTCGAAGCCGGGCGGCGCCGGCGTGACGTCGCGGATCGCGATTTCGCTCGGGGTGAGGCCGTTGAGGCTCCTGACGATCGTCTCCGGCATCTGCCCGTCGAACTCGAAGCTGGCGACCTGGCCGAGCGCATGGACGCCGGCGTCGGTCCTGCCTGCGACCGTGAGCGAAATGCCGTCACGGCGCAGAGCGACGGCGAGCGCGCGCTCCAGTTCAGCCTGTACCGACGGGCCGTTGTCCTGGCGGGCCCAGCCCCTGAAGGGCGTACCGTCGTATTCGATGTCAAGGCGCCAGATCACGCCGCAAGGATAGGCGGGACCGCCTCGGACGCGGGTCCGCGGCGGTGCCTCAGCTGCTCAGGCGGGCCACCAGGGCTTGGTCAGCTTCAGGAAGGAGCGGTTGCGCTTGCCCCAGGCCTGAGCCTCGATCATCACCCAGCCGCGCACGCTGCGCTTGGCCTTCACCTTGAAGGTCTTCGTATTGGTCCATCCGGGCAGGATCTGGTGGAACCTGAGTCGCCGGGGCAGGGTTACCTTCTTCCTCGACGAGGTGAGGTACAGGTCTATCCCGCGAGCGATTCCGTTGCCCCGGTTGGTCACCTGGACCTGCATGTTCAGGTATCCGTCGCGGTACATCCAGCCCCGGCGCGGGATCAGCTTGACCTTCGAGATCTTGACCGAGGCGCTCGAACTGCCCCCGCCGTTGCCGCCGCCACCGCCGCTGTTGTTGTCGCCGCCACCGTTGTTGCCGCCACCACCTGTGTTGCCACCGCCGCCGTTGTTGCCACCACCGTCGGACGGCTCGGTGTCGGGTCCGACCTGGATCTTCTGCATCCGGTTGTTGCCCGTGTCGGCCACGTACAGGAAGCCTGCCGACCAGGCCAGGCCGGTCGGAGCGGAGAACTCGCCGTCACCGGAGCCGGACTGTCCCAGCTGGCCGACGAGCGTGCCGTCGGGCGCGAACTTGAGGATGCGGTCGTTCCCGGTGTCGGCGACGTACACGTCCCCGGCTCCGTCAGTGGCGATTCCGGCCGGGCCGATCATCTGGCCGTTGCCCGAACCCGGGCTGCCCCAGCGATCGAGTTCCTGGCCCGAGGGACTGCTCTTGATGATCCGCGAGTTCGCCGTGTCGGTCACGAAGAAGTTGCCTCCGGGCCCGACGGCCACGGCCCTCGGCTCGGCCAGACCCGGATCGAAGGGCCCGGAGAAGTTCCAGGCGAAGCCGCACCATCCCCAGGCGTTGCACCTCTGGACCCTGTCGTTGCCGAAGTCGGCGACGTACAGATTGCCCGAGCCGTCGATCGAGACACCGGTCGGGTTGCGGAAGTATCCGATGCCGCCGCCCTCGCTGCCCCATTCGGTCTGGTAGTCGCCAGAGGGATAGAGGCGCTGGATCCGGTAGTTGCCGGTATCAGCGACGAAGATCGCCCCGCCCGGCTCGACCGTCACGCCGCGGGGGTTGCGGAACTGGGCCTGGCCACCGCCCCGGCTGCCGATTACCTGCTGCCGCGCGCCGGCCCGGTTGAACCTGACGATGCGGTCGTTGCCCTAGTCGGCCACGTAGACCCGGCCGTCAGAGCCGACAGCGACCGATGTAGGACCGCTGAAGGAAGTCGAAGTCGCCCACAGGTCGGCCTTGGCGGAAGTGGCAGCTCCGATGGCGCATGCGGCCGTCCAGAGCAGCAACACCGCGACGAACGTCAGCGTCCGATGCGTTCCCCCCGGCCATGTTCTCGCGACCAGACATCACTTCAGAAAGCAAACCATACCCCTATCAGTACACGTCTCAGGATCCGTTGATGCTGCGCTCACGGTACCACCTCGAGACCTGCCCGAAACGCGGCTGCTGACACAAACCCGCACGGGACGGCCGGCCATGCCGGCGGGCATCGGGTGCCCACGGATGAGGAAATGCCCCTTCAGACGCCGAACCTATTCGGCGCGCGACCCCGGTCAGACCAGTTCGAGAAGGACCATCTCGGTCGAGTCGGACTTGCGCGGGCCGAGCTTGACGATCCGGGTGTAGCCACCGGGACGCTCCGCGTAGCGAGGCGCGATCTCGTCGAACAGCTTGTGAACCGCGAACTTGTCCTGCCGCAGGGCGGAAAGCGCCTGCCGCCGGGCGTGGAGGTCACCGCGCTTGGCCAGCGTGATCAACTTCTCGATCTCCGGCTTGGCGGCCTTTGCCCTGGCCTGACTGGTCTTGATGCGCTCGTGCTCGATCAACTCCTTGGAGAGGTTGCACATCAGCGCCTTGCGGTGAGCCGAGTCACGACCGAGCTTGTTCCTTTTCATTCCGTGGCGCATGTTGTCTCTCCTCTATGGGTGCCGGGACTCAGTCCTGGCGGAGTTCGTAACCGCGTCCTCCGAGGTTCTCGATGACCTCGTCGATCGACTTCTGGCCGAAGTTCGGTATCGCGGCCAGCTCGGACTCGGACTTCTGGAGAAGCTCGCCGATCGTCTCGATTCCGGCACGCTTGAGGCAGTTGAACGAGCGGACGCTGAGTTCGAGCTCGTCGATCAGGATGTCGTTGTCGCCCCCGGTGGCGGCCGGGACGTCGGCTGCCGCTTCGATTTCGACCGGCTCGCGGGCGGTCAGCTCCTCGACCCGGTCGGGGTCGCTGAAGATCGCGAGGCTCTTGATCAGGATCTCCGAAGCCTCGCGCAGCGCGGTGCTCGGCTCGATCGAACCGTCCGTCTCGAGCTCGAGGGTCAGCTTGTCGAAGTCGGTGCGCTGGCCGACGCGGGCGGCATCGACGACGTAGGAAGCACGGCGGATCGGCGAGAAGATCGAATCGATCGGGATCACGCCGATCGGCTGGTCCTCGTCCTTGTTCTCCTCGGCGGGGCGGTAACCGCGGCCGCGGCCGATCGTCACGTACATCTCGAGGCGGGTCTTCTTCTCGAGGGTGGCGATCGGGGCATCGGGGTTGAGGATCTCGACGCCGGCGGGCAGATCGATGTCGGCGGCGGTCACGTCACCGGGCCCGGTCACGACGACCGGGGCCTCGACGGCATCGGCATCGGTATGCATGCGGACGACGAGATCCTTGAGGTTGAGGATGATGTCGGTTACGTCTTCCTTGACCCCGGCGATGGAAGAGAACTCATGCGATACGCCTTCGATTCGAACGCTGGTGATGGCGGCGCCGCTCAGGGAGGAGAGCAGGACGCGGCGCAGGCTCGAGCCGAAGGTGTAGCCGAAGCCCTTGTCGAGGGGCTCGATCGTGAACGATCCCCTGTTCTCGTCTACCTGCTCGGAGCTGATGCTCGGTACCTGGAAATCTGTGCTCATGTGGTCCTTGGTCTGTTCGGGTGCGGTCGAAAAACTTCTGTGGCGGCGGCCGGGCTCAGACGCGGCGGCGCTTGCGCGGGCGGCAGCCGTTGTGGGCCTGCGGCGTAACGTCCTTGACGCTGGTCACGTCGAGGCCTGCGGCCTGGAGCGAGCGCACTGCGGTGTCCTTGCCGGAACCGGCGCCTTTCGCGAAAACCTCAACCTTCTGGAGGCCGTGCTCCATGCCCTTCTTGGCGGCGGCATCGGCGGTGACCTGGGCCGCGAACGGGGTCGACTTGCGCGAACCCTTGAATCCGGCGCTGCCGGCCGACTCCCACGCGATGACGTTGCCTTCGAGGTCGGTCAGGGTGACGATCGTGTTGTTGAACGAGGTCTTGATGTGTGCCTGCCCGACGGCGATGTTCTTTCGAACCTTGCGCCGGGTGCGGGTCTTGGCGGGTTTCTTGGCAGCCATCTGAATTCCTTACTTGCCGCTCGGCGGCTTCTTCTTGCCGGTAACGCTCATCCGCCGCGGTCCCTTGCGGCCGCGGGCGTTGGTCTTGGTCCGCTGTCCCCGGACGGGGAGCCCGCGTCGGTGGCGCAGGCCGCGGTACGAGCCGATCTCCATCAGGCGCTTGACGTTCTGCGAGCGCTCGCGACGGAGGTCACCCTCGACGTCGAGGTTCTCGATCGCCTCGCGAAGCTTGATCACTTCCTCTTCGGTCAGGTCCTTGACCTGGGTGTTGCGGTCGACGCCGACTTGGTCGCACAGTTCCTGTGCGGTCGACTGGCCGATCCCGAAGACATATGTGAGGCCGATCTCGGTCCTCTTGTTCAGGGGGATGTTGACCCCGGCGATACGCGCCATCTACTAACCCTGCCTCTGCTTGTGTCGCGGGTTCTCGCAGATCACCATCACGCGGCCGCGCCGGCGGATGATCTTGCACTTCTCACACATCGGTTTTACCGAGGCTCGGACCTTCATCGTCCTTTGCTTCCTTTGGAGAGATCTCCCGGCAGCCCCATTAAACGGGCAGCGGGCGTGAAAACAGGCCCATGAGGCCGAACGCGAACAATAGCAAGAAGATTCAAGGCTCGTCCCAGGGGTTCAGTATCCTCGGTCCGTTTTCGGTGGCTGCGACGGTGTACTCGAAATGAGCGGCCATAGAGCCGTCCTCGGAGTAGACCGACCATCCGTCATCGTCCATGTAGATGTCGGGGCCGCCGACGTTTACCATCGGTTCGATGGCAAAGACCATGCCGGCCTCGATCTCGGGCCCGCGGCCCGGCATGCCGTAGTTGGGGATCTGGGGCTCCTCGTGCATGTCCTGGCCGATGCCGTGTCCGACCAGCGACCGGATGATCGAAAAACCCGCTGCCTCGACGTGGCTCTGGACGGCACTGGAGATGTCACCGACCCGGTTGCCCGGGACCATCTGGACGACGGCCAGGTCGAGGGACTCCTTGGTGACCTCGAGCAGCCTCGTCGTGGTCTCGTCCACCTCGCCGACCGGGATCGTGCTGGCCCCGTCTGCCACCCAGCCGTCGAGCGTGACGCCGATGTCGATCGAGATGATGTCGCCCTTCTCCAGACGGTAGGGACCGGGGATGCCGTGGACGACCATCGAGTTCGGTGACGTACAGATCGAGCCGGGGAAGCCGCGGAAGCCCTTGAAGGTCGGCACTCCCCCCTGCGAGCGGATGAATTTCTCGGCCGCCGAGTCGAGTTCGGCCGTGGTCACGCCGGGCCTGACCATGCGGGTGAGCATCTTCATGCAGCGGGCATGAACCGCGCCTGCGGCGGCCATCTTCTCTATCTGTGCCGCGGTCCTGCGATTGATCATGCAGCGGGCGGCCGGGCCGCAGGGCTCACGAGCCCTCTTCCAGGCTCAGCGTGGAGATCAGCGAGCGGACAGACTCACCGACCCGGTCCGGGTCCTGGCTGCCGTCGACTTCGTTCAGCAACGCCTGCCTGCGGTAGTAGTCGACCAGCGGGGCGGTCTTGTCGTGGTACTGGTCCAGCCTGTGGCGGACCACGTCGGGCTTGTCGTCGTCACGCACGATCAGCTCCGAACCGTCGATGTCACAGACGCCTTCGGTGGCCGGCGGGTTGAAATCGACGTGGTAGACGTGGCCTCCCTCGACGCAGACCCTGCGCCCCGAGAGCCGTCGGATGATTTCTTCGTCGGAGACGTTGATCAGGATGACCGCGGTGAGCTGCCGGCCGAGTTGGCGCAGCTTCTGGTCGAGCGCCTCTGCCTGGGGCACCGTACGCGGGAAGCCGTCGAGGATGAAGCCGTGGTCGGCCTCGCCGCTCTCGAGCCGTTCGGCGATGACTCCGATGATCACCTCGTCGGGCACGAGATCGCCGCGGTCCATGTACTCCTTCGCGGCCTTTCCGATCTCCGTCTCGTCGCGGACCGCGGCCCGGAGGATGTCACCGGTGGCGTAGTAGGGGAGCTCGTGGTCTTCCTGGAGCCTCTCGCCCTGCGTGCCCTTGCCGCTTCCGGGAGGGCCGAGCAGGATCAGGTTGAGGTTGCGGTTCGGCATGACAGCTCCCCGCGCCTAGCGGAGGAAGCCCTCGTAGTTGCGCATCATCAACTGGGCTTCGAGCTGCTTGACGGTGTCTAGCGCGACGCCGACCACGATCAGGATCGAGGTACCGCCGAAGAAGAACCCGCCGCCGACCTGGTTGAACAGGATCGTCGGGAAGGCGGCAACGGCGCCGAGGTACAGGGCCCCGGGGAACGTGAGGCGCGACAGCACCCGGTCCAGATACTCGGCGGTCGGCCGGCCCGGTCTGACCCCCGGGATGAAGCCACCGTACTTCTTGAGGTTGTCGGCCTGGTCGACCGGGTTGAAGGTGACGGCGGTATAGAAGTAGGTGAAGATGATGATGAAGAAGACCTCGCCGACCACGTAGGCCCACTGGTCGGGTGCGAGGAAGGCGGCGAAGTCGAGAGCCGCGGGGGTGTTTATCAGCTGGCCGATGGTTGGCGGCAGGGCCATGATCGAAGCGGCGAAGATCACCGGGATGACGCCGGCCATGTTCACCCTGAGCGGCAGGTAGGTCGAACCGCCCGAGGTCATCTTCCGTCCGACCACGCGCTTGGCGTACTGGACGGGTATGCGCCGCTGCCCTTCCTGGACGAAGACGATCGCCACGACCACGCCGAGGATGATGAACGGCAGCAGGACGACGAACACCTGGTCCGGGTTGGTCCACCAGGTCTGGATGCCGGGCAGTACTCCCGAGACGATCGAGGCGAAGATCAGCAGCGAGATGCCGTTGCCGATCCCGCGCTGGGTGATCAGCTCGCCCATCCACATGAGCAGCACGGTCCCGGCCGTGAGGCAGATCACGATCAGGAAGATGTTGGGCGCGGTCAGGCTGCTGATAACGCTGTCCCCGCCGGCCGGTGACAGCGAGTTGAAGAGGAAGACGTAGGCGAAAGACTGCATCGCGGCGAGGCCGACGGTGAGGTAGCGCGTGTACTGCGTGATCTTCTGCTGGCCGACCTCGCCCTCCTTCTGGAGACGCTCGAGGGACGGCAGGACCACGGTCATCAGCTGCAGGATGATCGAGGCGGTGATGTAGGGCATGATGCCCAGAGCGAACAGCGACAGGCGTGAGAGGCTGCCGCCCGAGAAGAGGTTGAGGAAGCCGAGGATGTCGGAGCCGGTGAGCGAATCCTCGAGGCTGTTGATCGCGTCGACGTTGACGCCCGGCACCGGTATGTAGGCGCCGAGGCGGTAAAGCGCGAGGATTCCAGCAACGAAGAGGAGCTTCCTGCGGATCTCCGGAACGGAGAAGGCCTTCGCAACGGTCGCCAGCATCAGGCTTCGATCAGCTCACAGCTTCCGCCGGCGGCTTCGATCTTTTCTTTCGCGGTTGCGCTGAAACCATGGGCCTTGACGGTCAGCGCCTTGCTGACCTCGCCCCGGGCGAGAATCTTGACCGGATGGGAGCGGGTCGCCAGTCCCGCCGCCTTCAGCGTCTCCGGGTTGACCTCGTCGCCCGCCTCGAAACGCTGCTCGAGATCGGCGACGTTCACCGGCTGGGTGCTGGTCCGGAAGTTCTCGAACGGCATCGACTTCTTCATGTTCGGACCGCGCAGCTTGCGCATCCTGCGATGGATCGGGTTCTGCCCGCCCTCGCGGGCTGCGTCGCTCTTGCTGCCGGATCGCTGTCCCTGGCCGCCGTGTCCGCGGCCCGAGGTCTTGCCGGTTCCCGATCCCTGGCCGCGCCCGATGCGCTTGCGAGGGCGTCGCGAGCCGGGCTTGGGGCTCAGGTTGTGGAGGCCGATCTCGTCGGCGCGGCTTTCCTGCTTTTCGGCCATCAGATCTCCTTGACTTCGACCAGGTGGGTGATCACCTTGAGCTGGCCCTGCAGCTGGGGGGTGTCCTCACGCTCAACGGTTCGACCCCTTCTGCCCAGTCCGAGCGCCTTGAGGGTGCCGATCTGGTGAGGGTTCCGGTGGATGTTTGAACGGACCTGGGTGATCGCGAGCTTCGCCATCAGGACTTCTCCCCTTCGGCTGACTCGACCTTCTCGGCGTCTTCGGCCGCCTCTTCGGCGACCTGTACGTCTTCGGCGGACTGCTCGGTTGCTGCGTCGAGCTGCTCCTCCGCCGCGACCTCCGCTTCGACTTCGCTCGGAGCCACGGTCGAGGGATCCTCGGCGACGGCACCGCTCTGGGATGCCAGATCCTCGGCGGCCTTGGCCTCGAGCGCGCTTATGTCGGCCGGCGTGGCCTCTTCCTCGGCGGCTCCGGCCTCGGCGGCCGCGTCAGCGGCCTCTTCGACCGCGGCCGTGCTGGCTTCGTCTTCTTCGCCGGCCCCGTCGGCCCCGGCTTCCTCCTCGCGGTGGATGCCGAGCACCTCGGTCACGTTCAGTCCGCGCAGCTCGGCGACCTCCTCGGGGCGGCGCAGGCGCACGATGCCGTCCATGGTCGCCTTGACCAGGTTGATCGGGTTCTGTGTGCCGATGCTCTTGGTCAGGATGTCCTTGACACCGCCGAGCTCGAGCACGGCGCGGACGCCACCACCGGCGATCACGCCGGTACCGGGGCTCGCCGGACGCAGGACCACGTGTCCGGCGCCGAAGCGCCCGATGATCTTGTGGGTGATGGTGTCGTTGTACTTGGGGATCCGAACCAGGTTCTTGCGAGCGTTCTCGACCGCCTTCTGGATCGCGAGCGGGACCTCGCGGGCCTTGCCGTAGCCGATTCCGACCACGGAGTCTTCGTCGCCGACCGCAACCAGGGCGGTGAACGAGAAACGACGCCCGCCCTTGACCACCTTGGCCACGCGGTTGATCTCGATCACGCGCTCCTGAAGGTCCAGCCCCTTCGGGCTGACCATTTCGACGTGAGCTGTATCCATACCTTTCATAATCAGCCGTTCACCGTAGCGAAGTCCATCAGAACTCCAGCCCACCCTCTCTCGCTCCCTCGGCAAGGGCCTTGACCCTGCCGTGGTAGCGATAACCGCTTCGGTCGAACACGCAGCGTTCGACTCCTGCCTTCTTTGCACGTTCGGCCAGCAACTCGCCGGCCTTCTTGGCCTGTTCGGTCCGTCCGAGCTCTCGCAGCCCGGGCTCGGTCCAGTTC
>Ga0316576_10000714_pt1 | contig 16392 bp, 11 predicted proteins | sample S0NA_FD_203075 | JGI IMG/M metagenome (GOLD analysis project Ga0316576, IMG submission 203075) | Rhizosphere microbial communities from salt marsh grasses in Alabama, United States - S0-2_050615r3r5 | ecosystem: Host-associated > Plants > Roots > Rhizosphere | place: USA: Alabama | collected... | reverse complement strand
ATCTCGTACGCGCAGGGCTTCATGTGTCTGCGGGAGGCGGCGAAGGAGTACGGGTGGGATCTCGACTACGGCGCGATCGCCATGTTGTGGCGAAGCGGTTGCATCATCAGGAGTGTGTTCCTCGAGGCCATCAGGAACGCCTTCGCCGGAACGCCGGATCTCAGCAACCTGCTTCTCGACGAGTCGTTCCGGTCGGTCATCGCGCGCTGCCAGCCGTCGTGGCGACGCGTCGTCTCCCAAGCCGCGCTCCTCGGTGTTCCGATGCCCGCGATGGGGTCGGCCCTCGCCTTCTTTGACGGCTACCGGAGCGCCCGCCTTCCGGCCAACCTGTTACAGGCGCACAGAGACTACTTCGGCGCCCACACCTACCGACGGATCGACAGGCCTCGCGACCAGGTGTTTCACACCAACTGGACGGGACGCGGCGGGGAGGTCTCGTCGGGAAACTACAACGCCTGATCTTCACAACCGCAGCCGACTGCATCGGGGGAGGTGTGGGTACGGGCTGCGGTCGCTTGCCGATCGGGCCCGTGTCAACGCCACTGACGCTCACCCGAAGAAGCTTCGATGGGCCCACAGGCCGGTTCCCGGCTGTGGAATGTAGAAGAACGCCTCACCCGTTGCGTCGAGGTTCGTTCCCACGGCACGGCTGACCGGACCGAAACGATTCAGCATTTCGTCGATCGGTGCAAAACGGAACCCCACAGCCTCGATCTCCGCACGGTCGAGACCGCCGGTACAGTAGGTGATCTTGAAACGTCCCTCCGACGAGCCGTGAATCAGGTGGGCGGCCGCGCTTAGGTTGTTGTTGAGGGACTCATCGTCCTTCACCGCATCGAGTGTGACCGGGGTTCCCCGGTACCCGAAGCGACGGATGAGTTGGTCGATCTCGGGGTCCTCGCCGAAGCTCTCGATTCCGGGTGCGAGCACGATCAGCTCGCCGCCGTCAGCGATCGCCATCCGGCTCCGGTAGATCGCCTTGTTGCCGAGCCACGTGCTCTTGAACTCCAGGGGGTCGAGATACGCGACGACCGTTGCAGGCCGCTCATCCAACAGATGGATGTTGACCTGCTGCGAGAGCTCGGACGCACGGTCGAAGCACTCCCGGTCATCGCCGATGAACAACCCACACGTCACGAGCGACCCGTCCCGATCCTGCCCGATCACAGTGATCGCGTGTAGGATTGGCAACGATCTCAGATAGGTTTCGACGGCGTAGTCGAGCACCTGCCGAACCGGCGTTCCGGTCCGCCCCATGATGCGCTCCATCCCGAACACCGCTCCGAGGAAATGGCTCTTGTGGATGTTGTCCGCTCCACCCAGGCCGATGACGATGTTCTTGATCGAGCCGGCCATCCCGGCGACCTCGTGGGGAACGACCTGACTGAGCGAGAGAATGCAGTCCAACGAGCCATCGAGAAGGCTCCGGTTGATGGCCACGGGAATCGGGAACTCGACCGCTCCTTCGGAGACCTGCGCGACGAAGTCTGCCGGAACCTCGCCGAGCAGTGTGCAATCGGTGCGCCAGTGATGCGGAATATAGAGCTCCTGAGGGATGTCGCCGAACATCGTTGTCAGCTCGTTCGAGCCCATCGGCCGGTGGGTGCCGAGCGCCGGGATGATCGCGGTCACGGCGTCCGGCCTCCAGTCGTAGGCGAAGCGACAGAGATCGCCGGCCCGGGAGTGAATCCGGGTGATGTCGGGAGGAACGATCAGCATCCTCCGGATCGTTCCGAAGGACGCCAGCGCCGTCTCGAGACCATGGCGCAGGCCCGACGACGAGATGGCTGTTTCAGCGGATCCGTTTTCGTAGTAGAGCATGCTCACTCCGGGTCAGAGTCAGGGTCGCATGGACGACCCGGACATGTCATCGTCGGCCACAGCAGATGGCTCATGAAAAGTCCGGGCTAGCGCTGAATCCGCGCCGTTCCGCCCTGCGCGAAGGCGCGTACCTGCTCGACGGTCGCCATGGTCGTGTCACCCGGGAAGGTGGTCAGGAGGGCGCCGTGCGCCCAGCCGAGCCGAAGGGCGGTCTCGGGCTCCTCGTCGGTGAGAATCCCGTAGAAGAGGCCGGATGCAAAGCCGTCGCCACCGCCGACCCGATCGAACACGTTGAGCTCGCAGGTTGGTGCAACGAAGGTCTCTCCGTTGAACCACGCGACGGCTCCCCAGCTGTGGTGGTTCGTGTTGTGCACTTCGCGCAGGGTGGTTGCCACGACCTTGACCTGGGGGTACGTGTCGACCACGGTGTCGATCATCGCGAGGAAGACGCTCGGGTCGAGCCTCGACCGCCTCTCCACCTCGGGCCCGGTCATGCCCAAGCCCATTTGCATGTCCTCTTCGTTGCCGACGAGGACGTCGACGTGCTGCACGATCGAGTCCATGACCGCCTGAGCACGCTCCTGGCCTCCCCAGATATCCCAGAGCTTCTTCCGGAAGTTGAGATCGAAGGACACAACAGCTCCGGCATGCCTCGCCGCCTTCATCCCCTCGATGATCAGCTGACCGGTCGTCTCGGACAGGGCCGCGAAGATCCCGCCGCTGTGGAACCAGCGCACACCTCCTTTGAAGAGGCTCTCCCAGTCGACGTCGCCCGGTTTGAGCTGTGCCGCGGCTTCGTGTGAACGGTTGTAGAACACAACCGGGGCGCGAACCCCGTACCCGCGGTCGCTGTACACCGTGGCCATGTTCGGGCCGTTGACGCCGTTGTGCTCGAAGTGTCGGAAGTAGCCCCGTACGCCCATCGCCCGCACGCGCTCGGCTATCAGGTCTCCGATGGGGTAGTCGACCAGCGCGGAGACGACGCCGGTCTTCAAGCGGAAGCAGTTCGCCAGGTTCGCGGCGCAGTTGAACTCGCCCCCGCTGACGTGAATCGCGCATTCGGTCGCCTTTCGAAAAGGGACGATTCCAGGGTCCAACCGGTGGACCAGAGCGCCGAGCGAGACGAAATCCAGCTCACCAGCGGGCGCGATGTCGATTCCATGCTTCATGTCGGGAGACCTCCTCGGCAAGTGTGTCGTCGGTCCATACCCACCGCCGCCGGCGACGGCACACACTCCTAGGAGCTTGTCGCGCAAAGATCAGCGGCGTCTTTCGGGTTCCGTGAAGGTGATTTTTCGTTGCATTTTCGGCCCGTACTCTGAGTACTGCTCCGAAATCGCGCCTCAAATGGCACTTCACGGCTCTCCGAAATCCATCCGCCACCTTCACGCTACAAGCTCCTAGCCTGTCAGTTCAGCGACCTGGATTCCCGCCATGATCGCGGGACCGAGGCCCTTGGGGTCGTCGTCGACCACCCGTTCGCTCATGTAGTAGCGGTAGCTGCCATCGCGGCCGTAGCCGAGGCCACCCACCTCACAGGTGTTCATCAAGTGGAACGAGCCATCGGCCGCGATGATGACGAACTCGTTGACGAGACCGGAGAACGCCTTGTTGGCAGCCGGCCTGAACGATTCCGGCAGGTAACCCCGGTTGATTGCCTTGGCCAGGAAATAGGTGAACATCGCCGACGCCGATGCCTCTCGATAGTTTCCAGGCGCGTCGGGCATGTCCAGAATCTGGAACCACGCGCCCGTGGCGTCCTGAACTGCGACCAGGCTCGCCGCGAGCTCCGAAATCATGTCGAGAATCGGCGCCCGTAGTTCGCCCTTGTCGGGAGGAATCACATCGAGGATGTCGACGAGCGCCATCGCGAGCCATCCGAGCCCTCGCCCCCAAACATAGTGGGAGCGCCCGGTTTCCGGGTCGGCCCAGGCCTGCTGCTTCGCCTCATCCCAGGCATGGACGTACAGGCCCGTCTCGGGGTCGCGGAGATGGGATCGCGCGATCTCGAACTCCCGAACCGCGTCGCCGATCTTGTGATCGTCACCCTCCAGGACCCCCACAGCTGCGAGGAATGGCATCCCCATGTAGACGCCGTCCAGCCACAGCTGATTCGGGTAGCGTCTCTTGTGCCAGAACGCACCCTCAGAGGTGCGGGGATGGTTGGCGAGCTGTGCGGCGAGGGTATCAATCGCCTTTCGGTACCGGGGATCGTCGTGTCTCGCCTCAAGGCGGAGCAGCATCTTGCCCGGGTTGATGTGGTCGATGTTGAACTCGTCCGGATTGTAGGTCCGGATGGCGCCGTCCTCGGCCAGGTAACTGTCCATCGTCCGCTCCGCGTAATCGGCGAAACGGGGGTCTCCGGTGGCCGCAGAAAGCTCGTCCATCGCCTGCATCAGCAAACCGGTGGTGTATGTCCACTCGCTGGGACTCGACGTCATCGCGTCCCAGCCGCCGTAGGAAAGACTGTCGCCCCGGCGCTCCATCTCCGATTCCGCCAGCCGGATCGAAATCTCGGTCGGCGCCATCTCGGCGACGCCGCGCGATGCGGCGGTCTTCAGGCGGATCCGGGGGGCCAGGGTGCGCCGTTCGACCTCCTCGGCCAGAAACGCCTCCAGCTCCTCGCGCGTCTGCACGCCGCCGTCGCGACCGGACCACAAGGCGCCGAAGGCATAGGCGAGCTCATTGCCGCGGGGCTGCATCACCAGCACGTAGCTGCTGTCATCCCTCGTCTGCTCGACGAGGTCGATCCTCCGGAACAGCACCACCATCCCCAAGTTGTCCTCGAACAGGGACTGGGGTCCGAAGGTCGCCATGTAGCTCCATGCCTGGCCGGTGATGTCGAGATTCCCCATCAATAGCTCTCCTGGGGGATGGGCCACGAGGCCGATGGCCAGATTCTCGAGCGGGTCAGAGGTTTCGAGCGTGACGTCGACCATCGGGCTGCCGGCGTGCATCGACAGCATGGCCTTCAGATCCACGGTCGCGGCGCCGGTGTTCCAGCCCTGGTAGCCGATCTCGAGGGCCGCGTAGATCGGGCCGTCAGCTCTGATGGCAGCGGAACGCAGCAAGACGTCCGAAACCAGGACGACCTTGTCACCGCTCCAATAGCCGTAGCCTCCCATTCCCAGGCTCTGACCGACCTTCAGGATGTCGGCGCCCCAGTCCGACATCTCGTGGTAGCTGTCATAGCCGTCGAGCCCGACGCTCTGCAGCACCATGTCCGACGTCTTCTTGCCAAAGATGTCAAAACCGTTACGCCAGTCCAGATATACCCGATAGGCGACCAGATCGCTCTCGATGCCCGGGCCCTCGTAGCGGATCCACTCGCTGTGATCCGTGTACTGGGGCGGCGTGGTCACCTGGTCGACGTTGGTGAAGGCGCCGCCGACGTAGCTGCTGTCCTGCCACTCGCCGCCCTCCTTGATCGACACCTCGGCGTGGGCGCGTGCCGGCCAGACGGTCGCCGCCTCCCGACGGTTGATCTCGTAGCAGTGGGTCGCGGCCGCGGCCAGATCGGCGAGAAACACGAGCCGGTCGGCGCGGCCGTCGCCGTCATCGTCCACCAGCTGTGTGGGCCGTGCGGTCTCGCCCTCCCAGGTCTGCAACGGTCCAACGGTGACGCCGAGCTCGTTCAAGGTCAGGCTGACCAGCGTGTCGGGACAAGGAAACGCGGATGGGTTGGCGACCTCGAGGCGGGCAACGGCATCCGTGCCCGCACCCGGCTGCGATCCGGGTGCGCCGCCGCAGCCGAGCAGGACGACGAGCAGCGCCGGTAGCAGAGCGTGCATTCTCATCGGGATCGTCCTTTCAACGCGCCAGCCATCCGCCGTCCACGGCGATGGTGTAGCCCTGCACGTAGTTCGATGCATCCGATGCCAGGAAGACGGCCACACCCTGCAGGTCGTCAGGAGTTCCCCAGCGGCCGGCCGGAATGCGGTCGAGGATCGCCTTGTTGCGGGCCGGGTCCTCGCGCAAAGCCCGGGTGTTCTCGGTGGCCATGTACCCCGGCGCGATGGCGTTGACGTTGATGCCGTGGGCGCCGAGCTCGTTGGCCAGCAGGCGGGTCAGACCCATGACCGCGCTCTTCGACGCCGTGTAGGAGGGCACTAGGATGCCACCCTGAAAGCTGAGCATCGACGCCGTGTTGACGATCTTGCCGCCGCGCCCCTGCTCGATCATGACCCTGCCAACGGCCTGGCTGAGAAAGAAGAGGGTTCGGATGTTGATGTTCATCACGTCGTCCCAGTCCTTCTCGGTGAACTCGGTGATCGGCGCTCGGCGGATGATCCCCGCGTTGTTGAACAGGATGTCGATGCCACCGAGCTCGGCGACGATCGTGTCGATGATCGTCGGGATACAGTCGGTCGACATCAGGTTCGCATTGACGGTCGCGCACCGGCGCCCGAGCGACTCGATCCGGTCCCGGGTTTCGGACATGTCGAGAATGTCCACCGCGGCGATGTCGGCGCCGGCTTCGGCGAGTCCCACGGCAATGCCCTGACCCAGGCCCTGCGCGGCGCCCGTGACGATCGCGACCTTGTCATCGAGCTTGAACTGCTCCAGGATCACGCCTCACCTCACTTCAGTTCGTCGATCGACAGGTGGTCCATGTCGTCGTAGGCCTGGTTTTCGCCGCCCATGCCCCAGCAGAAGGTGTAGCAACCGGTGCCCACCCCACTGTGGATCGACCAGCTCGGTGAGATCACGGCCTGGCCGTCCGCGACGACGATGTGCCGGGTCTCCTCGGGACGTCCCATGATGTGGAACACCCGGGCGTTGGGGGGCACGTCGAAGTACATGTAGATCTCCATCCGCCGCTCGTGGGTGTGGGGTGGCATCGTGTTCCACACCGAGCCTTCCTCGAGCACGGTGAAGCCCATGACCAGCTGGCAGCTCGTGACGGCGCCCGGCCGGATGAGCTTGTAGATGGTGCGCTCGTTGGCACCCTCCGCGCTGCCCAGTCGGGTCACCTCAGCGTCGGCTTCCCTGACGTGGACCGTGGGGTGGGCCGCGTGCGCCGGGTAACTCAGCAGGTAGTACCGAGCAGGCGTCTCGGCCGACTCGCTGGCGAAGGTGATGGTTGTGCTGCCCCGGCCCACGTAGAGGCCGTCGTGCGGGGCCATCGGATAGCCCGTACCATCGACGGTCATAGTCCCGGCGCCGCCGATGTTGAGAATGCCCAGCTCGCGACGTTGGCAAAACGTGTCGGCGCGAAGCTCCGGCGCGGACTCCAGGGAGAGGTGACCGGACGCCGGAACCGCGGAGCCGACGATGGCGCGGTCCACATCGCTGTAGACCATGGTGATGGCGTCGTTGGAAAACAGGGTGTCGACCAGGAAGCTCTCCCGGATCTCGTCGGTGGTCATGCGGGAGAACCGAACGGGGTCGGCGGCGTAACGTACGTCCATGATTCTTCCTCTTTCTCAGTCAGGTCGAATCTCGATCGGTTCCTAGGGCACGGCGTCCGGCTCGGCGCCCATCAAAGCCGATGTCCGGGCAGCCTTCGTCGATGCTCCGTCCGCCGGCGGCTCCGAGGCCTCGCGATCTGCAGGAACGGTTACCTGCCGGCCCGCTACTGTTACATTCTCGAATCGCAGATCCTCGACGTGCTCGAGCACCAGGTCCCGGGTCGCCGAGGCAACGCGGACGTTGCGCACCAGCACCTCCCGAAGGGGCGCCTCTTCCGGCGCGTGGGCCTCGAACAGCGTACCAACGTCACCGACGTCGAAATCCTCGAGCACGATGTCGCGGTAGGTGGACGGAAACTTCCCGCCGAGCTCACCGGGGTAGTCGAGCTGGAACCAGAACAGCCGTTCGAAGGAGCCCACCGTGAAGCGCCGAACGCCCACGTGCTCGACCGTGCCGCCGCGATCGAGATTCGCTTTGAAGCGGATGGCCGAAGCCCCGGAACGCAGCACGTTGTCGGTGAAGAAGACGTAGCGGATGTCGCCGGACATCTCACTGCCGAGGGCGATGCCGTCCTCGCCGCCCATGTCGTTATCGCGTACGACCACGTACTCGCTGGGCACGCCCACGGTCCGGCCGTCGAGGTCGCGACCCGACTTGACGACCACCGAGTCGTCTCCGGTTCGAAACGTGGAGCCCTCGACCAGCACCCAGCGGCTGGAGTCGACATCGACCCCGTCGTTGTTCGGGAAGTGACTTACCACGTTGAGCCCGCGCACCGTGACATGCTCGCAGTACACGAGGTGGTTGACCCAGAACGGCGAGTTCACGGCCGTGTAGCCCTCGAGCTTCACCCGGCGGGCTCGTAGAAGCTGTACGAGCGGCGGCCGCAAGTGGGTGCCCGCCCCGAACGCCCGCTCGTCGAGCGGTACGCCGGTGAAGCCCATGCGACGCAGCCGTTGCATGTCGGGCGCCGCCAGACGGTGCCAGCGGTGGAACTCGCTCGCAGCGTTGCCGTCAACGATCCCCGGCCCGGTGATGGCGACATCCTCGACGTCCCGCGCGTAGATGAGCGGCGAGTAGCTCATCACCCGCGTGCCTTCCCAGCGCGTCTCCACGACCGGCAGATAGTGCTCCGGGTTAGGCGAGAACAGAAGATGCGCCCCTCGCTCGAGGTGGAGCTCGATATGGCTCGCCAGGTGAATCGGGCCACGGCTCAGCCACACGCCAGAGGACAGCACCACACGTCCACCGCCATCCGCCGATGCCTTCGCGATCGTCGCCAGAATCGCAGGTCGAGCGTCTGTCTCACCATCAGCGACTCCCTCGAAATCGCTGACATCGTAGGTCCGCGGCGGGATTCGTGGGTCTTCGATCCGCGACACGATCGTTTCGACCAGGTCCCAGTCCACCCTTCCGGGCCTTGGATTCTCGCCGGAGGTGACGTGAGCTCCTCCCAGGAGAAACGCGACGAGCAAACTGGCACCGACCCACGGGTCGTTGCAGCGATTGGAGATCATGCGGATATTGTAGCGGCTTTCGATGCGATTGGCCACCGGTGGCATCAAGATCGAGAGTGCCGGGCCGGTTTTTTCGGGAATCTGACCGGCTTTTCGAGCTCGGCGTTGTCGATCCAGCGATGAGGTTTGCGGCGGTACAGAAGTCTCGGAAGCCTCATCGGGGGACGATTGGATGACTCAACAAGACCTAGTAAAGGTTGAAAACACGTATGTTACTGGATCAAGTTCGCCCTGTTGCGTGCGATGTTGGGGCCTGTCTGATTCCAGGCTTGACCGTGGTGGTGTGGACATCCGTGAAGTCTGCGGGGATGACAATGTGTGCCACCGATAGCAACCAATCCCTTGCAAATCGAGATATCCGGACCCATAATGTCGTGCTAACGATGACATTCTTCAAGAGCGGGACCCTGCCGGGAGCAGACAGCGGTCGAGTCGACCAGCTCAGAATCCGTCGATCATTCATTGGTAACGAGGAAAAGGGGGGAGAGCAATGCTGAGTCTGTCAACCGTCCGATCACGCCTTGTCGTGGGCGTGGCAATCATCGGCTTGCTGTTCGCCGCAGCAGGCATTCCACCCGCTCTGGGGCAAGAAGCCGAAGAGCCGACCGCAACCGAAGAGGAAGGGGGTGTCGTTGCCGAGGACGCGACCTACGAAGGAGCCGCCGAGGAAGGGACTGGACCAGCCGTGGGGTTCGAAGCCGAGATCGTGGTCACCGGCTTCCGCTACAGCTTGGAGCAGTCCGTTGAGCTCAAACGGGATGCGGTCAACGTTCGGGACAGCATCGTGGTCGAGGACCTGGCGAAGATGCCCGACCTCAACCTGGCAGAGGCGATCCAGCGCGTACCCGGCGTGGCGATCGTCCGGGAAGGCGGTGAAGGCCGCCAGATGTCGCTGCGTGGCCTGGGCCCGGAGTTCACGCGGGTGACGCTGAACGGCATGGAGGTGCCGGCTTCGACCGGCGGCCTCGACAGCTCCGGTGGGGTCAACCGGGGCCGGTCCTTCGACTTCAACGTGTTCTCCGCGGAGCTGTTCAATCGCATCGACATCAACAAGTCGGCGGTTGCGTCGATTGAAGAAGGTGGTGTCGCGGGGACAGTCGAGATGTACACCGCGAGACCCTTGGACAACCCTGGTTTCCGAGGAGCGGCGACGCTTCAGGGCGGGTACAACGACCTGTCGGAATCCTGGGACCCGCGAGGGACCATCACGGTCAGCACCACCAATAAGGCGGAGACGATCGGGTTCCTCTTCTCCGGTGCGTACACCGAGCGAACGTCGTGGCAGGACGGTTTCGGCACCGTCCGCTGGGCCCAGCCTGACGGCGGGGGCTTCGGAGGCAACGAAACGGATCTCACCGACGACGAGCTCAACTCGCTCTGGTTCCCGCGCCTGCCCCGCCAGGACAGCTTTCGTCACTTTCAGGAGCGTTTGGGTCTCGCCAGCTCCCTCGAGTTTCGGCCGGTGGATGACTTCAGGGTCAGTGTGAACTGGGTGCATTCGGAGTTCGACGCAACGACCGAAAGCTACAACTCCTTTGCTCAGTTCCGTCGCAGTGGAAGCTGGGGTTACCCGACCATCACGGCGCTGGACGTCACCGTGGCGCAGGACGGCACCGGTCTGTATGCGCTGGCCGGCGCCTTTGACAACGTGGCGCTGCGGACGGAAAGCCGACAAACCGTCGACAACACGAAGTTCAACCAGTACACGGCGGATTTCGCATGGGACATCAACGATGAGCTGAAGCTCACCGGTGTCATCGGCCTCGCAGAGTCCAAGTTCGTGCAGGACTACTTCCGCGTCAACATCGAGACTCTGGAGGGAGCCGGTTTCTCGTATGACTTCAGTGGCAATGCCGACGTTGCAGCGATCAACTACGACATTGACGTCACCGACCCGAACAACTACCAGATCCTCGACAACGAGAACTACCTTCATCCGATTGTCGACCGTACGAACCAGACCGCGCGGGTCGACCTCGACTGGGACATTCCCGGCGGCAAGCACTATCTGAAGTTCGGCGCGATCTACAACGACCGAGACGTGGACAGCCAGGACTGGAGGCAGAACCTCGATCCCGTAGGGAGCCTCACCTCGGTGGGCAGGGTGTTCCACTTCGTGGATGCGGGCGGCTACGGAAGTGGCACGGAGCTCGACTTCCTCGTCTTGAACTTCGACCGATCCAAGGACGCGTTCGGTTACGGAACCTTTGTACTGGAGCGAGGTCCAGGTAGAACCACATGGGTCGTCAATGAGAAGACTGCGGGAGTGTACGCCGACTACAGTCTGTTCACGCTGATCGGGAGCCACAGCCTTCGGTTGAATGCCGGCGTCCGCTATGTCGACACCGACACCGAGGCAACAGGTTGGCTGTCATCCGACATCAAGAACACCGAGACGAACTCCTATAGCAACGTGTTGCCGTCGGTGAACGCCTCGCTGGACCTGACCAAGGACCTGGTTCTTCGCGCCGCCGTGAGCCGCACGATGACCCGTGCCTCGCTGTCGAGCCTGGCGCCAATCAAGACCTACTCCGATGTCAACTTCAGGGTGAGCGGGGGCAACTCGCAGCTCGATCCCTTGGTGTCTGACAACTACGACCTGGGCATCGAGTGGTACTTCGCGAAGCAGGCCGTGCTGGGTGTGGTCGGGTTCTACAAGAGCATCGACAGCTTCATCTCGTCGCCGTCGACGGAAGGGCCCCTGCGCCCCGAGGACTACGCCGCGGTCGCGGCCGTATACCCTGAGCAGCCCGAGCTGCTGGATCCGACGCTGATCTGGACCTACACCACGGCTGCCAACACCGATGGCACGAAGCTGAAGGGCTTCGAGATCGTGTATCAGCAGACCTTCACGGCTTTGCCCGGCTTCCTGAAGAACTTCGGCTTTGTCGGCAACTACTCGTACGTGGATGCCGAGACCGAGGTGATCCGACTCGACGAACCGGTCACGGTGCCCCTCGAGGGGCTGTCCAAGCACTCCTGGAACGCGACCTTGTACTACGAAGTCCCCAAAGCCGGGGTCCGACTGTCCGTGAACAACCGGGACGACTACGTAACCAACAACACCGGGAGCAACGGCAACATCTCCGAGGCGACCACGGGACCCGTGCGCTATGACATGAGCGCCTTCTACCACATCACCACCGATTTCTCGTTGACCCTCGAAGCCGTCAACCTCACGGACGAGGCCGAGAGGCTGTACACGACCGGTGATGGAACGATGAACCTGGTGCGTGAGTACAACACTGCAGGCCGGCAGTTCTTCTTGGGGGCGCGCTACAACTTCTGAGGCCTCCCCAACAGGACCGCAACCCCGGCTGGAGCCGCCAGCTGGGGTTTGCGGGCCTGTTCACCCGCGACCAGCGACGAGCCGGTGGCGGCCGAGTGAATCAGGTCTGAGATAGACTCCCGGCCGTTGTGGTGTGGGTGTAAGGGACGAGCCGGAGTCGGTTCGGTTCGGCGAAAAGGAGAATGTGAGGACGATCGGAAGCGCCGCCAGTCCTCCGAGGGCCGGCCGGCTGGCAGCGGCGGATGGCGACAATCCGTTCGACCGCTTGACAGAAGGTGATATGAGGAACGCGAACAAGCAATCATCGACGATCACGGACATCGCTCGACTGTCGGGCGTGTCGAAACGGACCGTGTCGCGGGTCATCAACAACTCGCCCAAGGTGGGGACAGCCACTCGCGAGAAGGTCCAGAGCGTGATCGATGAAATGGGCTATCGACCGAATGCCCAGGCTCGAGGTCTTGCTGCAAGGCGCTCCTACCTGCTTGGGATGATCTATGACAACCCGGACGCCCTCTACATCGACGAGGCCCAACGTGGCGTTCTCAGCGTGTGCCGCGCGCTCGGGTACGAGCTGGTCGTTCATCCGTGCGACCGATCGAGTGACTCACTGATCTGTGAGGCGGTCGAATCAGTGAATCGATCGATGTTGGACGGCGTGATCGTACTGCCTCCGATCTCGGAGGACAACGAGCTCGCGGGCGCTCTCGAGAAGGCACAGGTGCCCTATGTTCGACTGGCGGCGATCGCGCTCGACACTGCCGATCGCGTCGTGATCGCCAACGAGCGATCGGCGGTGGCATCGATGGCGGAGTACCTGGTCGGCCTCGGCCACCGAAGGATCGCCTACGTGGCGGGACCGGAAGGACGGAAATCGACCCGCGAGCGGTTCGAGGGATTCTGCGATGCACTGCAGAAGCACGGCTGTGCTCCTCACGGCGAGATGATCGCGAATGGGGCCTACACCTTCGAGTCCGGGATCGAGTGCGCCCGGGCGCTGTTGACCCTGCCCAAACCCCCGACCGCGGTTTTCGCGAGCAACGACGAGATGGCCGCGGGCGTGATCCAAACCGCTAAGGAAATGGGGTTGAAGGTCCCGGAGGAGCTGTCGGTGGCAGGGTTCGACGACAGCATGCTGGCGACGAGGATCAGGCCGGCCCTCACGACGATCCGCCGTCCGGTGCGACAGATGGCACAGCTGGCGGCGAGCAAGCTGATCGCGGCGATCGATGGACGACAGGACGAAGCCCGGGTCGGCGTCTTCCTCGACCCGATGCTCGTTATCCGCGATTCCACCCGCGCGATCCAATGACCGAGCTGCTCCGAGGCTCGGGCTGAGGATCGGCGACGAGGAGAGTGATGGCGAAGCTCGAATCCACGTCGGACTTGCACGGCAGGCGATCGTTGTCGTTCTTCGTCAGCGGGTTGTTGGTCGGCGTGCTCTTAGCCACCGTCGGTTTCGGTCTGTTTCTTCGCGTTCAAAAACGTGCGGAGCAACAGGAGGTACTGACCGGCGATGAACACGGAGGCCGGAAACGATTCGTCCTCAAGCTCGGACACGCCCTCGACACGGGACACCCGGTCCACGTCGCCATGGAGCTCATGGCGACGCGACTTGCAGAGCTGTCCGACGGTGCGGTGACCATCGACATCTACCCGAGCGCGGTGCTCGGATCAGAGGTTCAGTGCCTCGAGCAGGTCCAGAACGGCTCGCTCGACATGACGAAGGTGTCGGCGGCGGTGATGGAGAACTTCGTGCCGGAGATGGCGGTCTTCGGCCTGCCGTACCTGTTCCGCGACGGGGACCACTACTGGAAGGTGCTGTCCGGACCGATCGGCGTCGCGCTGCTGGAGAAGGGTGAGCCCAAGCTGCTGCGGGGGCTGTGCTACTACGACTCCGGCTCGCGGAACTTCTACACCCGGTCAACGCCGATCCGAACGCCGGACGACCTCAAGGGACTGAAGATCCGCGTGATGAACAGCGCGACCGCGATCGCCATGGTCAAGGCCATGGGCGGTGCGCCAACGCCGATCGCCTGGGGCGAGCTCTACTCGGCGCTCGCCCAGGGCACGGTTGACGGCGCCGAGAACAACCCGCCGAGCTTCACCTCGAACAAGCACTACGAAGTGTGCAAGCACTTCACCCTCGACGGACACACCAGGATCCCCGACGTGCTCCTGATCGGGACCAAGACCTGGGGCCGGCTGCCCCCGCAGATCCGGGAGTGGATCCAGCAGGCGGCCGACGATTCCTCCGAGTTCCAGCGTCACCTCTGGCGCCAGGAGACGGTCCGGTCGTTGGAAATTGCCGTTGAGGAAGGAGTGACGATCTACGACGTGGATCAAGCCCCATTCGTGGCCAAGGTTGCGCCGATGCTCGACAACGTTGAGAACCCAGAAGTGCGGTCCCTGATTCGCCAGATCCGCGAGACCGAGTGAGATGCGTGCAGCGCTGCGACTGCTCAGGAACGCGCTGACCAAGGCACTGGAGCTGTTCATCGTCGCAACCATGGCGCTGCTGGTGGTCGACGTGGTGTGGGGGGTATTCACTCGGTACGCGCTGGGACAACAGGCCAAGTGGACCGAGGAGCTGGCCCGATTCCTGCTCGTCTGGGTGGCGCTTCTCGGCGGTGCGGTCGCCTTCGGGAGCAAGGCTCATCTGGGCGTCGACTACTTCGTGAGCAAGCTCCATCCGGACGCCACCAGACTGACGACAATGGTCGCCAATCTGGTCGTGCTGTTCTTCGCGGTGGCGGTGCTTCTGCTCGGAGGCGCCAGGGTGGTGAGCGACGCTCTGGTCCTCGAGCAGACGACTCCGGCGCTCGGCTGGAAGATGGGCTACGTCTACCTGGCTCTGCCCATTTCCGGCTTCTTCGTGGTGATGTACACCGTGGACAACATGTTGGAAACGCTCAGGGGCGGACCGTCGGTCCCCGGTTCGGGAGGGTAGGGATCGTGGCGGCGGTCGGTCTGATCCTGGTCCTCGTCTTCATCGTCCTGCTGGTTCTCCACGTGCCCATCGCGGTCGGCATTGCCGTGGCCAGCTACGTCGCCATGCTGGCGGACGGGGCCGATCCGGCGGTCATGCTGGCACAGAAGATGGCCAACGGTGTCAACAGCTTCGCCCTGCTGGCAATCCCGTTCTTCATCCTCTCCGGCTACCTCATGGGCCGCGGCGGCATGGCCCGGCGGTTGATCGATCTGGCGGGCTCGCTGGTCGGTTTCTTTCCTGGCGGGCTCGCCTACGTGAACACCCTGACCTGCATGCTTTTTGGCTCGATCTCCGGCTCGGCCGCCGCCGCCGTGTCGTCGGTCGGCGGGTTCATGATCCCGGAGATGAACCGCAAGGGGTACAACCGCGAGTTCAACGTGGCGGTGACGACGACCGCGGCGACCACCGGGCTGATGATCCCGCCGAGCAACATCATGATCGTGTACTCGGTCGCTGCCGGCAGCGTTTCGATCGCCGCGATGTTCATGGCCGGTGTGCTGCCGGGAATCCTGACCGGGCTGTTCATCATGGTGGTCTGCGGCTACGCCGCATTCCGCCACCGCTACCCAACCGAACCCCGCGCCACGGTGGGGCACGTCCTGCGCGCTTTCGAGCATTCCTTCCTGAGCCTATTCATGGTGGTTATCGTGATCGGCGGCATCCTCTGGGGTGTGTTCACGGCGACCGAAGCAGCGGCCATTGCCGTGGTTTACTCGCTGCTTCTCACGGTGGGCCTCTATCGGGAGATCCGCGTGCGCGAGCTGCCGGGGATCCTGCTTGAAACTGGGATCACGACGGCCGTGGTGATGCTCCTCATCGGCGCCAGCTCCGGCATGAGCTGGATCATGACCATGGCCAACATCCCCCAGACGGTCAGCACCGCCATGCTCGGCCTGTCGGACAACCCGGTGTTGATCCTGCTGTCGATCAACTTCCTCCTGCTGGTCGTGGGCACCTTCATGGACATGACCCCGGCGGTGCTCATCTTCACCCCCATCTTCCTTCCCGTGGCTCAGTCCCTCGGCATGCACCCGGTTCACTTCGGGATCATGATGATCGCCAACCTGTGCATCGGGCTGTGCACGCCACCGGTGGGAACCTGCCTGTTCATCGGCTGCGGCGTCGGCAAGACCACGATCGCCAAGGTGTCACGCACGATGTTGCCCTTCTTCGCGGCGATGATCGTGGCGCTCATGTTCATCACCTACATGCCGTCGCTGTCCTTGTGGCTGCCGGTTCAAACTGGTCAGTTGAAGAGGGTTGAGGTGGAGCAGTCCCAGTTCATGAAGACCGGCGCGGACCGGACGCGAGGAGATGACTATGACCGGCCTTGACCTCAAGCCGAGGCAGTCCTGTGCCTA
>Ga0316576_10000713_pt1 | contig 16392 bp, 6 predicted proteins | sample S0NA_FD_203075 | JGI IMG/M metagenome (GOLD analysis project Ga0316576, IMG submission 203075) | Rhizosphere microbial communities from salt marsh grasses in Alabama, United States - S0-2_050615r3r5 | ecosystem: Host-associated > Plants > Roots > Rhizosphere | place: USA: Alabama | collected... | reverse complement strand
GGTTCACATCCGTGAGGTCGTGGGTTCGAGTCCCTCCGCGCCCATTTTCGACACCCTGGTCTTAAAACCAGGGTGTTTCGTTTTATAGGCTCTGAGCATGGAGCTAAGACCCGGAAATAAACCCGTTGAGCGTACGGATCGACAGAAATTCATGTTTTATCGAAATTCCCCTTTTTGAGTTTGACAAGACTATCGCCAGCCAATTATCCTGGTATCGTAAGAATTAGGACTTTTAGCGATGCCCAATGCAGCAACCAAGGATGGCGAGCAAAATGAATAAACTAGCAGTACTTCGGCAATTGAATAACCTTATGTATTCCGGCATTATTGTTTTCCTATTAATGATAGTCGGTTGTGGTCCCTCATCCGAGGAATTGGAAGCGGTGAACTACACGCCACTTATAAGCGATGATTGGCAAGTATCGACGCCTGAGGAACAAGAGCTGGACCCGATGTTGGTGGCCAAGCTTTATCACGACGCGGCCGAATTGGAAACTATTTATAGCTTGTTGGTGGTCAAAGACGGTTCTCTCATTGCTGAAGATTACTTCAATGAAGGATCACTGGAACAAAAAGCCTTACTGCAATCAATAGCAAAGAGTATTACCTCGGCCCTGGTAGGGATTGCACAAGATCAGAACTGCCTGTCCGGCGTGGATGAAAAAATGCTCGACTTTTTTCCAGAGTATGCCGATCAGATAGGAGATCCACGCAAGCAGAAAATTACGGTTCGAGACATGCTGCAGATGCGCGCTGGATTCCCACCAGAGGAGAGCGATTCCGCTCTCTGGGAGGCCGTATGGTCTGGCGACTACGTGCACCTTGTGGTTGATTTTCCACTCACCAGCGATCCTGGGAGCGAATTCCAATACAGTAATCTGACAGCTCATTGGCTGGGCGTGATTGTAGCTCGCGCATGCGGGACGGATCTCAAGTCATTTGGCCAGCAGTATCTTTTCGATCCTCTGGGAGCCGAAATAGGTGATTGGAAAAAAGACCTGGATGGTTACAACTGGGCTGCCGGCGAAATTCACCTCACGGCTCGTGATGCGGCCAAGTTTGGCATGTTTTATCTTAATGAAGGTCAGTTTGCGGAGCAGCAGATTGTCCCGGTTGATTGGGTGCGCGACTCTCTTCAAACCTATTCGGAGCATGCCTATGATAATATCGGCCGTTTCCAGGATATCGGGTATGGTTATCAGTGGTGGTCGGCCACGGTTGGTGACCATCCTGTTAATTTCGCCTGGGGACACGGGGGTCAGCTGATTGTCTTGGTGGAGGAGTTAAACATGGTCGTCGTGGTTACCGCAGATCCATTCTATGATACATATGGGTCAGCATCGTGGAAACACGAGAAGGCGAATTTCGAGCTGGTCGGTGACTTCATCGATTCACTACCGTAGATGTGGTGGATAATGACTCCTTACCTCAAGGTAACCAGCAGGTTCCTGGTCGCTTGTAGATCGGCCGTTACAAAGCTTTCATTGAACCAGGCAGCTGTTGAGACCATATAATGCTGGGCTCTTTACCGCTTGCCCTACTCCTGCCTTGATGAAGGTTGAAAAACGAGATGAAACAATGCCCTCGCTTCCAACACATCCGGCGATTCTAGTTCACCATCGAAGCAGCGGATGATCTCAGCCAGCGCTTGCCGTGTCTGTGTTTCCTCCCCCTGCTTCTGCAAGAGGCGGCACAGCGCCGTCGTCGCCCTCAGTTCCCATAACCGCGCCTTCTGTTGGCGGGCGCTTGTGATTGCTTGCTTAAAACACGATTCAGCAAGGTCAACGTCCTCAGTTAAGAGATAAAGCAGCCCCTTAACCCGCCATATCTCAGCCTCGAAATAGTGCTCCTGGCAGGCGTTCGCTTCACATTCTGCTTGCTCCAAGGCCTGCCACGCTTCGTCGATTCGGCCGCACTGCCGGTAGGCATCGGCCAGCACCAGCCAACGCGAACTAAGACCCAGTTTGCTGCCGATCGCAGCTTCCATCGCCATTCCCTGCTGCATCAACGAAAACGCACCAGATATTTTTTGCTGTGCGCTGTCGCCATTCTGAAAAGCGATGGAAACTGTAATTTGCCCCAAATAGAAAATACCGAGTGCCAGGATGTAAGCAAAGCCGCCTTCTTCGGCCAGTTCAATCGCCGCTTGCACATGCGTCTTTGCTGCCTGTAGATCGGTTACATACCAGCCATTATTGGGCGTACCGCCGGCCACGAGCTGCGAAAACGCCTTGGTGTAAGGATGGTCCAGTTCTGAGGTCCAGAGGAGAGCCTGCTGCAAACAACGGTTGGCCTCCGCCAGATGCCCCATGTGCATTTGTACGTGTCCCTGCCAGATCATGCTGGCAATGCCGGGATCCTGGCCGAAGCTGTATACTAATGGCCGGTGTCTCTCCGGATCGTAAAGGGCGCCGGCTTGTTGAAAATGCGCCAGCGCTGCCTCGTTCTTGCCCATGAAAAAGAGCGGTAATCCGGCCAGCAAATGGGCTTGCATTTGGTGTGCGCCGCTTACTTGTTCCTGATCGGCTACGCTGAGCATTTGCTGTGATACAGTGACCGCCCGCGCGAGGTCGCCCTTCACAGCATAGTAGGAGGTCAACCAGAAAAGACTGGTCACTGTTTCTGCGGATGCGCCGGTCTGACCGCATAGGTCATAGACGCGGTCATAGACCGCTTTGACCTCCGGGGATGCGTATCCTTTCGAGGTCAGCAGCGCTGCCCCGAGAGCCAATCCACAGTCGATTTGCTGCCGGAGGTTTTCCGGGGATTGTGGCAGTGTGGAAAGCAAGGTCAAGCTCTGACGGAAGTGTTCGACAGCGGCCGAGTTGGCCGAAAGACGTAGAGCGTATTGACCGGCCAGTTGGTGATAATTTACTGCTTTTTCTATCACCTGGGCAAACTCAAAATGGTAGGCGATTTCAGCAGCGACCGCCATGGGTTCACTGTTCGCAGCCGCATAAAGATCGACCAGTGCCTCTCCGGTCAATTGGTGCAGATAAGCTTGTTCGTTGACGTCGAGACGGCCGTAAATAAATTGTTGATAGAGATTATGGCGAAATGTGTAGCGGGAGATTGACTGGTTGCCCACCCGCTGCCGCCCAAGCGATCGGACCAGTCGATGGCGGCGATCCAGCACCGAGCTCAAGAAGTGAAGGACTTCACGAAGCGGTTGATTCAACACCTCTGCAGTCACTTCAGCTGTGAAAGTGTCACCCTGAATGCTGGCCACATTCAATAACCGGCCTGTTGGCGCCGGCAGCCGGCTGACCCGTTCGGCTAGGATCGCTTCTGTTCGTATGGGTAACTGGGACCAGGCAGCAGAGTCTCCTACTTGCCAACAGCCCTGCGCATCTCGTCGCAAGCCGCCCCGCTCCTGCAATGCAGCCACCAATTCCACTGTGAACAGCGCGTGTCCCCGCGTCTGCCTGAAAAGCAGTTCGCGAAAAGTTTCGTCCAAATTGTTCTGTTCACTATCTAACCACGCGTTTACAAAAGAACGGCCGTCGGCATGGTCCAGATTTACCTCTATCTTGCCTGCATCGTGGGTTAATTCATGCACAAATTGGGTTAGTGGGTGGCGATCTGCCCCATGTTGAGGGAATAGTAGCTCTTCCGGGCGATAAGCGCTTAACAGCAGAATGGGGTACCCCACCACCTGCCGCCGGAGATGATACAAGAGATCAATTGAGCCCTCGTCAACCCAATGAAGATCATCGAGCACCAACAGCAAGACACCATATTGGCTGAGCTTTTGTAAGAAATGACCCATTTGACGGAAGATCATTTCTTGGGTTGGGGAACGCTGTTTGGCCGCTGCTTTCGCATCCTGCGGCAGAAGGGTAGAGTCAACCAGCATGGCCATGCAATCTGGCGCGACTTCTTGCAGCAGTTTTAACGCTGTTTGCCGCAAATTCCAAAGCCGATTGACTTGCGCGCGCGTCAGGGTACCGTTGCGCCATAGTGGTTCGATTTCACCAATCGCCTGGGCCAGAATGCTGCGAAATGGCAGATAGGGGTTTCCTGGTCCGGAATGAGCCTGGCAGTTACCAAAGAGGGGAATCAGAGATGGGAAATTTTCTTGAGCTTGTCTGGCGAAAGCCTGCAATAGGCTGGTTTTTCCACTGCCCGCTTCACCGGTGATGAAGATAAACTGTCCTTGTCCGGCAACTGTCGCCAGTAGAAAATCATGTAATTGGTTTAATTCTGTCTCCCGGGCTACAAACGAATGCAAAACGGCCGATTGAGGTTCAGCCAGAAACGCAGGGGGTCGCTCTACCGGAGGCGCTTCTATTACCCGGTCATGAATCTGTTTATAAACCTGGCGCGTTGCCGGCTCAGGGGACACACCCAGCTCAGCGGCCAACTCTTGTTCGAACTGCTGGTAATGGGCCAACGCAGTAGCCCGCTGCCGGGTTTGGACCAGCAGACGCATCAATTGGCGTTGGCCTGGTTCATACCACGGCTCGATGCTTACTTGCTTCCAGGCATAGGATAGGGCTGTATCCGGCTGGTGATGGGCTTCGTAATAGGTAGTAAGCCGCTGGAGCGCACGCAGCTGCCTGCGCCGGTACTCTTCTCGCTTGAGTAAGGTCCATTCTTCAAAGGCGATGCTGTCGCCGATGGAGAATCCATCTAGGAAAGGACCGTTGACCAGGGCCATGGCCGCTTCCATTTGCGCCAGTCCCGGCTTACGATCATTAAGCAACTGCTCAAATTGGACTGCATCGATAAGGGCCTGGGCGCTAGGATTGAATTGGAGGGTCTGGCGGGTGATAAGCAGGTATTTGCCTTTTTTATCGCCAATTACCTGCCGTAAATTAGCCAGGGCGCGACGCAGATTCGCACGCGCTCCTTTTTCCGGCTGTCCGGGCCAGAGCAGTGCCGCCAACGTTTCTCGCCGCAACGGCCGTTCCGACTCCATCGCCAGATAAATTAATAAGGCACGTACTTTGTCCGACAGAAAGCCGGTGCTTGGCGCCTGGGCGGTTGTGATTTTCAGCGGCCCAAGGACGGAGATGACAAGCTGTGCCATGAAGTTACCCTCTATATACAGTGTACCTCAAAGTAGAGAAAAAATAGAGGTGTTTTTTTCATACAAAACTACTGGACGTTATCTTAACGGCATTTTGCTAGGCTGTGATGGACAGAAACCGTGTTCTTAAGTCAGGTAGAGATGCGAAGCAGCGCCTGGAGACGCGTCAGATTGTCAGGCACCGCACGTCAATAAGATGGAAACAGAGAAAGCTACCTATCGTTCGTTCCTTCTGCGGCTGTGGCAGGTGGAACAAAATGGAGATTGGATCTGGCGTTGTTCGCTGGAGGAAACGGGCACCGGTTGGCATCGAAAGTTTGTTGATTTGAACGCATTGTTTGGTTATTTAAGCGCTGAAACAGGTACGAAACCACCCGCTGAAAAGGAGAGTAAGCGATGAAGAAATTGTTTTGTTCCCTGGTTATTTTATTATTCTTGATGGTTTCCTGCGCTGGTGACGGCAGCGGTGGAAGCTCGGTGTCTGAAGCACCGGCTCAGCTGAATGTCGTTACCGAAGAAGCGCCGGCTGAACCGGCTGCTTTGCCAACAACCATGCCTGCACCCACCAATACAGCGGAGCCAACACCGGCCCAGGCGTTGATTACCTCAACTGAGGGAATGGTAGGTATCTGGATGGGTACAATCGCCGGTGAAAGTGGATACATCATGTACACTGCAGACGGCCGATACCTGGTCGCTCTGTCGCAGGATGCGCTTGCTACTGCACCGCGTGTGACCGGCGAGTATTGGTTTGAAGATGGCCGGATTCATCTCCGTGACTTGGAAAATGTTGGACACTGGGCTGAGTGTGCTCCGGAAGACGTGGGTATCTATGACGTTGTCGACCTGGGTGAAGGCCAGATCCAGTTCCAGGTGGTTGAGGATAATTGTAGCGATTCTGGCTTTTCCCGCGTTTACCTCTTTACAAATCTGATACAGAAATGGGTTGCCGAAGCGGTTGATGCCGGCGCGCCGGCATCAGCTTCTGAGAATTTACCTGAATTAGCAGCGGCACTGCAATCGATTATCGACAACTGGGTCAGCGACAGTGACGTACCCGGCGTCATTCTGCTGGTCGATGCGCCGGATATGAATTTCACATGGCAGGGCGCGGCGGGGATGGCTGTTCCGGAGGAAGAAGCCTTGCTGCCTGGCGATCAATTCATCATCTCCAGTATGACCAAGATGATAACGGCCGCGACTATTTTGAAGCTGGCCGAGCAGGGTGACCTGGCGTTGGATGATTCCATCAGCCTGTATCTACCGGCAGAGATGGTTTCACAGCTGCTTGTATTGGACGGGCATTCTTACGGTGAAGCGATTACAGTGCGCCAACTTCTAACCCATACGAGCGGTTTGGGAGATTTTTCGAATGGGGAAGATGCCGACGGCAACGGGTTACCTGATTTTAAGGATCTCGTGCTGGGTGAACCGGACACCATCTGGAATGAAACGATGGTGCTTGACTGGGCTATAGCCAATGCGCCGCCCGTCGCCCAACCGGGAGAAACCTTTAATTACAGCGACACCAACTACCAGCTGCTGGGTATGATCATCGAAACAGTCTCAGGGTTGGCGCTTCAAGATGCCTATCGTCAGTTCATCTTTGAGCCTTTGGGGATGGAACATACCTATTTTGAGTTTCGTGAACCGGTTATTCCTGGTCCTAACGGCCGAAACGTCAGTAACGCTTATTACAATGGCAACTTGTGGAATGAGCTCGACAGTCATTCCTATGAATGGGGTTCGGGCGGGCTCGTATCAACAGCCGCGGATATGAATACTTTTCTCAGGGCTTGGGTTAACGACGATCTTTTCGATGATCCGGCCAGTAAAAAAGCGATGATGGCCTGGGTCGAAACGACTAGTGCCGGGGCTTATTATGGATTAGGCATCTATCGCTTGGTGCCTGACGAGTTTGATATTCCCGGCCTGGGCGAAGCGCTGGGCCATGACGGCCTTTTTAACAGCCTGGCCTATTATTGGCCGGAGCAAAATGTGACCATCGTGGGCACCCTGAATTCGAATGAACCGTATTTAGGTTTCATAGGCTTGCTGATTGACGTCATGTATGCCGTACAGGAGTTTGCCGGAGAATAATCTCGATGCCAATGTAATGGTGATCCATTCACTCAACAGAATTGTCTGACCGGATCCCGCCGGCGCAGAGATCAGGGTTAGGCGGGATCCAAATTCAACGGTTGTAAAAACTGTCTGATCAATCGTGGCCGCCGGAGATGATAAAGTTGTCGTGGGAGGGCGGATTAACCTGACCTTGTAAACGGCCGTGCTGCTTTTCCAGTTTGGGGGGTATTAATGCTTGCCATCAGACTTCCTTTCTGCTAGCCTGTTGTTAGGTGTTCAGTCCAACAAAATTCCTTACATAAGCCGAGAGGTAAAAGATAGCCATGATAAGAAGAAATGGGAGCCACACTGTCCATTCGTCTTTGTGGAATGATGCATTCCTGGATAAGAAACGCCTCATCGGTGATCCGCTGGCCGATGAAGTCGTACGTAAAATACATGAGCGTCATGATCTGGCTCGGATCAACGAAATGATGGCTAGCCTGGTCAAGAACGACGAAATTGTTCGTGCAGAGATGCCCCGCGAAGTTCATGACTATCTGGATAATACAGACCATTGGCCGGATTGGGCGGATGAGAAGTTGATCAAACAAGGTGAGGTCTTTTTTGACCTTCATTGGCCCTTAGCTATAACCCTTCTATTTTGTGCATCCCTCCCACGTGCTTATGGTGCCCATCGCGGGGCGCAGGTCCTTTTCTTGACACAGCGCATGACCAAACATTTTCACCGGCGTATCTACGAAACTGCGCAGTTCCTCCTGGACGTGATGGCCCCCGGTGGTCTTGGACCCGACGGGCGTGGTTTACGTTCAGCCCAAAAAGTGAGGTTAATACATGCGACGACACGTCGCCTGATAGAACATGATCCAAAATGGGCTGCTCGCTGGCGTTCAGAATGGGGTGTTCCGGTCAACCAGGAAGACTTGGCCGGAACGTTAATGACGTTCTCCTGGCAAATTCTTGACGGTTTAAGACGCTTTAACATTCAGGCTGTTCCTGAACACGAGGAGGCTTACCTGCATTCCTGGAAAGTGGTCGGACATATTCTTGGGATAGACGAGGATTTGCTGCCGGCGGACGTTGCTGACTCGTATACCTTAGTAAATACAATCTCCCGCAGGCAAATGGGCAAGAGTGAAGCCGGTATAGAATTGACCAAGGTCCTGCTGGGGTTTCTGGAACAGCAGATTCCCGGTACCCTGCTTGATGATTTTCCAGCGACCATCATCCGCCATAGTATTGATCCTGAAATCGCTGATATGTTGGAGGTTCCCGTATCCAATTGGACAGATGTTTTGCTTAATAGCGAAATAGCCCTTTATCGTATGTTAGGAAAAATGCATTTAGGACAGGATCAATCGAGCAAAATCCTTGATATCTTTAGTTATGCAGTGATTCAGGGACTTGTTGATGTGGAACGCGGCGGAGAAAGAGGAATGTTCAGCATACCGAGCGGCTTGAGATCGCCGCTGAATTTGGACAAACCGGAAATTGAACCAACAGGAACTGTAAAGATGGCAAATAACAGGAAAACAAAAATAGCGATTCTAGGGGGTGGTGTGTCCGCAATGACGACCGCTTTCGAGATCACGAGCGCTCCTAATTGGCAGGACAATTACGAGGTGACTGTTTACCAGATGGGCTGGCGGCTTGGCGGAAAAGGTGCCAGCGGTCGGAACGCGGCGATTGCTAACCGCGTCGAAGAACATGGATTCCATTTTTGGTGGGGTTTTTACGATAACGCCTTCAACCTCATGCAGCGCTGCCATGAAGAACTCGGCCGTTCAATGGGTGAACCATTGGCGACCTGGGACGAAGCCTTTAAGCCCTTTGATGTATCCGTTGCCCATTATAAATTTGGCGGCCAGTGGCATTCTTACCCAATGGTGTTTCCGCGGAATGACCTGACGCCGGGGCAGGATCTGGATCGGCCGTATCCCACCCCTGCCGAATATTTGTGTTTACTACTTGAGCAGTTGTATCAGGACGTACGAAATTCGAAACTTGGCGCCATGGAGATTGAACTACCTGGTTCAGTAAAAGCAGTAACGCGGCTTCCCTGGTGGAAGAAGCTGATCAAAGAGGTAGAAAAAGACCTGGGCGTTGTGGCCAACAATGCCGGTGCCGTCCTGCTGGGGATCGCGTCTAGGCTGGCCTGCCAGTCATTCGGAAAAAGATTTGGCCTCAGTAGCAGTGTGCGGTATGAGATTGTTGATGCTTTACTCGCGGCTCTCATAATGGGATTGTGGCAAAGCGTCCGTGATGACGTAGAGAAAGAAACTGATTTTGAGACCTATATTGCCTGGTGTTCGGCCGATTACGCTGTGGCCATTGTTCGCGGCTTGATCAAAGATGACATTGTGGAACAGGGTTATGATGTGATCAACCACCTCGATTTTCGCGAGTGGCTGCGGCTTCATGGGGCAAGCGAGGTCACCTTGAAATCGTCCACGGTTCGCAATGTTTACGACATGGTTTTCGCCTATGAAGATGCCCGTACGCCGAATATCGAGGCAGGCACTATCCTACGTATTCTCTTACGCAGCCTTTTCACTTATAAAGGCGCTTACCTCTGGCGCATGGAAGCAGGTATGGGGGACACGATTTTCGGGCCAATTTACCAGGTGCTGAAAAATCGAGGGGTCGAGTTCAAATTCTTCCATCGTGTTGATAAACTAAAACTCGCTCCAGATGGCTCCCATGTGCAGGCAATTGAGATAGGTCGACAGGTGTCGATTAAAGATGGTAAGCCTTATGAACCGCTCACTCCAGTCAAACAATTACCCTGTTGGCCAAATGAACCTTTATACAATCAGATCGTAGAAGGCGATGCGCTCAAGGAGAGAATAGAAGTCGCCGGGCAGAGTGTACCCAAATTCAATCTTGAGTCATTTTGGACACCGTGGGAGGATGCTGAAAAGATTACCCTTGAGTATGGGAAGGATTTCGACCTGGTCATACTGGGCGCCTCCCTGGGATCGATTCCTTATTTATGCAGCGATATGCTGCAAGCCGAAGGCCGAAAATGGGATAAATGGCGTAACATGGTCGCCCATGTCAAAACTGTCCAAACCCAAGCTTTCCAGCTGTGGTTAAAGCCGGATACCGCTGGAATGGGTTGGTCCCTCTGGCGACTTGGTATGATGGGCTCAGACGGATATGACATCGGCGATGATTTGGTTGATTCCTGGGCTGATCTGAGTCACTTGATTATTCGCGAGTCCTGGCCTGAAGATCAAAATGTCAACCACATTGGCTACCTGGTAAGCGTCCTGACGGCGGCTGGGGAATTACCGGATCCGTCAGATCATGATTTCCCCTGGCAGCAGTTTGAACGAGTGAAAATGAACAGCCTCCAGTTTCTCAATGGATATGTACGGCCGTTATGGCCTAAAGCGGCCGGCAGCCCGGATCATCCCGATGGATTGAACTGGGATCTCCTGGTTGACTTGCAGGAGCGCGAAGGCGAGGGACGCTTTGACGGACAGTTTTGGCGGGCTAATATTGACCCGTCAGAACACTACGTCATATCAGTTGCCGGAAGCAGCCAGCATCGTTTAAAGACAGATGAAACAGGCTGTCATAACTTCTACATCACAGGCGACTGGATCAAGAATGGGGCCAATGCCGGCTTTGTAGATTCGGCCGTGGCTTCCGGGATGCAGACAGCACAGGTGTTGACGAAACGGTTACTGGGACAACCAACGCCTAAACAAATCTATGGATGGCCGGACGCCGTCTAACTAAATCGGGGTCTTCCCTAGCCTGACTCTTGGCTGGCCAGGACTTGTGCCATGTCACCCGACGCCCCTAGCAGCTCGAAACCTTCGGCGGCTAGCTGGAGGTGTGTTTGCTGCTGTGGGTTCCCGTGAGCTAGATGACGGCCGAGTTCATAGTGGGCCCTGGCCAACTCATAAGGCATGTTTAAGCGCCCGGCATAATCAATAGATTTTTGCCAGGCTTTGAATGCTTTGTCCCTTTTTTCTTCGAGCCAATAAAGTTTACCCTGATAAAGCGAAATTGCCGGTTTGCCTATGGGGAAAATCCTGCTGAAACCTTGGATTATCTTGCAGCTCTGGCGGGCACCCGTCTGGATTTCGACAAGCAAAGACGAATCAAAGGCGCTGTATTCTTCTGGGTTCTTCAAGATTGATTCCCAGGCTAGAAGATAGAAATCAGCAATATCGGCAATTGCGCTGAGAGTGGCAAAACCGGGTGACGCGGCAGCTACAGAAATATCTACTTTATTTATTGCGTCTAATGCCTCTTGCGCTTGGCTTAGATGCCAGTAAACCAAGGCCATTGAGCCTGAGATGTGGGCGACTTCTAACGCATTGGCAGGTTGCGCATGTTCGAGATTGCGGACGGCTTCATCATAGCGACCCAAACGAATCAAGGATCTGGCCGACATCCACAAACCCCATGCCTGGTGCTGTATGTTCTCATTCCTCCGGGCTGCTTGGTAGAGCTCCTGCCCAAGATTAAGACAATCAATGAACCGAGCAGTATAGTAGTATGTATATAGTTGGACATTGACGGAATCGCCCCAGCCGCGCAGGTCGTTAATCGAGGTATAGTTAGCAATAGCCTGATCGGCTGCCGCTTCCGCGCGTTTCCAGTGAGCCATACCGCTGTGGTAGACGGCGATCCGGATCATTACATTGCCAAAAATAGAGGGATCGTTGAGTTTTTCCGCAGCGTTCATCGCCATACTGGCATATAGTTCAGACAATCTGTCACCGGGTAAGAGGGAGGCAATGACGGACAGTGTAGCATAACCTTCCGCTAACGGACGAGACAGACCAACTAATTCAGCAAGATTCAAAGCCTTAACGTTTGCATGGAGAAACGGGATTGTTTCATTAGATACGTAGTGGGTGAAACCAATGCCCTGGTACGCATGGGCGGCCTCGAGCAAGATATCCGCACCTTTCTGCTGGTCTAGATATCTGGAAGGCCAAAGACGATGCAGGGATTGCATGGTCAATTGGCCCAGAAATGCCGCGGCCAACCTGATGTTTGAAGCGGGTATCGGCTGATCGAGGAGCTTTGCTGCTTCTTCGTAGAAGGTCTGCGCAGTTAATATTTCACCCAGTCCCAGATAGCCATCAGCGATTTGTCTTGTCCACGTTGCTTGTCTGAGGGCAGGAACCTTCAGTCCTGACGTGGATGCCACTTCTTTTATTTCGGTAAAGAAGTCAATGGCTTCCTTATTGGCATTGTCCCGGAGAGCTTGACGCCCCGCCTTTTCCAAATAATCAATTGCTCTAGCTGGCTCTTCGGCTCTTCGCCAGTGGTAGGCTAATAAGGGGTAAAATGGGCTGAGGTCTTCCGTGTAGCGCCTTTCATACCATTCGGCGGCGCTGCGATGCAGCCATTGACGCTGGGAAAAAGTCATCAAATTGTAGACAACTTCTTGCGTGATTATTTGTTTAAAAATATAGGCCAGGTCCGGTTCCAGGGCTTCCAGGTTGATGATATCCAGCCGCTCTAAATTTTGCAGATGGTTGGGCAAGGCCGGTATGATGGACTGTTCCGGGTAAATGCTGTTCAAAACGTGAAAAGCAAAAAGTCGGCCGATGACACTGGCAACTTTCAAGGTCAATTGTTCCGACACGTCGAGTTGATCGATGCGGCTTGTTATGACACCTTGAATTGTGGCGGGGAAATCGATATCTTGAAGGGTTGCACTCGCATCTGCCAGTCTTGCCTGGTCGCCTTCTATGAGCAGGTAGCCGGTATCACGTAAGGCATAAGCTATTTCTTCGCTGTAGAAGGGGTGGCCTTCCCCTTGATTAAGAACAAGATCGGCTATTGGTTGCGGAAGGTTGTGTACGCCAAGACGGCTCTCTATAAGGAAAAGGATCTCTTCAGAGGATAAACTGGATAAATTAATTCGTTCGGCATCCTGATCGGCCAAGAGTTTATCTGCTTCTTTCGTTTGAATACCCTCTTCAACCATTGGGCGTGTTACGATGAGTAAAAGCACCGGTGAAAGCAACTGGTGAACTTGCGCTGCCAGAGCCCAAGAGGCGGAGTCCAACCAGTGAGCGTCTTCCAAGATTAGAATCAGCCCGCCTGATTGCTCTAGAGTGGTGGCTAATAGATTTACGAGAAGATTGCGCGTGCTGTTAGCCCTTGCCTCACCGGCCATTTTCTCGGTTAACTCATTATCTGGAAAATTAGCCGGCAAGACGGCGTTAAGAAGGGGCGCAAGCTGCCTTATCTCTGGATCATCCGGCAACTTGGTTATCATCTTGTCCTGGTAGCGAGCCTGATCGGTTGCTTCACCAATATCGAAAATCGTTTGAAAAATTGGCCGCCAGGCATAATAAGGTGTTCCCTGATCGATGGAGTCTCCCGCACCAAGGAGAATTGGTAAACTGGTGTTGCGGGCTTGTTCCAGAAAAGCCATCGTCAGGTTCGATTTGCCAATGCCGGGATCCCCTTCAATGATTATGAAGGTACTCTTTCCCTCTTGCAGCGAGGCCAAACTTGCTGCGAGAGTGGCTTGCTCCTTAGAACGGCCGACGATAGGAGTCGATAATAAGGTTATTTGTTCTGATTGGGGTTCCCGATCAAGCTTTCCTGTGAGTAGGAACAGCTGCCGTGGTTTAGCTAACCCTTTCAATAGAACCATACCTAATTCATCGAAATTATACCGGCTGCTGGCGGCGTCAACCATCTGGGAGGAGACTACAATCTGTCCTGGCTTGGCGTAGGACATCAACCGGGCGCCGATATTAGCCTCGCTACCCAATACGTTATATGTTTGGCGTGTAGATCCCCCAAAAGCGCCTGCGTAAAGCGTTCCCAAGGTAATGCCTATTTTTAGCTCTTTAACAAACATCAAATCCGGCGGTAATTCTTGGAGATCAATGGCCGCTTCCAAGGCGCGGACTGGATCATCTTCGTGAGCCCGGATCGTTCCGAATGTGGCCAGAAGATAACTGCCTTTGTCTCCGACGCTCAATTGTAAAAGGAAACCTTCATACCGGGATAGGACTAATTGAACGGATGAAATAAAGCGATCGAGCAATCCGCGGACATTATCGTCATGGTCATAGTCAAACCCACTAAAGCTGAGATAAAGAACGACGACGGATGGCCGTAACTCGGCCAGAAAGGCTCCCTGTGCCATGTTCAACCGCTCGTAGACCGGCAAACACAACCATTCGCTGGTAACGTCATTCGTCAGATCAGGAATCTCAACCCAGGGTGACTCAGGTACACTTTTGGTTAAATCTTTGACTACGGCATAACGTTGGCCGTTGCCGTGAGACCGCCATTGCTCAACCTCCAGATATGAGCCCAACTGAATAACAATCTCTTCCCCGACAATCACTTCATCCTGGCTAATGAGACTTTCACTTTCGGCGATACGATTCAGCAGACCTCCTGCCAGGACATCGATCCGCTGCAATTCTGGACGGCCAATTTCGAAACGCCGGATAGTACCAGCACCAACAGCTACTTTGATGTGCAGCGAGGTGACCGTATCACTGGGCAAGCGGATTGAGCGGAACTGGTCGATCGTTTTTTGCATGGCAAAAGCACAGGCAACAGCACGAAGGGCTGCAGCCCGGCTGCTGTCTGGTTGGCCTATAGGTTGATCATCAAACCAGCATGTGATCGCATCGCCGTTGAAGGTAACGACGCTGCCCATTTGATTATGCACGCATTCGATGAGTGCCCCGAAAACGCGATTGAGCCATCCCGCCATTTCCTCTGCGCCACGTTGCGGTCCATATTCACGGGCCATGGCCGACGTCAAAATTGTAAAGCCGGAGATATCTGCAAATAAAGCAGATCCTTGGGTGCGATCCGGCAGGTCTTCACCCCGGATCAAGGCAATTCGACGGTCGATTGGTATAAAAGCGCTGAAGGATTTCATAGATATTGTGACCGCGAGTTTGTATTAGGTGGTGTATTGATGATTAAGAATTGAGTCGTAATGTCTTGATAATTTGATTCGTGGAAGTCATTGTACGCATAGTGCCTTCTAATGGCAATATAAAAAAGTAGGGTAACAGCCTATCGTATAAGTGGTTTGACAGACGTGCTATGATGGTTACTACAGTTGAGGGGATGAGCGCGAATTAGACTTTGGAATGATGTTTCTATGGATAACAGCCATGAAATTCTTCATTTCTAATAGCGTGGATTCATTTGCTTTCTTGGGCTCGTTACGTTCCACTAGTGTGAATGAACCATTAACTAAGCCAGTGGTTTTCGAAGAAAAAATTGGAGGTAACAATGTCGGGTCCTTTAGTCATTGTTGGTGCGCCAAGTAGTGCCGGTGCTTATGCGCCTGGTCAGGAAAAGGCACCACAAGCGTTACGTGCTGCCGGCCTGCTTGATCGCTGCGCTGAACGCGGTATCGCTGTAGAAGATTGGGGAGATGTTCCAGGATTTCGCTGGCGCGTAGATCGTGTGAATCCTCGCGCAATGAATGCAAATACAGCTGCCCAGGTCGCCAAGGCTGTCGCTAAGCGGGTTGCCTCAGCGTTGAGCGAAGAAAAGGCGGTGCTTGTTCTGGGAGGTGATTGTACGGTAGAACTCGGCACAGTCGCGGGTGCAATAAGGGGATCCCACAGCGTCGGACTTGTCTATATTGATCTAGATACGGATCTGAACACGCCCGAAAGTACTGAAGATGGTGCGCTTGATTGGATGGGCGTAGCCCACTTGCTGGACATTCCCAATACAGTACCAGTACTAGCAGAGATCGGTACACGCAAGCCGCTACTCGAGTCAGACCAGATTCTTTTCTTTGCCAATAACAACAGCAAGCCTTTTGAACGAGAAATCATAGCCAAGCGCGGCCTGGCAGAGGTTAAATTAGAAGCCGTTGTTGCAGATCCAGAGAGTGCTGCAGTCGCGATTAAGGATGGTTGGGCACGGCGCTTTGAGCGCTTACTTATCCATTTGGATGTCGATGTGCTGGACTATCTGGATTTCCCTTTAGCAGAGAACACGCGTCGCAATGTAGGTTTGCGCTTTGACCAACTCATAGCAGCATTAAGCCCGTTGCTGAGTGCACCCAATTGGACAGCGCTGACGATTTCCGAGTTGAATCCCGATCATGGAGAAATTGATGGTTCTACCCTGCGAATATTTATCGACGCTTTGGCAGATGCCTTGGCGGCCGTGCCGCGTCTTCAAGCAGGAGTGAGATAAATGCGTCTATAATTTCTAGCCGGCAATTTGTCATGGCAAGAGATTTCTTTTTAATGCTGTTACTTCCTCGCCTACCGTTGTAGGGGTGAGGCAGC
>Ga0316576_10000712_pt1 | contig 16393 bp, 14 predicted proteins | sample S0NA_FD_203075 | JGI IMG/M metagenome (GOLD analysis project Ga0316576, IMG submission 203075) | Rhizosphere microbial communities from salt marsh grasses in Alabama, United States - S0-2_050615r3r5 | ecosystem: Host-associated > Plants > Roots > Rhizosphere | place: USA: Alabama | collected... | reverse complement strand
CTGCCCGACGGCACGCGCCAGACGGTGGCCGAGCTGGCCGCGGACCTGACCCGCTCAGCCCCGGGGACCAAGCTGGTCTACGCCACGGACTTTGCCGATACGCCGGCGAACCGCCAGCGCCTCGTCGCGCTCGCAGCGGACGCCGATTGCCTGTTCTGCGAGGCGAGCTTTCTCGAGCGCGACCGCAACCTGGCGCGGCGCACCGGTCACCTCACCGCGCGCGCCTGCGCGGAGATCGCCACCGCGGCCCGCGTGCGGTTGCTGATCCCCTTTCATTTCTCCCGCCGCTACGAGCGCGAGCCCTGGCGCGTCTATGCGGAGATCGCCGCGGCCTGCCCGCAGGTGGTGATCCCCAAAAGCGGGTCGCTGGCCGATTAGAACTGGCAAATGTCACACATGCCGATGGCAACGCGGAAAAGGCTGATGGAAGCAGACGGCGTAGGTGCCGGGTTCACCGGTGCGGTGCTGGGGCCAGCAGGCCGCCCATGAGATGAGCAGCGAGACTGCCGGCCGCGCGCAGCCACTCCGCGCCAGACGCCGCAGACGCGACATCGAGCCGCGCCGCGACGGGCCGGCTGGAAAGCCGCCGGTCCCAGTGAGCCGCGCCGGCGGCGAGCCGGCTGTGGCTGGTAGCACTGGCTCGCAGCGGAGAACACTAACGATCATGGCACGGTGCCGCTCCGCAAGATGAAGCGTTTGTTTCATCGTAAGCTAAGCCGCTGTTCGTTAGGAGTCTGATCTGGTGACGCCTCAGACTCAGAGGCGTCTTCGGACTTCGGTGGATGCTGTGATGGTGGAGCCGAGGGGGATCGAACCCCTGACCTCCGCATTGCGAACGCGGCGCTCTCCCAGCTGAGCTACGGCCCCTGACGAGATCGGACAGCGCGGGTCGATGTGCGACGAGAGACTGGGGTGTCTCTACTACCGCCCCGCGAGGGCTTGAAGTGTACCATCGTTGCTTCATTCTGTGGCAAGCCCCGGCGCGTTTTGCGTCACGTCCTGCCGTTGGGTAAAAGCCGTGCTCGATTCCAAACCGCTGCTGTTTCCATCCGATTTTCCGCCACTGACGCGTCGCCGGCCGACCACGCTCCAGGTCAATCTCGGCTATCGATGCAATCAGTCGTGCCTGCACTGCCACGTGGATGCGGGACCGAGGCGGGGCGAGGAGATGAGTGCCGAAACGTTCGCGCAGGTCGTCGATTATCTGCGTCTCGGCGAGAGCGCCATCCTCGACATCACCGGCGGCGCGCCAGAGCTGAACGCGGTGTTTCGTCCGCTCGTGGAGGCGGCACGTGCGCTCGGCGTGCATGTGATGGACCGCTGCAATCTGACTATCCTGGAACAGCCCGGCCAGCATGATCTGGCCCAGTTCCTAGCCCGACATCGGGTCGAGATCCTCGCGTCTCTGCCCTGTTATCTACAGGAAAACGTCGATGCCCAGCGCGGCAGCGGGGTGTTCGAGGCCAGCCTTCGCGGCCTGCGCCGGCTGAACGGACTGGGCTACGGCGATGGCAGCAGCGGGTTGTTGTTGAACCTGGTCTACAACCCAATGGATGCGAGCCTGCCGCCGGTCCAATGCGCGCTGGAGGCGGACTATAAGCGCGAGCTGTGGGCCCGTTACGGTGTGCGCTTCGATCGTCTGCTGACCTTGACGAACATGCCGATCCGCCGCTTCGGCAGTTGGCTGCAATCCAAGGGCTTGTTCGACGGCTACCTTGCGATGCTGAAGGCGGCACATCGCGCGGAGCATCTGGACGCGGTGATGTGCCGCGATCAGATCAGCATCGACTGGCGCGGCTATGTCTATGATTGCGACTTCAACCAAATGCTGGAATTGCCCGTTGAGAACGCCGCGTCCGGGCATCTGCACATCACCGAGCTGGCCGCAGGCGGGCAGATGGACGGCACGCCGATCCGGGTCGGCCAGCATTGCTACGGCTGCACCGCGGGGCAGGGCAGTAGTTGCGGCGGGGCCTTGAATTAGCAATGCGGCGGCCCCGTTCGCCCGCCGCCGGGACGACCATCGCGGGAGCTTATCGGCGCGCGGATGCCCGCATTCTGCTGTTTGCGAAGGCGCCAGTGCCGGGCCAGGTGAAGACGCGGCTGATACCGGCGCTCGGCGCCGCGGGCGCGGCGCGGCTGCACCAGGAGCTGCTGACGGAAACACTGGCCCGCATCGCCCCGGCGCGCATTGCACCGATCGAGCTCTGGTGCGCACCGACCACAACCCACAGGCTGTTCCACGAGCTGGCACGGCGGTACGGATTGGAGCTTCACGCTCAGCCCAGCGGCGGGCTCGGGCAACGTCTGCTCAGGGGCGCCGCGGATGCACTGCTGCGGGCGAATGCGGTCGTTCTCATCGGAGGCGATTGTCCTGACCTCGGTCGCGGTTTTATCGACCAGGCCTTCGAGATGCTGTTAGGACAAGATGGAGCATCGCGCTGCGATGCGGTGCTCGGCCCGGCAGCGGATGGCGGTTATGTGCTGTTGGGCCTGCGGCGGGCCGAGCCGACGTTGTTTCGCGACATGCCCTGGGGTACGGAGCGGGTCGCTGCACTGACGCGCGAGCGCATGGCCAACCTCGGCTGGTGTTGGCAGGAGCAGCCGATGTTGCGCGACCTGGATCGGCCGGCGGACTTGGAATGGTATCGGCCGAGTCCTGAATAGGGCGCTGGGATTTGGTGGCCGCCGCCAGGTGCGCGGACCGAAAAGGGCGGCGCCATTGAATTGGCTAGCCAGCCTGCTTGTGGAGGATCAGTTCCAGCACGAGTTTGGAGCCGAAGTAGGCCAGGATCAGGATCGCGAAGCCGCTCAGGGTCCAGGCGATCGCCTTGCGGCCGCGCCAGCCCCAAAAACGCCGTCCGAGCAACAGGCCGCCGAAGACCAGCCAGGCGACCACCGACAGCACTGTCTTGTGCACCAGGTGCTGCGCAAACATGTTCTCGAGGAAGGCAAAGCCGCTCGCGAGGGCCAGCGTCAGCAGCACGAAGCCGATGCCGATCATCTCGAACAGCAGCGCCTCCATGGTCATCAGCGGCGGCAGCGAGCGGATGAATCCGTTCGGACGGCGCATCCTCAGGTAATGGTCCTGCACCGCGAGCAGCAGCGCTTGCACGCTGGCCAGCGTCAGCATGCTGTAAGCGAGCATCGACAACAGCACATGCAGCTTCAGGATCCAGCTCGCCTGCTCGCTCATGAACGAGACGCTGGGATAGAGCAGGTCGAGCAGCACGGTCACCGCCGCCAGCGGCAGGATCACCAGCCCCAGATTCTCGATGGGCTTGCTGAGACTGGAGATCAGTAGCGAAGCGACCACGGTCCACGACGCCAGCGAGAGGGCATTGAAAAACGCCAGATTGAGCCCGGAATTCGTGAAAATCCCGCGGTAGATCAACCAGGTGTGCAAAATCAGCCCGAGGAAGCCGAGGCCGAGGATAGCTTGGCGCAGACGCGCCTGCGACACCGCTTCTCGGTTGAACAGGCGGTAGCCGATGAGGCCGGCACTGCTCAGGTACGAGGCGATGCTGACAATGGCTACGGGGGCGCTACTCATGGGCGCGGATCATCGCACAATTGGGCGCGGGCAGGGAACGTCGGAGAACGGGCGCATTGTCCTCGCGGGCTGTTCTTTCGCGCTGCCTTGATTTAGGTTAAGGAATCGCGGCAAAGGGCACCGTAAAGCCCCGGTAACGCAGTACAGAATCTTCAGGGGCAACAGATGTTCGATACGCTTCAGGAACGCTTCGGCGAGGTGCTCAAGGGCCTGCGGGGTCAGGCGCGGCTGACCGAAGACAATATCAAGGACACCATGCGTGAGGTGCGCATGGCGCTGTTGGAGGCCGATGTCGCGCTGCCGGTGGTGCGCGGCTTCATCGAGCGCGTGCGCGTCAAGGCACTGGGCGCGGAGGTCACCCGCAGCCTGACGCCCGGGCAGGTGCTGATCAAGATCGTCAACGACGAGCTGACGGCACTGATGGGGGAGGCCAACGAGGCGCTGAACCTGAACGTGCAGCCGCCGGCCGTGATCCTGATGGCCGGACTGCAGGGCTCGGGAAAGACCACCAGCGCGGCGAAGCTGGCGCGCTTCCTGAAGGAGCGGCACAAAAAGACGGTCATGCTGGTGAGCTGCGACGTCTACCGTCCGGCGGCCATCGAGCAGCTGCGCACCCTCGCCGGCGAGGTCGGAGTCAGCTTCCAGCCGAGCGCCGCAGGCGAGCGCCCGGTCGACATCGCACGCGGCGCGGTTGACGCCGCGCGCCGGCAGTTCAAAGACGTGCTGATCGTCGATACCGCCGGGCGGCTCGCCATCGACGCGGCCATGATGCAGGAGGTCAAGGAGCTGCATGCCGCGCTGCTGCCGGTGGAGACGCTGTTCGTCGTCGACAGCATGACCGGACAGGACGCTGCGAAGACCGCCCGTGCCTTCCACGACACCTTGCCGCTGACCGGCGTGATCCTGACCAAGGCCGACGGCGATGCCCGCGGCGGCGCGGCCCTTTCGATCCGCGAGATCACCGGCACCCCGATCAAATTCCTCGGCGTCGGCGAGAAGACCGCGGCGCTGGAGCCCTTCTATCCGGAGCGAGTCGCCTCGCGCATTCTCGGCATGGGCGACGTGGTGTCGCTGGTCGAGGAGATGCAGGAAAAGGTCGATCGGGACAAGGCCGAGAAACTCGCGAAGAAGCTGAAGAAGGGCAAGGGCTTCGACCTGATCGACTTCCGCGACCAGCTGCAGCAGATGAACAAGCTCGGCGGCATGGCCGGGCTGATGGACAAGCTGCCGGGCATGGGGCAGATCCCGGATCAAGTGAAAAGCCAGGTCAACGACAAGGAGGTGACCAAGCTGATTGCCATCGTCGACTCCATGACGCCGATGGAGCGCATGCACCCGCAGATCATCAAGGGCTCGCGGCGCAAGCGCATCGCCATGGGCTCCGGCACTCAGGTGCAGGACGTGAACAAGCTGCTCAAGCAATTCACGCAGATGCAAAAGATGATGAAAAAGATGAAGGGCGGCGGCATGGCCAAGATGATGCGTCAGATGCAGGGCCGTCTTCCGCCGGGGATGGGCGGCATCGGCGGACCCGGCGGGCTGCCACCGGGCGGCGGCTTCCCGATGTAATTGAAGCCGTTGACCCTCGCATCGGCCGGTTGGTTTGAAGCGGCAACGGAGGGCTGGCGCGCCGAGCTGGAGCTGGTCTGCGAGCGGCGCGGCGGGCGCACAGTCCTGGCGCGCAAGCGCCAACTCGGTCCGCTGACCGTTCAGCGACCCTTCTATCCCGAGGGTGCTCCCTGTCATCTCTATCTGCTGCATCCCCCGGGCGGCGTGGTCGGGGGCGATCGGCTGGCGGTTTCGATCGGCGCCGCACCCGGCGCGCAGGTGCTGATCACGACGCCCGGTGCTGGCAAGCTGTACCGAAGCGCCGGCGCCAAGGCGCTGCAGACACAGCACTTGCGGGTGGCCGGCGGGGCTGTTCTGGAATGGCTCCCGCAGGAGATGATCCTGTTTCCGGGCGCACGTGTGGACAACCGCACCCAGGTCGAGCTCAACGGCGACGGCCGCTTCATCGGCTGGGAGATCCTGTGCCTGGGTCGACCGGCGATCGGCGAGCGCTTCAACAACGGCTCGCTGCGCGCCCGGCTCCGGGTCAGCCGAGACGGCAGACCGCTGCTGTCCGAGCTGCTACGGATCGACGCGGGATACGGGCTCGACGCCCCGAGCGGCTTACGCGGGCAGTCGGTTAGCGGCACCTTCATCGCCAGCGGTGCCGACACCGGCACCTTGGCCGCGGCGCGAGCGGCCGTTTCGGCCGCGAGCGGCCTGCTGCTCGGGATCACGCTGCTCGACGATCTGCTGGTCGCGCGCTGTCTTGGCGCTACAACCGAACCGGTGCAACGGGTATTCTGCGCACTTTGGACGGCGCTGCGGCCGCGGCTGCTGGGTCGCGAGGCCTGCCCGCCGCGCATCTGGGCGACCTGATGTCACGACTCGTCAGAGGATTCCGCAATGGAGCTTACACCGCGAGAAAGAGACAAGCTGCTGCTGTTCACGGCCGGACTGCTGGCCGAGCGGCGCAAGGAGCGGGGCCTGAAACTGAATTACCCGGAGGCGATGGCGCTGATCAGCTGCGCGATCATCGAGGGCGCCCGTGACGGGCGCAGCGTGGCGGAGCTGATGGACTTCGGCCGCACGCTGTTGACCCGCGACGACGTCATGGAGGGCATCCCGGAGATGATTCCCGAGGTGCAGGTGGAGGCCACCTTTCCGGACGGCACCAAACTGGTCACGGTCCACGACCCCATTGTTTGAGTCTTCAGGGTCTAGGGGCGCGTGGCTTAGGGGCTTCCTGAGCCCGAAGGACCTGGCGTGAACATCTGGCCTTTAGCGGCTAACGATCATGGCACGGTGCCACCCCGCAAGATGAAGTTTTTGTCTCATCGTAACCATTAGCCACTAGGAACTCGTCCATGATTCCAGGCGAAATCTTTACCGCGCCCGGTGACATCGAATTGAACGCGGGGCGCCCCGTTCTGACCATCGAGGTCGCCAATACCGGCGATCGGCCGATCCAGGTCGGTTCCCACTATCATTTCTACGAGACCAACGGGGCGCTCGCCTTCGAGCGCGAGCCGACGCGAGGCCATCGCCTCGACATCCCGGCCGGCACGGCGGTCCGCTTCGAGCCGGGCGCGACGCGCACCGTGCAGCTTGTCCCCTATGCGGGCACTCGCGAGGTTTACGGCTTCCAGGGCAAGGTCATGGGACCGCTGGACGGCACGCCAGACAGGGCAACCAAGACCGGCGACGACGGAGGCAAGGCGCCATGAGCAGGATCAGCCGGCAGGCCTATGCATCCATGTTCGGCCCCACGACCGGGGACAAGGTCCGGCTCGCGGACAGTGAATTGGTCATCGAGGTGGAAGAGGACCTAACCCATTACGGCGACGAGGTCAAGTTCGGCGGCGGCAAGGTGATTCGCGACGGCATGGGCCAGTGCCAGCGTCAGGCCGATGAGGTCATGGACCTGGTCATCACCAACGCCTTGATCCTGGACTTCTGGGGCGTGGTCAAGGCCGATGTCGGCATCAAGAACGGCCGTATCGCCGCCATCGGGCGTGCCGGCAATCCGGACACGCAGGCCGACATCGATATCCTGATCGGCCCTGGTACCGAGATCATCGCCGGCGAGGGCCAGATCCTGACCGCCGGCGGCGTCGACGCCCATGTCCATTTCATTTGCCCGCAGCAGGCCGACGAGGCGCTGATGTCCGGCGTCACGACGCTGCTCGGCGGCGGCACCGGACCGGCCACCGGCACCAATGCGACGACCTGTACGCCCGGGCCATGGAACATCCGCCGCATGCTGCAGGCCGCCGAGGGGCTGCCGGTCAACATCGGTGTGCTCTGCAAGGGCAACGGCAGCCTGCCAAACGCGCTGGAGGAGCAGATCCGCGCCGGCGCGATGGGCCTGAAGCTGCACGAGGACTGGGGCACGACGCCGGCGGCCATCGATTGCGCGCTCGGTGTGGCCGAGCGCTACGACGTGCAGGTTGCGATCCACACCGACACCCTGAACGAATCCGGCTTCGTCGAGGACACCATCGCGGCCTTCAAGGACCGTTGCATCCACACCTATCACACCGAGGGTGCCGGCGGCGGTCATGCCCCGGACATCATCAAGGCGGCCGGGCTGGCCAACGTGCTGCCGTCCTCCACCAATCCAACCCGACCCTATACGGTCAACACGGTCGACGAGCATCTGGACATGTTGATGGTCTGCCATCACCTGTCGCCGTCGATTCCCGAGGACGTGGCCTTCGCCGAGTCGCGCATCCGCCGCGAGACCATCGCCGCCGAAGACATCCTGCACGATCTCGGCGCCTTCAGCATGATCGCGTCCGACTCCCAGGCGATGGGCCGGGTCGGCGAGGTGATCACGCGGACCTGGCAGACCGCGCACAAAATGAAGGTGCAGCGCGGCCGCCTGCAGCCCCCCGCCTTCGCCGCCGATATCGACCGCGGCGACAACGACAACTATCGGGCCAAGCGCTACATCGCCAAATACACCATCAATCCGGCCATCACCCACGGCATCGCCCACGAGGTCGGCTCCGTGGAGGTCGGCAAGCTGGCGGACCTGGTGCTGTGGCGGCCCGCCTTCTTCGGCGTCAAGCCGAGTCTGATCCTGAAGGGCGGCATGATCGCGGCGGCGCCGATGGGCGACCCGAATGCGTCGATCCCGACGCCGCAGCCGGTGCACTATCGGCCGATGTTCGGCGTCTTCGGCAGGGCATTGGGCGAGACGTGCATGACCTTCTTGTCCCAATGGGGCCTGCAGGCCGGTGAGCCGCAGCGGCTCGGCCTGAAGCGGCGCATCGGCATTGCCCGCGACGTGCGGCAGCTGCGCAAGGTGGACATGATCCACAACTTCTGGCAGCCGCGGATCGAGGTCGATCCGCAGACCTACCAGGTGCGCGCCGACGGCGAGCTGCTGGTCTGCGAGCCGGCCTCGCAACTGCCGATGACGCAGCGGTATTTCCTTTTCTGAGCCGAGCCCGCGGGGCCAAGGTGAGCGGTGAGTGACATCGAGCTGCCGCTGCTGACCCGGCGGGTCGCCTCGGCGGCTCGGATCGATGGCGAGGCCGCGCTGACACTGGATCAGCGCCTGCGCTCCCGGCAGCGGATCAAGCTCGACGACGGGCGCGAGGCCGGGATCATGCTGCCGCATGGTGAGACGCTGACGGACGGTGACCTGTTGGTGTCCGCCGACGGGCTGGTGGTCAGGGTACGTGCGGCGCGGGAGGCGGTCTCCACCGCAACCAGTGATGATGCGCTGCTGTTGGCGCGCGCCTGTTACCACCTTGGCAACCGGCATGTGCCGCTGCAGATCGACCGCGGCCGGCTGCGCTGGAGGCACGATCATGTACTGGACGACCTGGTGCGCCGCTTGGGGCTCCCGGTCGCGGTCGAGCAGTTGGCCTTCGAGCCGGAGCCCGGCGCCTATGGCGGCGATGGCCGAGGGCATCGTCATGAAGGCGGTCCAGGCCATGGCCATGGACACCACTAGCGCCGACCTGGCGCTGTTGCGGCTGATGCAGCTGGTCAGTCCGTCGCTGCCGGTCGGTGCCTTCGCCTATTCCCAGGGGCTCGAATGGGCTGTGGAGTCGCGCTGGATCGGCACGGCCGCCGAGGCCGAGGACTGGCTCGCCGATCAGCTGCGGGCGGCTGTCACCCATACCGACCTGCCACTGCTGCTGCGCATGCAGGCCGCGGCGGCTGCGGGTGACCGGACGCGGCTGGACAATTGGATCGATCTGCTACTGGCAGCCCGTGAAAGCGCCGAGCTGCGGGCGGAAGAGGCCGGCCGTGGCCGCGCGCTGTCCGACCTACTCGCGGCGCTCGGCATCTTCGGAGAGGGGAGCCAGCTGACGGCGCAGGACACCGGCGCTTGGCGACGCACGCTGGCACGAAGCCAGCTTGCCGCCTTCGCCGTCGCGGCCGCTGCTTGGCGGATCGCGCCGCGCGAGGCCGCCCTCGGCTACGCCTGGTGCTGGCTCGAGAACCTGGCGCTTGCGGCCGTCAAGCTCGTCCCCCTTGGCCAGACGGATGGCCAGCGGATGCTGGCGCGGCTGCTCGGCGATATCCCGGCCGCGGTCGACACCGCATTCGATCTCGCAGACGACGACATCGGCGCCTCGAGCCCCGCCCTGGCCATCGCGAGCTGCGGGCATGAGACCCAGTACACGCGGCTGTTCCGATCTTGATGGCATGCGCCCGAAGCGCCGGCCCTCCGCCCCCCGGCGCTTGCCCCTCGATGAAACTACGCACGAAGGTGTCGACGAATCGGCACAGACAGTGGAGGCCAACAATGCAAACGAGTGCCAATCCCCTCCGCGTCGGGGTCGGCGGTCCCGTCGGCTCCGGTAAGACCGCGCTCCTGGACGCCCTGTGCAAAAGCTTGCGCGGCGATTATCAGATCGCCGTGGTCACCAATGACATCTACACCCGCGAGGACGCCGAGTTCCTGACCCGCAGCCAGGCATTGCCCGCGGAGCGGATCATCGGCGTCGAGACCGGCGGCTGTCCGCATACCGCGATACGCGAGGATGCGTCGATGAATCTGGCCGCGGTCGCCGAGCTGCTGCAGCGCTTTCCGGACCTGGATCTCGTCTTCATCGAAAGCGGCGGCGACAACCTGGCGGCGACCTTCAGCCCGGAGCTGGCGGACCTGACCATCTATGTCATCGACGTCGCCGAGGGGGAGAAGATCCCGCGCAAGGGCGGACCGGGGATCACCCGCTCGGACCTGCTGGTGATCAACAAGATCGATCTCGCACCCCATGTCGGTGCCTCGCTGCAGGTCATGGACCAGGACAGCAAGCGCATGCGGGCCGAACGGCCCTATGTCTTTTCCAACCTGCGGACGGGGGAGGGGGTCGACGCGATCGTCGCTTTCATTGTCCGCGAGGGAATGCTGCCGGCCCCGTCATTCAGGAGCGAAAACGGAAACGCGCGAACGGCGTCCTCGACAGTCGATGAGTGAAACCGAGCTGTATTGGCGGGCGAGTCTTGGGACATCAACCAGGTCAATGCGACGGCAAACAGATCGGATTTCTGAGACCGAGGTGCAAATTAGCCGCGCGCCGATTCGCTAGACTTGAGATGCTTGGGCGGAGGACGCCGCCTCGCTTGGCATCCCGGAAAGAGGAACAACCGATACCACTTGCGCCAGTCCGGAGGTTCTCATGTCCCCCCATCGCACTCTCGGTCTGCGCAGCAATGCGATCTCGATTCTCGTCCTGTTTCTGCTGCCGCTGGCAGCGGCGGCCGGCGGCCTCTCGGAGATCAAGGAGCGAGGTGTGCTGCGCCACCTCGGTGTGCCCTATGCCAACTTCGTCACCGGGGCCGGCGACGGTATGGACGTCGAGTTGATGCAGGGCTTCGCCCAATGGCTCGGCGTCGATTACCAGTACGTCGAAACCGATTGGCCCAGTGCAATCGGCGATCTGATCGGTGCGCGGGTCCAGGCCCGCAATGGCGAAATTGAGCGCCTCGGTAGCGTGCCGGTGCGCGGCGACGTGATCGCCAACGGCATGACCATCATCCCTTGGCGCCAACAGGTCGTATTGTTCGGCGCGACTACCTTCCCGACCCAGGTGTGGCTGCTCTCCAGGGCCGATTCGCCGATAACACCCATTCAACCAACGGGCGGTCTGGCCGACGATATCGCCGCGACGAAATCCGTCCTGCCGGACAGAACACTGCTCGGCAAGCTCGATACCTGCCTCGACCCCGCCCTTTACGACCTGAACCGTACCGGGGCCAAGGTCGAGTTGTTCACCGGCAGTCTCAACGAGCTGGCCCCGGCGCTGCTTAATAACGAGTCGGAATTCACGCTGCTCGATGTGCCCGACGCCCTCGTCGCGCTGCAGAAGTGGCCCGGTGCGATCAAGGTGATCGGGCCGATCAGCGAGCCGCAAGAAATGGCCCCCGCGTTCAGGCCCGCGGACGCCGGTCTGCGGGACGCCTTCAATCGTTACCTCGCCGAGCGCAAGGCCGACGGCTCCTTTGCCAAGCTCCTGCGCAAGTACTACCCGTTTGTAACGGATTACTTTCCCGACTTCGTCAAGGCTGCGCAGTGATGCCCGAGGTTGGCCGACCCGCGCATGAGTGACGATCCCGGCAGCCGCACAAAACGCCCCGGGTTGATCATCGCAACGGTCTTCATCGCCGTTGCGCTGGTCGCCCTGATGGGCTTCCTGTTGTTCGACAACTATCGCATTGCGGCCGACCTACAGCAGACGTTGTTGGCGCGCATGCAGCAGGAAACCGAACGCCGGGTCGCCTCCATCGACTACTTCTTCAGCGAGCGCAAGAACGATCTCGCCCACCTTGCCCGCTCCCGTGAGGTCGCCGTGTTCTTCGAGAACCGCGCCTTGGGCATGAGCCTACGCTACGGGCTCAGACAGAGCCTGATTCCGATCAAGGCTATGTTCGACGATCTGCTGGAGCGCAAGCGCCTCGGCCAACAGCGGATCTACCGGCGGCTGGTACTGGTGGACGAGACCGGCGAGGTCCTGGTCGACACCGACCAGAACGCGCTGGACATCGGCAGCACCGAGCTGCCGGGCGTCAACCGTCCGCAAGACGTGGGAGGCGTTTTCCGCGCGCGTGACAACGGACGGGGCTTGACGGTGTCGATGCCATACCAGTTCAAAGGGGAATACGCGGGCCAGTTGGTCGCGTGGATGGAGCCCGCGGCACTCTACAGCAATCTGCTCGGACTCGACGGAGATGGACAGGCGCTGGCCTATATCCTCGCCGAGCCGGCGCCGAGCGGTGGCTTGCGCGCCGTGGGCTCTGGGGCCTCGAGCACCTGGGGTGAGTTGCTGGCGCAGCTCAATCCAACGGCCTTGCCGAGCGCCGGCAAGCCATTGTCTCGACCCCTACGGGCCCGGGTCGAGAACGCCGCTCTGGACGTCTATGTGTCCTTGTTCGACGTGCCGGGCACCGACTTCATCCTAGCGGAGGTGAATCGGGTGCGGACGATCGAGGGCAGTCTGAAGCCCTGGGTCCAGATGTTGGGCATGGCCGCATTGGCGGCGCTCGTGCTGGGCGGCGCGGTGTTGGTCTTTCGCGCCAACCTCAACGCCGCTGCACTGCGGGCACGACTGACCGAGTCGGCGCTGCGCGAAGAGCAGATTCAGGCCAAGAACGATGCCCTTTCGGTGGAAATCGCAGAGCGCCGTCGAGTTGAGGATGCCTTGCGCCACAGCGAGCGCGAGTTTCGCGCGATCGCGAACTACACCTACGATTGGGAAGACTGGACCGATCAGGATGGCCGTCTGCTCTGGGTGAACCCAGCCGTCGAGCGGGTCAGCGGCTATCGCGTCGAGGATTGTATGGCGATGCAGGATTACCCGTTGCCGATGGTGCACCCGGACGACCGCGAGCAGTTCTCACGGCACTTGCGTCCCAAGGACAGCGGGCGCGGAACCGACCATGAATTCCGCCTGTTGCACAAGGATGGCAGCACCTCCTGGGCGGCCATCTCGTGGCAGCCGATCTTCGACGGTGATGGAGCCAATCTGGGCCGGCGATCGAGCATCCACGACATCACCGAACGTCGGCGCGCGGTCGAGGCCATCCAGCAGGCCAAAGACGCGGCCGAGGTTGCCAGCAAGGCAAAGAGCGACTTTCTCGCCAACATGAGCCATGAGATCCGGACGCCGATGGTGGGGGTGATCGGCATGACCGGCCTGCTGCAGGAGACCCGGCTCAGCGAGCAGCAGCGCGAATACGTCGATACGATCCGCAGCTCCGGCGACGCCTTGATGGAGGTGATCAACGACATCCTGGATTTCTCCAAGATCGAGGCGAACCGGATGGAGCTCGAGGTCGCGGGCTTTGATCTGCGCACCGCCGTCGAGGAGGTCGTGGATATGTTCGCCGTGCGTGCCTATGAGAAAGGTCTGCAGTTCAGCTGCCTGTTTCCGGCAGGGATCCCGGTTCGGCTGCGCGGCGACAGCGGTCGGCTCCGGCAGATACTGATCAATCTGACCGGCAACGCGATCAAGTTCACCGAGCGCGGTGAGGTCTCGATCAGCGTGGCCCGCACCGATGACCTCAACGACGCGCGCCAATGCCGGTTGCGCTTCGAGATCCAGGACACCGGCATCGGCATACCAGCGGACCGCCGCTACCGTCTGTTCGAGTCCTTCTTCCAGGCGGATACCTCGACCACACGCCGATTCGGCGGCACCGGTCTTGGACTCGCCATCTCCAAGCAGTTGGTGGATCTGATGGGCGGGCAGATCGGCTGCGACAGCGAAGAAGGGGCCGGCGCGACCTTCTGGTGCGAGATCCCGTTCCGGATCGACGCCCATGTCGCGGAGCCGATCGACGAGTCGGCGCGCCTGCTGCAGGGCAAACGGGTACTGATCGTCGACGACAACGAGACCAATCGGCGTGTGTTGGCGGAATACCTCTCGGCCTTCGGTTGCGTCATCGGCCAGTCCGCCGGCGGCGCGGATGCAAACAAAGAGCTGGCGGCCGCGACCCAGCGCGGCGAGCCTTACGAGATTGCGATTCTCGACCGACTCATGCCGATCACCGACGGCCTGACCCTGGGGCGCGAGATTCGCGGCAACGAATCTTATCGTGACCTGAAGCTGGTCATGCTCTCGTCCAGAGACCAACGCGGCGATGGGTCCGCACTTGAACAGGCCGGATTCGACGCGTTCTTGACCAAGCCGGTCAAGCGCAGCGCCCTGCAGCGTGTGTTGCTTCGGCTGTACGAAGTTCAGCAGGCGCCCGTCCCAGGCGCGCAGGCGAAAGTCCAGGACCCGCCGCAACAGCAGACACAGACTTCACTGCGGGTGCTGGTCGCGGAGGACAATCCGACCAATCAAAAGGTCGCCGCCTCGATGCTGAAGCGGCTCGGCCATCACGCGGACGTGGTCAGCAACGGCCGCGAGGTACTCGATGCGCTGAGCGCGCGGGATTACGACCTCGTCCTGATGGATGTCCAGATGCCGGAGCTGGACGGTCTAGAGGCGACCCGCCGCGTTCGGACGCTGGAAGCCGGTGGCGGGCGTCATCTGCCCATCGTCGCGATGACCGCTCATGCGTCGCTCAGCGATCGAACGCGTTGTCTGGATGCGGGGATGGACGATTTCGTCACCAAGCCCATCCAGCGCGAGGCCCTGGGTGAGACCATCATGGCCAACGTCGCTCGACTCGAAGCGGGCGGTTCCGCAATTCATCGAGGGACCTACCCGCGTCAGTCCTCCGCAGCGGCGCGCACCTCAGACATCGCGGAACAAGAGGCAAAGCCAACTGGAAACACCGAGACCGACGGCTTCACGATCGATCGCATGATGCGTCGGCTCGACAATGACGAGGCGATTGCGCGCGAGATCGCCACGCTCTTCGTTCCGAATACCGCTCAATTGTTCTCGGAACTGGCTGCCGCTGTACCCGCGGGCGATGCGGAGGTCGTGCGCGCTCGCGCTCACTCGATCAAAGGCTCGGCGGGCAACATCGGCGCGACAACACTGCAAGACTTGGCCGCTGCCATGGAGTACGCGGGCCGCGAGGGCCAGCTGGACGAGGCTGAGCGGCTGCTGCCGGCGCTCCGTCACAACCTGGAGCGCGTCAGCGCGGTGCTGTCTCAATGGTGCTAGCCGGCGGCCGGGACGGCGTTCGGAACGTCGATGTGTTTGCGGCCGAGGGAGGGTTTGCTCTTCAGTCAGTTGACGCCTTTGCCGGATGTGCCGGTCCGGCGTTCCGTGGCGTCCGCCCAGATCGACCCAATTGCGGGCCTACAAGTGTTCACGACCGCGTCGGTCAGCCTCGGTCGAGAAAGAACGGGCGTGCCGCACGGTCGCGAACACTTGCCGAAAGCCTAGGCCAGGATCGGGCATGATCGCTGTGACGAAGCCCGCAACCTCGGGATCATCACCGTTCGACAGTTCCCGCATTTGCAGCGGCTCCTGCTGGTCTGCATACTTCCGGCCCAATCCGGGCGGGAACCGATACCCATCGATGCAAGCAATCATCGCCGATACCCTCGCCGCGCACATCGCCGTCATCCGCGGTCTAGACGCCCTGGCAGCAGACATTAACCGCTTCGCCGAGCGTGCTTGGGCCTGTCTGGCTGATAACGGTCGGGTGTTCTGGATCGGCAATGGCGGCAGTGCCGCCGACAGCCAACACCTGGCCGCCGAGCTGGTCGGACGCTTCGAGCGCGAGCGTCCGGGTCTCGCCTCCATGGCGTTGACCACCGACAGCTCCATCCTGACCTCGGTCTCGAACGACTACGGATTCGAATCGGTATTCGCGCGCCAAGTCGAGGCCCTGTGCCGACCGGGCGACCTGCTGGTCGGCTTGTCCACCTCCGGCAATAGCGCAAACGTCTTGCGCGCGATGCAGCGTGCCGCCGACCTGGGCGTTTACCGGGTCGGTCTGACGGGAGGCACCGGCGGCCGGCTACGGGAGCATTCCGACCTGTGCCTGGTGGTGCCCTCGGAAAATACGGCCCGCATCCAGGAGGCGCACATCCTGATCGGCCACCTGCTGTGCGACCTGGTGGAGCGCCGCGCCGCGGCCGGGCGTTGAGGGCGGGGTATGTTTCGCGAGCCGGACAGGGTCATGGGCAGCGTGCGCGGGCGCTTCGGCGGCCGTCGTGTACTCGTTGTCGGCGATCTGATGCTCGACCGCTATCTGTGGGGAGAGGTTCGCCGTATCTCCCCGGAGGCGCCGGTGCCTGTGCTGCGCCTAGCACGCGAGACCGAGGTCGCCGGTGGAGCCGCCAATGTGGCACGCAACCTGGTCGGCCTCGGGTTGCATGTTAGCATCGCCGGCGTCACTGGCAGCGACCCGCAGCGGGAG
>Ga0316576_10000711_pt1 | contig 16397 bp, 17 predicted proteins | sample S0NA_FD_203075 | JGI IMG/M metagenome (GOLD analysis project Ga0316576, IMG submission 203075) | Rhizosphere microbial communities from salt marsh grasses in Alabama, United States - S0-2_050615r3r5 | ecosystem: Host-associated > Plants > Roots > Rhizosphere | place: USA: Alabama | collected... | reverse complement strand
TGTCGGTCGCGGACTTCATCGCCCGCCTGCGCGCGGCGTGCTCGGACGCCGCCGAGTGCAGCAGCGCCGTGTAGACCAGGTTCTCCACGTAGCGCGGGAGCAGCTCGTTGAGCACGGTGTCCGGGTAGGGCTCGAACTCGTAGAGCGGCGGCATGGCCGGGGCGGAGGTCCGGTGCTGCTCGCCCTGGCCGAGCCCCTCACCCCCCTCGGGCCCGGCGACGGCCTCGACGACCTCGATCGGCAGGATCCGCCGGATGCGGACCTCCTGGCGGGCCATGTTGACGAAGTGGGTGTACACGATGTGGATCTCGTCGGTGCCGCCCTCGGACTCGGAGTCCGACAGGAACGAGGCCAGCAGCCCCAGGGCGATCTCGCGGGCGTCCTCGACGGTCGGCTGGTCGGTGAACCCGACGTACTCGCCCTCGATGTAGCGCTCGCGGAACCGGTAGAAGCCGACCGCCTTTCGCCCGACGAGGAACGGCACCGCGTGGACGCCCTGCTCGGTGAGGTACGCGTTGAGCCCCTCGCCCTCCCGGATGATGTTGGCCGAGTACGCGCCGGCCAGGCCGCGGTCGGCGGTGATGAGCAGGACCGCGGCGCGGCGGCGCTTGTCCGCCTGGGAGGTCAGGGGGTGGTCCTTCTCCGCCGACATCGACACCGCGGCCGAGATGGCCAGGATGAGCTGGCGGGTGTAGGGCTGGGCCGCCTCGAGCTGGCGCTGGGCCTTGACGATGCGCGAGGAGGCGATCATCTCCATCGCCTTGGTGATCTTCTTGGTCTGCTGGACGCTCTTGATCCGGCGCCGGTAGACCCGCAGCTGGGCTCCCATGCGCTACTTCCGGACGACCTTGGTGATCTGGGTGTGCATGACGTCGTCCTCGGTCACCGGCTCCACGGGGACGTCGCGCACCAGGAGCGTGCCCTCGCTGGTGGTGAACGAGCGCTTGAACGCGGCGATCGCCGACTCCAGCCCGGACACCGTGTCGTCGGTCAGGTCCGCGCTGCCCCGGATGGCCTGGGCCAGCTCGGCGTGCTCGCGCTTGACGTAGTCGATGAACTCAACGTCGAAGCGGCGCACATCCTCCACGGGCACCTCGTCGAGCTGCCCGGTCGTACCCGCCCAGACCGAGATGACCTCCTCCTCCAGCGGCAGCGGCCGGTACTGCGGCTGCTTGAGGATCTCCACCAGGCGGGTGCCGCGGGCCAACTGGGCCTTGGACGCCGAGTCGAGGTCGGAGCCGAACGCGGCGAACGCCTCGAGCTCTCGGAACTGGGCCAGGTCCAAGCGCAGGCGGCCGGCGACCTTCTTCATCGCCTTGGACTGCGCAGAGCCGCCGACCCGGGACACCGAGATGCCGACGTTGATCGCGGGGCGCACACCGGAGTTGAACAGGTCGGACTCCAGGAAGCACTGGCCGTCGGTGATCGAGATGACGTTGGTCGGGATGTAGGCCGAGACGTCGTTGGCCTTGGTCTCGATGATGGGCAGGCCGGTCATCGAGCCGGCGCCCAGCTCGTCGGAGAGCTTCGCGCAGCGCTCCAGCAGCCGGGAGTGCAGGTAGAACACGTCACCGGGGTAGGCCTCGCGGCCCGGCGGGCGGCGCAGCAGCAGCGACACCGCGCGGTAGGCCTCGGCCTGCTTGCTCAGGTCGTCGAAGATGATCAGCACGTGCTTGCCGTCGTACATCCAGTGCTGGCCGATGGCCGAGCCGGTGTAGGGGGCCAAGTACTTGAAGCCCGCCGGGTCGGAGGCGGGGGCGGCAACGATGGTGGTGTACTCCATCGCCCCGTACTCCTCCAGCGCCCCCTTCACGCCGGCGATCGTCGAGCCCTTCTGGCCGACGGCGACGTAGATGCAGCGCACCTGCTTGCTCGGGTCGCCGGACTCCCAGTTGGCCCGCTGGTTGATGATGGTATCGATGCAGACCGCGGTCTTGCCGGTCTGCCGGTCGCCGATGATGAGCTGGCGCTGCCCGCGGCCGATGGCGGTCATCGCGTCGATGGCCTTGATGCCGGTGGCCATCGACTCCTTCACGGGCTGGCGCTGCACCACCGTGGGGGCCTGCAGCTCGAGCGGGCGCCGGGCGTCGGTCTCGATCGCCCCGAGGCCGTCGATCGGGTTGCCCAGCGGGTCCACGACCCGGCCCAGGTAGCCGTCGCCGACCGGGACGGAGAGCACCTCGCCGGTGCGCCGCGCCGCCTGGCCCTCCTCGATCTGGGAGCCGTCGCCGAGCAGCACGACGCCGATCTCGCGGACGTCGAGGTTCAGCGCGAGTCCCAGCAGGCCGCCCTGGAACTCCAGCAGCTCGTTGGTCATCGCCGAGTGCAGGCCCTCGACCCGAGCGATCCCGTCGCCGGTCTCGACCACCCGGCCGACCTCTTCGCGTGCGGTCTGCGGCGTGTACTCCGCGACGTTGCGCTCGATCGCGGCGCGGATCTCGTCCGGGCGGATCGCCAGCTCGGTCATCGTCTCTCCTCGCTCCGTGCCCCGCGGGGGTGCGGGTCGTTGTTCTTCACGTCTGGGGGGTGCTCAGCCGACCATGGCCCGCCGGGCCTGGTCGATCCGGGTGGCGATCGTGGCGTCCATGACCTCGTCGCCGACGCGCACCGCGATGCCGCCGATGACCTCGGGGTCGACGGCGACGTTGAGCCGTATGTCCCGCCCGTGCAGCCGGGACAGGGCGCCGGTCAGCCGCGCGGCCTGGTCGTGGTCCAGCGGGCGGGCCACGCGCACGTGCGCCACCGACCGGTTGCGCTGCTCGGCGGCAAGGTCCATAAGCACGGTCATGACCGCGTCGGCGCGCCGGCCGCGCAAGTGGGACAGCGCGTAGGACAGGACCTGGCTGGTCTGCGCGGCCGCGCGGCCCTCGAGCAGGGACCCGACCAGCGCGGACTTCGCCGCCGACCCGACGGAGGGGTCGGTCAGCGCCATCTGCAGGTGCGCCGAGCCCGCCAACGACTGCGCGAACCCGAAGAGCTGGTCCTCGACGCTGTCCAGCGACCCCTCGCGCTGCGAGACGAGGAACGCCGCCTGGGCGCCGAGGGCCTCGAGGACCTCGACCATGTCGAAGGCGTCCGACCAGCGCTGCGCCACCAGATCTGCGAGCGTCTGCACCGCGATCGGGGACAGCCGCTCGTCGAACAGGGCGTGGACCAGGGAGGTGCGGGCGGATGCCGGCTGCCCGGCGTCGGACAGGGCCGTGCGCAGCTGGACGTCCGAGCCGATCAGGTCGGCGGCGGCGAACAGCTCGCCGGCGACGCCGGGCAGGCCGGGGTCGTCGCGACGCTCGTCGAGACGGGCCCGCAGCCCGGCGGCGTTCTCCCGCACCGTCTGGCTCATCAGGCCCCCGACTCCCGGGCCGCGGCCGCGGCCTCGAGCTCGGCGATGAACCGGTCCACCGTGGCGCGAGCCCGCTGGTCCTCGGTCAGGCTCTCACCGAGGATCTTCCCGGCCAGCTGCAGCGCGAGGTCGCCGACGTCGCGCTGCAGGGAGCCGACCGCCGCGTCGCGCTCGGCGGCGATCTGCCCGTCCGCCCTCGCCGCGATCGCGGCGGCGGTGGCGGCGGCCTCGTCGCGCGCCTCGGCGATGATCTGCTGTCCCTCGCCCTGCGCGGTGGTGCGGATGGCTGCCGCCTCCTTGGCGGCGGCCTCGAGCTGCTTGGAGTAGGCGTCCCGGGAGCGCTGGGCCTCCTCCTGCATCGCCCGCGCGTTCTCCAGGCCGCCCTCGATCTTCTCGGACCGCTCGGCGACGATCTTCTTGAAGGCGGGCAGCACGTACTTGCCGAACAGCCACAGCAGGATGACGAAGCAGACGGTGCTCCAGATGATGTCGTAGGACGCGGGGAGCAGCGGGTTCTGGGTCTCCTCTTCTGCGGCGAGGATGAGTGCGGAGATCATGGGCCCTTCCTGATCAACGGGTCAGCGCGTGGCTGGGGAGGGATCAGGTGAACAGGAAGCCGGCGACCAGGCCGATCAGGGCCAGGGCCTCGGTGAACGCGATGCCGAGGAACATGTTGGTCCTCAGCACACCGGTCGCCTCGGGCTGACGGGCGATGCCCTCGAGCGCCTTGCCGACCAGGACACCGATGCCGATGCCGGGGCCGATCGCGGCCAGGCCGTAGCCGATCGAGTTCAGGTTGCCGTTGACTTCGGCGAGCAGCTCCACTGTTGTGGTTCCTTCCGTGTGGCCCGTGGCGGTCGCCCGGGAGTCGTGGGTGTGCGTTGTGGGTCAGTGCTCGTGGCTGGTGGCGCCGTCGATGTACACGGCGGTCAACAAGGTGAAGATGTAGGCCTGCAGCAGGGCGACGACCACTTCGAAGAGGGTGAAGGCGAAGCCCATGAACAGCGAGGGTGCCGCCGCCAGCTTGAGCGCGCCGGAGGCCTCGAACAGGAAATAGCTGGTCGCGCTGAAGAACAGCACGAGCAGGAGGTGCCCGCTCATCATGTTGGCCAGCAGACGGATGGTCAGCGTGACCGGGCGCAGGATGAACGTCGAGATGAACTCGATCGGCGTGACCAGCACGTAGATCGGCGTGGGCACCCCGGGCGGGAACAGGTTGAGCTTGAAGTACGTCCCAGCGCCGTGCTCCTTGATGCCGGCCCAGTTGAACACCGCGTAGGAGACCAGGGCGAGCACCAAGGGCACGCCGATGACCGCGGTGGCCGCGATGTTCATCAGGGGGATGATGCCGGTGATGTTGAACGCCAGGATCATCCAGAACAGGGTCACGAGCAGGGGTGCGAACCGCCGGCCCTTGACGCCCATCACCTCGTCGATGATGTTGACGTAGACCAGGTCCACGGCCATCTCGCCGAGGTTCTGCAGCCTGCCGGGGATCATCGTGGGCCGGCGGAAGGCCATCACGAAGAACACCACCAGAACCAGAGTCATCAGGACCCCGATGAGGTTGATCCGGGTCAGCCCCCAGAACGTGTCCTCGCCGATGACCTGCGGGGGGAAGAACTCGCCGATCGTCGGGGCGTGGAAGCCGCCGTCCTCCCCCTCGGACATCGGGACGAGCAACCCGACGGCTGCTGGGACGTTCAGCACTGTGGGCCTTTCGCGATCGGGCAGGGTCAGGGGCGCGCGGCGAGGAGGCTAGCCGCCTCGTCCGAAGCGAACATACACGATGTAGAAGGCGGTGATGGCCCCAACCACCACACCCGTCACGGTCAGCGCCGGGCTGGTGCCGAGCCACCTGTCGGCCAGCAGCCCGACGCCGCCCCAGACCAGGGGGCCAGCCAGCAGGCTGCCCAGGGCCGACCAGGCGACGTCCTCGCCGCGGGGCTGCAGCGAGCCGTGCGGTGGTCGCTCGGGCCGGTCCGGGTCCCGCGGGGCGCCCGCGGCGTCGGGGCGCCCGGGCGCGGCGGGATCGCACCCCGTGGGGTCCGGCTCGGCGGGGCCGCCCCGGGGCGGGGGTGCCGGGGTCATCGTGGGCCCGGCTCCACGTAGGGCACCCGCGTGGTGGCCACGACACGCGCCTCGAGCAGGAGGCTGCCGGCGGTGCCGACCAGGAGCGCGACGAACAGGGCCGGCCGGGAGTAGAAGTCGGCGCCGCGCAGCGCCGCCAGCACCGCGATCAGCACGAAGACCTTGACCAGCCACGAGGCGAGCACCCAGATGCCGAGCCTGGTGGGGTCCATCCGGGCGGTGGCCAGCGCCACCACCACCGTCACCGCGAAGAACGACACCGCCAGGGCCATGCCGATCAGCGCGCCCCACGCGCCCGGGCCGCCGCCGACCAGCAGGCCGAGCAGCGTCGCCGCCGGCAGGGCGACGACGCTGGCCACCGCTCCGGCGCGCAGGACCCGGCGCATCGGGGCGACCAGCGCGGTCGGGCCTGATCCCCGGGCCGGGCCAGCGCCGCCGGCCGGGCGTGCCCCCTCGGGCGGGACGGTGGGTTCAGGGGTCATCCGGCGACCTCCGTGCGTCGTTGGGATCGGGAGCGCAGCCATGGCCAGGCCACGGCCAGGCCCAGCGTCAGCGCGCCGGCCGAGCTGGCCAGCAGCGCCCAGCGCATCGGGACGAAGGCCAGCACGACCGAGGTGGCGGCGATCAGCGCCGCCCAGCCGCTCATCAGCAGCACCGCGCGCCGCTGCGAGTGGCCCATCTCCAGCAGGCGGTGGTGCAGGTGCTGCTTGTCGGGGGCGAAGGGGGATCGGCCGGCCCGGGTCCGCCGGATGACCGCCAGCGCCAGGTCGACCAGGGGCACGGCCAGGACCGCCAGCGGCACCAGGATCGGCAGCAGCGCCGGCAGCAGCGTGGTGCCCTCCAGCGCGTTGGGGTCGACCTTGCCGCTCAAAGTGATGACGCTGGCGGCCATGAGGTAGCCGATCAGCATCGACCCGGTGTCGCCCATGAACAGGCGGGCCGGGAACGCGTTGTGCACCAGGAACCCCGCGCAGGTGCCGACCAGCAGCGCCGAGACCAGCGCCGACAGGGTCGCCCGCTCCACGCCGTACTCGACGCTGAGCAGGTAGGAGTAGACGAAGAACGCCGCCGCAGACACGCCGGTGACGCTGGCCGCCAGCCCGTCGAGGCCGTCGATGAAGTTGATTGCGTTCACGCTGACCAGCACGATCAGGACGGTCATCAGCACGGACGTGGTCGGGTCGAGCACCAGGACCCCGCCGATCGGCAGCCACAGCAGGGTGATCCCCTGCAGCGCCATCACGGCCGCGGCGAGCACCTGCCCAGCCATCTTGGTGGGCGCGTCGAGCTCCCAGCGGTCGTCGACCAGGCCCAGCGCGACGATGATCGCCGCGCCCGAGAGGAGGGCGACCGACTCGCGGGAGGCGCCCTCGAACACCGAGCGCATCATGGGCAGCTTGCTGGCCATGAGCATCCCGGCCAGCAGGCCCAGGAACATGCCCAGCCCGCCCCAGCGGGGGATCATGTGGTCGTGGATGTCCCGGTCGCGCACCCCGGCGACGGCGCCGGCCCGGATCGCCAGGACGCGCACGACCGGCATGACCAGGGAGGTCAGCGCCGCCGCGACCAGCAGGCTCAGGGCGTACTCGCGCACTAGCCCACAGCCCCAGAGGTCGGGCGCAGCCTCCAGTGCATCGGGGCCCTACCCGCGCGGGTAGGCGGGGAACTCCGTGACCAGCTCGGCGACCGTGGCACGGATCTCCGGGGCGGCTGAGCCGTCCCCGTCGCGGACCGCCATCCCGATGAGCTCGGCGATGGTCGCCATCTGCGCCGCGCCCATCCCCTGGGTGGTCACCGAGGGGGTCCCGACGCGGATCCCCGAGGCGATGCTGGCCGGGTGCGGGTCGAACGGGATGGCGTTCTTGTTCAGCACGATCCCGGCGTCGTCGCACCGCTGCTCGGCCTGCGTCCCCGTGACCCCGATCCCCTGCAGGTCCAGCAGGGCCAGGTGGGTGTCGGTGCCGCCGGTGACGGCGCGCATGCCCTGCCCGACCAGCCCCTCGGTGAGGGCCTTGGAGTTGGCGATCACGTCGTGTGCGTACTGCCGGTACTCGGGGCTGGCCGCCTCGCGCAGCGCGACGGCCTTGGCGGCCACGGAGTGCATCAGCGGGCCGCCCTGCATCATCGGGAAGACCGCCTTGTCCAGCGCCGCGGCATGCTCGGCCCGGGACAGCAGCATCCCGCCGCGGGGGCCGCGCAGGACCTTGTGCGTGGTGAACGTGACCACGTCGGCGTACGGCACGGGGCTGGGGATCGCCCCGCCGGCGACCAGCCCGATGAAGTGCGCGGCGTCCACCATCAGGATCGCGCCCACCTCGTCGGCGATCTCGCGGAACGCGGCGAAGTCGATCAGCCGGGGGATGGCCGAGCCGCCGCAGATGATCATCTTCGGGTGGTTGGCGCGGGCCAGGTCGCGCACCTGGTCGTAGTCGATGTCCTCTGTCTGCTCGTTCACGCCGTAGTGCACGGCGTGGAACCACTTGCCGGAGAAGGAGACCTTGGCGCCGTGGGTGAGGTGCCCGCCGTGCGGCAGGCTCATCGCCAGCACCGTCTCGCCCGGCTTGAGGAACGCGCCATATGCGGCGATGTTGGCGCTGGCCCCGGAGTGCGGCTGCAGGTTGGCGTGGTCGGCGCCGAACAGGGCTTTGGCCCGCTCGATGCCGATCTGCTCGGCGTCGTCGACCACCGAGCACCCGCCGTAGTAGCGCCGGCCGGGGTAGCCCTCGGCGTACTTGTTGCTCAGCGTCGAGCCGAGGGCGGCCAGGACCGCCGGAGAGGTGAGGTTCTCGCTGGCGATCAGCTGCAGGCCGGACCGCAGCCGGTCGAGCTCGCCGAGGATGACCCCGGCGATCTCGGGGTCCTCGGCGGCCAGCGCGTCGAAGTCGGGTCCCCAGAACGGGGTGCTGTCGGTCATGGCTCTCACTCCAGGCGCGATCGGGTCGGGAGGGAGTCTACGTGGCCGGTCGCTCCGGCCGGGCCGACGCCACCACGAGTCCGGGGCAGACCGCGCGCAGGTCGTCCGGATCCAGCGGGCCGGGACGGACCAGCACCGGCGCCGCCCCGGACGCGTCGACCACGGCGGAGGCGGGGCCCCCGGGCAGCGCCCCCGCGTCGAGCAGGACGGCGAGGTGGTCGGCCAGGCCGTCGGCGTACGCGGCGTCCGGGTCGACGGCCCCCGCGGCGGCCGCCACGACGCCGAGCGGCCCGGTGCGGGCGAGCAGCTCGAGGGCCACCGGGTGCAGGGGCATGCGGACGGCGATCCGCCCGCCGGGGTCCGTCAGCGACCAGGACAGGGTCGGCTGGGCGCGCAGGACCAGGGTCAGGGGCCCGGGCCAGAACCCGCGCATCAGCTCGCGCGCGGTCAGGTCGACCACCGCGATCCCGGAGACCGTGGCGATCCGGGGCACCATCACGGGCACGACCAGGTCCGCGCGGCCCTTGGCCGTGCGCAGCGAGGCGATCCCCGGCTCGCTGAAGGCGTCGGCGGCCAGCCCGTAGGTGGTGTCCAGCGGCAGGCCGACCAGCTGACCCCGGCGGACCGCGGCGCTGGCCGCGGCGAGTCCGCGCTCGCGCTCCGCCGGCTGCGAGGTGGCGATCCGCAGGGTCACGGCGCCATCCTGCCCGCGGCGCGGACCGCGGAGGTGTACCGGGGCAGCCCGGCCAGGTCGGGGTGGTCGCCGACGTCGCGCCAGATCGGCGCCCCGTCGGGGTCGGACATGCCGCGCAGCAGGGCGGGCACGCCGCGGGTGCCGGCGTCCTCGCCCTGGGCGTCGGCGTGCTCGAGCAGCAGCAGCCCGCCGGGCCGCAGCAGCAGGGCCGCCTGGCCGGCCAGCGGCCCGATCAGGGCCAGCCCGTCGGGACCCCCGAACAGGGCCTGGCCCGGGTCGTGGTCGCGGACCTCCGGCTCGCGCGGGATCGCGGCATCGGGCACGTAGGGCGGGTTGCTCACGACGACGTCGACGTCGCCGCGGAGGTCCTCCAGCGCCCCGCCGAGCCGGGCCGCGGCGGTGGCGTCGGCGTGCACGAGCGCGACGTCGCTGCCTGCGTCGGCGAGCTCGGCGCGGTGTCCCGCGAGGTTGGCGCGGGCCCAGGCGAGGGCCTCGGCGCTGAGCTCGACGGCGACCACCCGGCTGCGGGGGACCTCGGTGGCCAGGCTCAGGGCCAGCGCCCCTGACCCGGTGCACAGGTCCACCAGGAGCGGGCCGCGGCCATGGGGAGGCGCCGCGCCGGCCGGCCGGGAATGGGCGGCCAGGTGGGTCACGGCAGCGTCGACCAGCAGCTCGGTCTCCGGTCGCGGGATGAAGACCCCCGGCCCGACGCGCAGCTCGAGGTGGCGGAACGGCGCGGTCCCGGTGAGGTGCTGCAGGGGGGTCCGGCGGGCCCGCTCGGCGACGAGGTCGCGGTACCGGGCGACCTGGTCGGGACCGGCCGGGCCGGTCAGCGCCAGCCTCGCCCGGGGGCAGCCGAGCACGTGGGCCAGCAGCAGCTCGGCGTCGGCCCGCGGGCTGGAAACGCCGGCGGCGGCCAGCCGCGCCTCGGCCTCGGCCAGCAGCGCGCGGGTGGTCGGCACCGGGCCAGCGTACGCACCGCGGCGCCCCCGGGTGCGGTGGGCCGGGAGCGCCTCGCCACCGGGGGCAGGCCCGGGCGGGGAGCGGCCTCAGCCGCTGGGGACCAGCCCCGTGTCGGCGAGGTACTCGGCGGCCACCTGCACGGGATCCCGGCGGTCGAGGTCGACCTGCCGGTTGAGCTCGATCAGGTCGTCGGTGGTCAGCACCCCCGCCAGCCGGTTGAGCGCGGCGATGTTCTCCGGGGTGGCGGCCCGATCGGACAGCGCCGGCACGAGGTTGTCCACGGTCTGCAGGCTGCGGTCGTCGGCGAGCACCACGAGGTCCAGGGCGGCGACGCCGCCGTCGGAGGAGAAGACCAGCCCGACGTCGATCTGGCCCTGGGCCAGGGCCTGCTTGGTCAGGGGTCCGCCGGCGTCGAGGGAGACGAACTCGCCGACCCGGGCGCCGTAGACCTCCTCGAGCCCGGGCTGGCAGAACGGGCGGGTGGGGCACTCCGGCGGCCCGCCGAGGGTCAGCGGGGCGTCCTGGGAGTAGGCAGCCAGGTCCGACACCGTTTCCAGGGAGTGCTCCTCGGCGAACTGCCGGGTCACGGCGAACGCGTTCTGGTCGGCCGCCAGGGCGGGCTCGGCCAGGGTGATCCCGAGCGGGCCGGCGAGGCCGCGCCCGGCGGCCAGCGTCTCGGGCACCGACGAGTTGGCCACCGCGGGGGCGTCCGGGCCGTTGACCTGCTTGTTGAGGAACTCGGTGAAGGTGCCGAGGTATTCGGGGACGGCGTCGACCGCGCCCTCCTGCAGCGCGGGGGCGATCACCTCCCGGCTGCTCAGCTCCGACACCGACACCTCCGCCCCGGCCTGCTCCAGCAGCCCGGCGTACAGGTTGGCCATCACCTTGGACTCGCCGAAGTTGAACGCCGCGATCGTCACCTGGTCGGTGCTGCGCGCCCCGCCCGTGAGCAGCAGCCCGCCGGCGACCACGGCCGCGACCACCGCGTACCCGCCCACCCAGCGCAGGGCCGCGACGGGAGCGACGCGCCCCACGTCGTCGGGGACCCGGGCGACGGCCAGCGGGTGGCGGGCCTGCTGGGAGGCCCCCCGCACGCCGCGCGGGGAGAGCCGCCCCGCGCCCCAGCCGGCGATCCCGTCGGTGGCCAGGGCGAAGATCGAGACCAGCAGGGCGCCGACCAGGACGAGGGTCTGGTCCTGTCGGGCGAACCCGTCGACGACGTAGCGGCCCAGCCCGCCGGAGCCGACCAGCGCCGCCAGTGCCACCGTGGCAGCGACCTGCACGAGCGAGGTCCGAATGCCCGACAGCACGGACGGGGCGGCCAGCGGCAGCTCGACGCGGCGCAGCAGCTGCCCGCCGGTCAGGCCCATCCCCGCGGCGGCGTCGCGGACGTCCGGGTCGACGTCGCGGACCCCCACGTAGGCCGAGGTGAGCATCGGGGGCACGGCGAACAGGGCCAGGGCGAGCACCGCGGCGAGGTCGCCGACGCCGATGGCGGGGATCGAGGCGAGGATGACCAGCAGCGCCAGGGTCGGGATCGCCCGGCCGAGGTTCCCGATGGACGTGGTCAGGAACGCGGCGCGGCGCACGTGGCCCAGCCAGACCCCGACCGGCACGGCCACCGCCGTGCCCAGGAGCATCGCCGCCACGGTGATGAGCAGGTGCTCGCCGGTGCGCACCGGCACGCCGTTGGGCCCGGTCCAGTTCGCCGGGTCGGTCAGCCAGTCCCAGACGCCCACCTCAGCGCCCCCTCGTCCACGGGGTGGCCCGGCGCTCGGCCAGCAGCAGCAGGGCGTCCAGGGCGATCGCCAGGACGATCGCGCAGATGGTCGCGGTGGCGATCTTGGCGTGGTAGAAGTTCTCGTTGAGCCCCGCGAGGATCATGGTCCCGTAGCCGCCGTACCCGACGAGCGCGCCCACCGTCACCATGCCGACCGTGGAGACGGTGGCGATCCGCAGCCCGGCGAGCACCGAGGGCAGGGCGAGCGGGGCCTGCACCTGCCACAGCAGCTGCTGGTCGGACAGGCCCATCCCCAGCGCGGAGTCCACCGTCTCGTCCGGGACGCCGGCCAGCCCCACGAGGATCGCCCGGACGATGACGAGCAGCGCGTAGATGGCCAGGGCGATCACCACGGTCAGCGGGGTCAGGCCGAACACCGGCCACAGCGCGGAGATCAGCGCCAGGGACGGGATCGTGTAGAGCACGCCCGACATGCCCACGATCGCGCCGGTCAGCCGGGGCACGCGCCGGGCCAGCAGCGCCAGGGGCACGGCCGCCGCGCAGGCCAGCCCCACCGCCGCCACGGTGATCCCGAGGTGCTCGCGCCCGGCGGCCAGCAGCTCGGGCCAGTGCTGCTGCACGTAGTCCCAGCTCAGCCAGGGGTTGGCCGAGCTCACGCGGCCGGCTCCTCGGAGAGCATTCCCCGATGCACGTCGGCCAGCGTGAGCGTCCCGACCGGCGCGCCCTCGGCGAGCACGACCGCGCGCCCGGTGGGCGACTCCAGCAGGACGATCAGGGCCTCGCGCATGCGGGCGTCCGCGGGGATCGTGGGCAGGCCCGCGGCATCCGGGTCGACCGGCGCCAGCGCGGCCAGGTCGATCGGGGTCAGTGCGAGCCGCTTGATCGTCCGGTCCGCGCCGACGAAGTCGGCCACGAACGGGCTGGCCGGGTCACGCAGCACCGTGCCGGGCTCGGCGTACTGCTCGAGGAAGCCCCCCTCGCGCATGACGGCGAGGCGGTCGCCGAGCCGGACCGCCTCCTCGATGTCGTGGGTGACCAGCACAACCGTGGTGCCGAGCTGGCGCTGCAGGGCGAGGAACTGCTCCTGGAGCCGGTCTCGGGCGACCGGGTCGACGGCTCCGAAGGGCTCGTCCATGAGCACGACCGGCGGGTCGGCGGCCAGGGCCCGGGCCACGCCGACGCGCTGGCGCTGCCCGCCGGACAGCTGGTGCGGGAACCGGTCGCGGTACACGGAGGGGTCGAGTCCGACCAGGTCCAGCATCTCGTCGACGCGCGCGGCGGTCCGTTGCGGCGTCCACCCGGTCAGCGCGCAGACGGTCGCGACGTTCTCGCCGATGGTGCGGTGCGGGAAGAGCCCCACCTGCTGGATCACGTACCCGACGCTGCGGCGCAGCTGCACCGGGTCGGCGGCCATGATGTCCTCGCCGTTGATGCGGATCTGGCCCGAGGTCGGCTCGATCAGGCGGTTGATCATGCGCATCGTCGTGGTCTTGCCGCAGCCCGACGGCCCGACCAGCGCGGCGATGCGACCCTTCGGCACGTCGAAGGACAGCGCGTGGACCGCGACGGTCCCGTCCGGGTAGGTCTTGGCGACGTCGCGCAGGCTGATGGCGGCGGGCTCGGTCATGGATCCTCCAGACCGCGGGGACGCACGAACCCCGCCAGCGTAGGACAGGCCGGGCAACGGATGCCCGATTCGCCGCGCGGCATGGCGAGGTGGGGGGCGCGGCGACGGGCCGGGCCTCACTCGTCCGGGTGCAGCACCAGCCGATAGCCGAACCCGACGACTGTCTCGATGACGCTGTGGCTGTGGTCGTCGAACTTGCGGCGCAGGTTCTTGATGTGCGTGTCGACCGCCCGGTCATTGCCGTCGTGGCCGCCCCCGGCGAGCCGTTCGACGAGCTCGGCCCTGGTGAAGACCCGGCCCGGCGCGCTGGCCAGGGCGAGCAGGAGCGACCACTCGCTGGGGGTCAGGCTGGCGTCCCGCCCCTGCATGAGCACCTCGTGCCGCGCGGGGTCGATGCGCAGCCGTCCCGAGCCGAAGGAGCGGGCTCGCCCGGCGCCGGCACCGGCGCCCTGCCTGGCCAGCACCGCCCTGACCCGCAGGACGACCTCGGCGGGGCTGAACGGCTTGATCACGTAGTCGTCGGCCCCGGCGCGGAACCCGGCGATGCGCTCGTCCGTCCCGACCCGGGCGGTCAGCAGGATCACCGGGATCCGCGGCCGCGCCCGCTGCAGGATCTGGGCGCCGTCCATGTCCGGCAGGCCGAGGTCGAGCAGGATCAGGTCGGGGCGGACCTCGGCAAGCGTGTCCATCGCCTCGGCGCCGGTCGCCGCGACCAACGCCTCCATCGCGGCCCGCTCCAGGTAGCGGCGCAGCAACTCGCGGATGTCCCGGTGGTCCTCGACCACCAGCACCGTGGGCATGTCCTCATTCTGCGCTGCCGCGACCGCCCCGGTCCGCGCGCCCCGGGCACCGGGGTGGTTGTCGACCTGCTCACCTACGCTCATGGCACCTCGAGGAGATCCCACAGCACCGGGGTGGCGTGTCGATGCCGATCCTGTGGGGATCCTGTGAATCCGCGCTCCCGCCCTCATCCGGCTCCCTCCCCCGGTGTGCTGTCGAATCAGGATGCTCACCCCGGTGTGCTGTCGGATCCGGCCTCTGAGAGGCTCGATTCGACAGCACACCGGGGGGCTGGCGGAGAGTGCCGGCGCACGGATCGGGTGCCAGGGGGCTGGCGCCAGGGGCGGGCGCATGAGGTCGGCGGGTCCACCGGCACACTGGGCGGATGCCCCAGTCCGGTGATGCCTTCTACGACATGGTCGAGGAGCCCACGACGATCGGGCCCGAAGCGACCTGTCGGGTCCGATCCAGCGAGTGGACGACAGGTCCGTGGGGGCCGGGCCTGCAGCACGCTGGCCCGCCCTCGGCGCTGCTGACCCGCGCGGTGCGCCGGCTCGCAGGCCTGCCGGAGCGGGCGCTGCCGGCCCGCCTGTCGTTCGAGATCCTCACCCCGGTGCCGGTCGCCGAGCTCGTGGTCACCGCACGGGTGGTGCGACCGGGACGCCGGATCACGCTCGCCGAGGCGAATCTGGCGAGCGCCGCAGCGCCCGAGCAGCCCGCGATGCTGCTGCGCGCGTGGCTGCTGCGACAGGTGGGCGACGGCGAGCCGATCCCCGGCCTGCCGCCGACCCCCTCCACCGCCCCGCCCGGTCGCCCCGAGCAGTCGGATCCGATGAGCAGGCCGGCGGGCTGGCACCCCGGTTACCTGGACGCCATCGAGTGGCGCTGGGTGGAGGGATCGTTCGAGCGGACCGGGCCGGCCGCCGTGTGGACCCGGCTGGGCGTGGACCTCGTCGCCGGCGAGACCCCCGACGGGATCGAGCGGCTCGTCGCCGTCGCCGACTCGGCCAGCGGGATCTCGGCCGTGGCCAGCCCGGCCGAGCTGCTGTTCGTCAACACCGACCTGACGCTGCACCTCACCCGGGAGCCCGTCGGTCCGGACATCTGGCTGCGCGCCGAGACCCTGATGTCACCGCTTGGGGTCGGGCGCACGGTCGGCGAGCTCGGCGACGCCCGGGGGGCCGTGGCCGGCAGCGCCCAGTGCCTGTTCGTGGCACCCCGCGACTGACGGGACGCGTCCCCGCCCCCTCCTCGGGGGGCCGTCGAATCGAGCCTCTCAGAGGACGGTTTCGACAGCACACCGGGAGGAGGGAGCCCACGGGCGGCGAGCCTCCGGAGTGCTGTCGATTCGAGCCTCTCAGGGGACGGATCGAACAGCACACCGCACGGTGAGCCCGGGGATGAGTCGGCCGCCTCGGGCGGCTGCGCCTGGGTCTGTGGCCGGCTGCGCCGAAGGCGCCCGGGTCAGGAACCAGCCAGGCGGGCGGCGAGGTCGGCCTCGGTGAGGGCCTCGATCACAGGGTCGAGCTCGCCGTCGAGCACCACGTCGAGGTTGTGCGCCTTGTAGTTGACCCGATGGTCGGCGATCCGGTTCTCGGGGAAGTTGTAGGTGCGCACCCGCTCGGACCGGTCCACGGTGCGGACCTGCGACTTGCGCGCGTCGGCGGCCTGCGCGTCGGCGGCCTCCTGCGCCGCGGCCAGCAGCCGGGCGCGCAGGATCCGCAGCGCCGACTCCTTGTTCTGCAGCTGACTCTTCTCGTTCTGGCAGGAGACCACGATTCCGGAGGGGACGTGGGTGATCCGCACCGCCGAGTCGGTCGTGTTCACGCTCTGCCCGCCCGGCCCGCTGGACCGGTAGACATCGATGCGCAGTTCGTTCGGGTCGATCTGGACATCGACCTCCTCGGCCTCGGGCAGGACGAGGACGCCCGCTGCCGAGGTGTGGATGCGGCCCTGCGACTCGGTGACCGGCACCCGCTGGACCCGGTGCACGCCCCCCTCGAACTTGAGCCGGGCGTAGGGCGCCTGCCCCGGGTCGGGGTTCCCGCGCGCCTTGACCGCGACCTGGACGTCCTTGTAGCCGCCGAGGTCGGACTCCTCCGCGTCGAGGATCTCGGCCCGCCAGCCGCGCCGCTCCGCGTAGCGCAGGTACATCCTCAGCAGGTCGGAGGCGAACAGAGCGGACTCCGCCCCGCCCTCGCCGGCCTTGATCTCGAGGATGACGTCCTTGTCGTCCATCGGGTCTCA
>Ga0316576_10000710_pt1 | contig 16402 bp, 14 predicted proteins | sample S0NA_FD_203075 | JGI IMG/M metagenome (GOLD analysis project Ga0316576, IMG submission 203075) | Rhizosphere microbial communities from salt marsh grasses in Alabama, United States - S0-2_050615r3r5 | ecosystem: Host-associated > Plants > Roots > Rhizosphere | place: USA: Alabama | collected... | reverse complement strand
GCGTCAACATCACCGTGCCCTACGGGGTCGTGCGGTGGGCTTCCACGACGGTGAGTGGATCCAGCGTCCGGCCGGGTCCGGCCGCGAGCTGTGCTGGTTCCCGGAGCCCGTCGGACCGTACGACTGTTACCGAGCGGAACTGCCCTCGCCCGTCCTGCTCCATCATGCCTTCGGCGAGGTCGACCGCATCTCCGCACGGGTCTCCGCGAACCGCCGCGACCGGCTGACCGCGTGGTTGCCGATGCTGAGCCCGCCTCATCGGGAGGGTGGCGTCGGAGCCGTTCGCGTCGAGGTGCGCGGCACCGACGAGACCGGCGCGCGGGTCACGTCGATCGTGGGGGTCGCCGAGATGGTCGGCACGGCAGCGGCTGCCACTGCCGTGGCGTTCGTCGGCGAGGTGCTCGCCGGTCGGGTCTCGACCGGAGTCGTTCGCACCGGAGATGCCGACCTCGACACGGCGGGCATCCTGCGGACGATCAGCGAGCTCGGCGTCCGGCTGCAGGAGTTCACCGGCGTCCCGTCCGCGCAGCTGATCAGGGCGAATCCGTAGCGACGTCGATCTCGGTGCCGTCGGGGTCGTGACGGTCCTCGGGGCTGAGACGGTCGATTCGTATCGCCAACTGCTCGACGACCTCGGTGAGGCGATCGAGCCGGTCGTCGAATGCCTCGCCGGTCACCATGTCGGAGATCGACAGCCGCACGCTGGCGATCTCACGAGCGAGGAACTCGGTGTCGGCCTGCGTGCGCTCGGCGACCTCGCGGTCGTTCTGGGCGGTCACCCGGTCGCGCCGCTCCTGCCGGCTCTGTGCGAGCAGGATCAGCGGTGCCGCGTACGAGGCCTGGATGGACAGCACCAGCGTGAGCAGGACGAGACCACGGTCCCACGGGTCGAACTGGAATCGCGCCGGCACCACCGTGTTGAGCAGGATCCACGCCGTGATGACCACGGTCTGCCACACGAGGAACCGCGCGGTGCCGAGGAAGTTGGCGATCGACTCGGCGAAGCGGCCGAAGGCGTCGGAGTCGTAGGACACGCCGACCCGTCCGGAGGCGCGAGGCGTCGTCAGGTCTTCTCGGCGCTTCACGTCTGCACCGCCCGCTTGCGACGGGTGCGCCACCCGACACCGAGCATCCGGTCGAGGACGTCGTCGACGGTGACCGCCCCGAGGAACCGTCCGGCGCCGTCGGTGACGGCGACGGCCAGCAGGTCGTAGCTGGCCAGCAGTTCGGCGACCTCGCGGTCGGTGGCATCGGGGGCGACCCGCGGATCGTCGTCGACGAGTCGACCGAGTTCCATGTTCGGCGGTTCGCGCAACAGGCGCTGGACGTGCACGACGCCGACCAGCTTGCCGGTCGGCGCCTTGTACGGCGCCTGGGTGACGAACACCTGGGTGGCGATGCTGACCACCCAGTCCGGATCGCGGACCTGCGCGAGCGCCTCGGCGACCGTGGCATCGGGACCGAGGATGATGACCTCGGGCGTCATCAGACCACCCGCCGTCCCCTCCTCGTAGGACAGGAGCCGCCGGATGACGTCGGCGTCGTCGACGTCCATCACGCCGAGCATGCGTTCCTGGTCGGCCGGGGCCATCTCGCCGATCAGGTCGGCGAGGTCGTCGTACTCCATCTCGTCGAACACGCCGACGAGGCGGTCGCGGTCGAGTTGTTCGACGATGCGGACCTGTTCCTCCTCGGGGAGCTCCTCGAGGACGTCGGCCAGGCGTTCGTCGTCCATCGCCTCCGCGAGCTGGCGGCGCTGGTCGATCGGAAGCGCTCGGACGATGGCGGCGACCTCGGCCGGATGGAACTCGCGCAGGCGTGCCGCCTCGGCCTGCATCGCCGTCGGCGCATCGAACAGGGCGGGCACCTCGTCGAAGTCCACCAGTCGGTAGCTCGGCCGCCGGCGCAGGGTGCTCTTGCGCGCGAGGCGCACCTTGTCGATCACCCAATACGTCGATCGAGCGTCCTCCTGCGGCCGCAGCGCGATGTCGCTCACGGTCTCGTCGCCGATCCTGCGATCGATCAGCTCGCCGCCGATCAGCACCTCGCCCGGCCGGGGCTTGAACGGGTTGAGGTCGACGTCCCAGCTGCGCAGGCGCGCGCCATCGCTGTTGAGCTCGGCGATCCGGTTGGCGTTGACGAAGATGCGACGGTGCTGGCTGTTCGCGACGAATCCGACGACCCTCGGCGGGATCGCCGGTTCACGTCCCTTGCCCGCTCGTCCGGGGATCGCGACGATGTCCTCGATGCGCCCGATCGGCGCTCCGCCCGCGTCGAGCAGGGGCAACCGCATGACCCGGAAGGCGTAGATCAGGTCGGCGGCCATGGCCGCAGGCTATCCAGCCGGCTCCTTCCGGTGCCTGACACCGCGAGACGCGGTGCCAGGCACCGCGTCTCGCGGTATGTCAGCGACCTGCGGGCTCGACCTGGACGAGCGTGTCGCTGTAGGCGACGCCGCCGCCCCACTCGGTCAGCGTGTCGTTGGTGAGGCTGTTCGCGATCCGACCGTCGGGATGGTGTCGGCTCCACCAGCCGAAGGGGATGGCGACCACACCGGGGCGCAGCCGCTCGGTGATCCTGACGGGGAGCTCGACCGAAGCACGGTCGTTCCAGACACGTGCCATCGCGCCGTCGACCAGGCTCCGGGCAGTTGCGTCGGCGGCGACGAGCTCCACGAACGGGCCGCCCTCGACGGGGCCGTGCTTGGGGAGGTCGGCGTAGCCCGAGTTGAGGAAGCGGGTGTGGTGCTTCGGGGTGAGGAGTTGCAGGGGATGGCGCGCCACCCGAGCGGGGTCGCCGCCGGGGCCCTCGATCGGTGGGACGTACACCGGCACGCGAGGCAGGCCCATCCGTTCGAGCTGCTCCGACACCAGGTGCACCTTCCCCGAGGGCGTGTCGAACTGCCCGTCGCCGAACGGGCGACCGTCGTCGGGATAGGGGGCACGCACCCAGCCGACGCGGCGCAGCTCGTCGAGGTCGATCGTCGGCAGCGCCGTCCGGAGGAGTGTCTCGTCGTCGTCGTGGAGGCAGGGATCGGTGTAGCCCATCGCGGTGGCGAGCCGGCGGAACAGCTCGGTGTTCGAGCAGGCCTCCCCCGGCGGTTCGACGGCGGCGCCGTTCCAGCCGATCCACAGGTGACCCCACGGCAGCACGACGTCGTCGCTCTCGATCTGCATGGCGGCGGGCAGGACAATGTCGGCGTAGCGGGCCGTGTCGGTGAGGAACTGCTCGTGCACCACGGTGAACAGGTCGTCGCGCTCCAGTCCCCGGCGGATCAGCTCGGCCCTTGGCACGGTGACCAGCGGATTGCAGTTCCAGACGATCAGCGCGTGCACGCCCGGCCCGCGCTGCTCACCAGCGCGGGCGGTGGTGAGGATCTCGCCGAGTCGACTCATGTTGAGCGTGCGCGGCTCCGCCCGTTCGAGATCGGGGCGCAGGAACGCGATGCCGTCGACCAGCTCGTCACAGTACGACCCGACACTCTTGGCGATACCCCCACCGCGGTCTGCCCAGGCGCCGGTGAGCGCCGGCAGGCAGGCGAGCGTTCGATGGAACATCGCGCCGTTCTCGTGGTGCTCGGCACCGATCAGGGTGCGGATCGCCGCCGGACGAGTGGTCGCGTAGTCGATCGCCAGCTGCTCGATCACAGCGGCGTCGACGCCGGTCGCGGCGGCCGCACGTGAGGGGCTCCAGTCGGCGACCGCGTCACGCAGCTCCTCGACACCGATCGTGTGCTCGGCGATCCAGGCGTCGTTCGTGAGCCCGTCACGGATGATGACGTGCATCATCGCCAGCATCATCGCGATGTCGGTGCCGGGCAGGGGTTGGATGAACCGGTCGCCGCGCTCCTCGTCGATCGCGTCGGCGGTCACCGTGCGGATCGGGTCGATCACCACGAGTCGGGCACCCCGGTCCCGGGCCCGCTCGATCGTCGGCCACAGGTGGCGGTTGGTCAACCGGGTGTTGGTGGCCCAGAGCAGGATCAGCTGCGAGTGTTCCAGCTCGAGCGCGTCCATCCCGCGTCCGGACCCGTTGGTCATGCGGAGCCCGTGGCCGACCGTCGGACCGCAGATCGCCCGCAGCAGCTTCGAGGCGCCCATGTGCGCGAAGAAGCGTGCGTTGAGTCCCATCATCGACAGCAGGCTCTGGTTGCCCGCGTCCGAGTACGGCAGCACCGCCTCCGCCCCGTGCTCGTCGATCACGTCGTGGAGCCGCTCGGCGATCTCGGCGAGCGCATCGTCCCACGTGACGCGCTCGAACCGGCCGGATCCCTTCGGCCCGACGCGGCGCAGCGGGTACAGGAGGCGGTCGGGGGAGTGCACCCGGTCGAGGAAGCGGTTGACCTTCGGACAGAGCTCGCCCGCCGAGTACGGGTGCTCGGGATCGCCCCGCAGCCGCACGGCGACGGGTGCACCCCCCTCGTCGTCGACGGTGACGGTCCACCCGCACGAGTCGGGGCAGTCGTGGTGGCACGTGCCGCGGACGGTGCGGGTGGTCATCGTTCGATGATCTGACGCAGGTGCGGCCATGCCGTCGCGAAGCCGAAGTGCAGGGGCAGCTGATCGACGTAGTCGAGCGGGAACCAGTCGACCTCGTCGGTCTCGAAGTTCATCGACGAGCCGAACGGTTCGTCGACCTCGACCACCACCGTCGTGTACCTCCAATCGGTCGCGGGTTCGAACACGTACTGGCCGAGCAGGCGGGGCGTCGTCGATGGCGGGCCGACTTCCTCGGCAGCCTCCCGCAGGGCTCCCTCCAGCGGCTCCTCGCCGAGATCGAGCGCACCGCCCGCGCACGACCAGTTGCCCCCCTCGTGCGCCATCGCCGATCGCTTCTGCAGCATGACGAGCGGCTCGCCGTGTGCATCGCGGACGACGAACACGACCCCGGCCGCACCGTAGATGCCCCAACGCACGTGACCGTCGCTGCATCGCATGAACCCGTCGCCCGTTCGTCGCTCCAGCACGGCCCCAACCCTACGGCGGCCGCGCTCGGGAAGGAATCGGCGAACGGGGGCGTTGTCACGTCATCGTGAGCGAACCCGAGACGGAGACGTACGACTTGGTCATCGTGGGCAGCGGATCGGGCAACTCGATCCCGTCGTACCTCGACGACTGGAGGATCGCGATCGTCGAGCGTGACGTGTTCGGCGGAACGTGCCTCAACCGTGGCTGCATCCCGTCGAAGATGTTCGTCTACCCGGCCGACGTCGCCGTCGCCGCGCGGAGCTCGGCGAAGCTCGGTATCGACACGCAGTTCAACGGTGCCGACTGGCCGGCGATCCGCGATCGGGTCTTCGATCTGATCGATCCGATCGCCTCCAACGGGCGCGAGTACCGCGCGACCGGCAGCCCCAACGTCACCCTGATCGAAGGCACGGCGTCGTTCCTCGACGAGTGCACCCTCGACGTCGAGGGTCGTCACATCACTGCGCCGAACATCTTGATCGCTGCGGGAGCCCGGCCGGTGGTGCCACCGATTGCCGGGCTGATGGAGACGGGATTCCACACGTCGGACTCGATCATGCGGTTGCCGGAGCTCCCGAAGCGCCTCGGCATCATCGGAGGCGGCTTCATCGCCGTCGAGATGGGCCACGTCTTCTCGGGGCTCGGCTCCGAGGTGACGATCTTCAATCGGTCGAGCACGCTGCTGCGCGAGTTCGATCACGACATCGCCACCACGTTCACCGAGGTGTTCGGTCAGCGGGTGCGGTTGATGCTCGGACACATCCCGACCCGGGTCGAGCGGGTCACCGACGGCATCATGATCACGAGCGCGGTCGGCGAGACCGTCGTCGACGAACTGCTCGTGGCCACCGGACGCGAGCCGAACAGCGATCTCCTGGACGTCGACGCTGCAGGGTTGGAGTGCCATCACCACGGCACGATCGCCGTCGACGACACGATGGCCACGAACGTGCCCGGCATCTGGGCCATCGGTGACATCGCCAACAACCATCAGCTCAAGCATCTGGCGAACGCCGAGGCCGCCGTGGCGTTCTGGAACATCGCCCACCCCGGCGACATCCGCCGCCAGAGCTACAAGGCGGTGCCGAGCGCCGTGTTCTCGAACCCCCAGGTCGCCACCGTCGGTCTCACGGAGCAGGAAGCGGTCAAGCAGGGTCGGACATTCCGGGTCGGACGCCGTGACTACGCGAGCACGGCGTTCGGCTGGGCGATGGTCGACGAACCCGGGTTCGCCAAGGTGCTCGTCGACGAGGACACCGGCCTGATCCTCGGTGCCCACATCCTCGGCCCGCAGGCATCGTCGATCATCCAGCCGCTGATCCAGGCGATGCAGTTCGACCAGCGGGCCGAGGACGTCGCCCGCCAGGTCTTCTACATCCACCCGGCACTGACCGAGGTGATCGAGAACGCCCTTCTCGACGCGCTTCCCTGAACGACACGACGCGCGCCTGCCGCTGGGAAGCGACCGCTGCGGTGGGTCGGGTTTACGCTGAGGCGATGGCAGTCCCGACGAAGAACTGGGCCGGCAACCAGCGATGCTTGCCGGTTCACGTCCACGAGCCGAGGTACACCGACGACGTCGTGGCGATCGTGCGCGCGGCGGCTGCGGTCGGCCAGCGAGTCAAGGTCATCGGCGGGGCTCACTCGTTCACCGACACGGCGATGACCGACGGTCACCTCCTCTCACTCGACGCGATGAACCAGGTGCTCGCGGTGACGGGCAACGACGTCACCGTGCAGGCGGGGATCCGCCTGCGCGATCTCAACGACGAGCTGTTCGCCCGCGGTCTGGCGCTGCCGAACCTGGGCGACATCGACGTCCAGTCGATCGCCGGCGCCACGTCGACCGCCACCCACGGCACCGGCGTCGACCACGCGAATCTCGCCACCAACATCGTCGGGCTGGAGCTGGTCACCGGCGACGGGAGCGTGGTTCGCGCCGACGAACAGCACGAACCCGAGTTGTTGCGCACCGCTCGTGTGGGTCTCGGCGCACTCGGCATCCTGACCGAGGTCACCTTGCGCTGCGTGCCGGCGTTCAACCTTCATGCCGTCGAGACGATCGAGCCGCTCGCCGACGTCCTCGCTGACTTCGGCAACGTGATGCGCTCCACTGATCACGTCGAGTTCTACCTCATGCCCGGCGCTCGTCGCTGCCAGGTCAAGCGCAACACGCGTACCGACGAGACCGCTCGACCGCAGTCGGCAATCGGCTACGTCAGGGACAAGTGGATCGGCGAGAACCTCGCATTCGGGACGGTGTGCCGCGTGGGCCGCCGGTTCCCGGCACTGGCGCCGAAGGTGGCCAGGCTCGTCATGTCGGCGGCCGCCGAGCGCGATGTGATCGACCGCAGCGACCGCGTCTTCTGCAGCCCCCGCCACGTGCACTTCGTCGAGATGGAGTACGGCGTTCCCTTCGACGCCGTCCCCGATGCCATCGGCCGGATCCTCGATCTGACGTCCCGGTTGCCCTATCCGCCGATGTTCCCGATCGAGGTGCGTTCGTCGAAGGGCGACGACATCCCACTGTCGACGGCGCACGGCCGCGACAGCGGATGGATCGCCGTCCATCAGTACGTCGGCGTGCCCTACGAGGCGTACTTCCAGGGCGTCGAGCAGATCATGAACGACTACAACGGTCGGCCGCACTGGGGAAAGTTGCACTTCCAGAGCCGCCTGACCCTTTCGCATCGATACCCCGAATGGGACACGTTCCAGGCCTGGCGGGCCCAGCTCGATCCCGCCGGGACGTTCCGCAACGCCTATCTCGACCGGGTGCTCGGCACGGAATGACCCTCAGGGGCAGGGTCCCGTGTCGACCGGTTCCGTGAGTGTTCGACGGGCGGAGCGGTCGAGCAGTTCCGGTGGGAGATCGACGGTCCAGGCCTGGTCGGGGGTCGTGAGGCTGCGCGACCACACGATGCCGGCGCCGCCTCCGGAGAGCTGGAGCATCGCTCCGGAGTCTCCCGGCTCGGCGGCGACAGCGATCCGCAGGCCGGGTCGCTCGACGTCGGCCTCGCGATAGATGTCGGTCGTGCGGATCGTGACACGCTGCACCACGTCCACCTCGAGCAACTCGATCGAACCGTCGTCCGCCGGCAGGGCGACGAGACCGCGATCGCCGGCCTCGGCTCGGCGCTCTCGCAGGGCCACGGCGTTGTCGGGCGCCACGGACGCCCGGAGCGCGGCAACATCGAGTTCGGGATCGAAGAGCACGACCGCGGCACGTGCTGTCGTACCACTGCCGTCGACGAGGTCGATGACGCTCGAACCCGCGACGACGTGCGCCGCGGTGATCACCAAGCCGTCGTCGACAGCGGTGCCGACACCGAGTTCGGTGCGGGGTCCGCAACCCTCGGCTCGGACGCGAACGGTCGCGTCAGCGATCTGCTCGCGGTCGAGGTCCGCCGGCGACGAGCAGCCCAGCGAGCCGCCGACGACCAGGACGGTCGCGGTGGCGGCGACGAGGGTGCCCGCGCCGCTCCTCACGACAGATCGCGGTACTCGCGGCTCATCCACACCGAATCGTCGGCGCGGAAGCCGTGACGTTCGTACAGACTGCGCACGCGCTCGTTGTGCGACTCGGTCTCCAGCAAGATGCGGGCAAGACCTCGACGCTCGCCGTCGGTGACGACGTGGTCGATGAGCTGCGACCCGATACCGGTCTCGCGTTCGGTGGTGTAGATCTCGTCGAGCACCGCCTCGGCGCCTCCCGCTTCGACCGACCAGCCCCAGGTGAGCACTGCGTACGCCGGGGGATCGTCGACGATCCAGACCACGCCGTGTCGGTCGTCGTCGAGCAACGGCGCGAATCCGAACCGAGCCCTGTCGGCGTCGTACGGGTGCCCGTCGGCGTCACAGAAGCCATGGTGGAGTTGGAGGAGTGCGTCGAGGTCGCCGGGAGTCGCCCGACGGATCGCGACCATCAGTTCGACGTACGTGCGGAGATCGACCGCGCGACCGCTCCGTACCGCTCGAACCGCTCCGGGGTGTCGAATGCCGGGTTGTAGAACACCAGACGGTCGACGATCCCGTCGTATTTGTCGATCAGGGCGTCCGCGAGGTCGTCCCACCGCGCCTCGGTGCAGAACACCGCCAGATGATCGTCGGTGATCTCGGCCGCCATGCCGGCGAGGTCGCCTGCCTTCTGCTTCGACCGGATCCGCTCGGTCGTGCCCTCGAAGCCGGCTTCGTCCCAGATGAAGGCGTAGTTCGGCGTCGATCCGTAGAACGACAGCGAGGCGCGTGCGGCCTCGCGCGCCTGGACGATCTCGGCATCGGTGTCGCCGACGATCGTGGTCGCCGGGACGATGACCGCGATCTCACCGGGGTCCCGTCCCGCCAGCGCCGCTCCGGCGGCGATGCCGGGGACCACGTGACGGGCGAGGTAGCCGGGTTCGCCGATCGGATGGACGTGCACGCCGTCGGCCACCTCACCCGCCATCGTCAACATCCACGGGTTGACCGCAGCGATGTCGACCTTGGGGTCGGCAGGGCCGATCGGTCCGGGGCTCCACTGACGGGTGAGGAAGTCGAGTTCGTAGAACTCGCCGTGGTGGTCCAGATCCGCGCCGCGAAAGGCGGCGAAGCAGGCCTTGACGGCCAGCACGTAGTCGCGCAACCGCGGGCCCGGACGTTCGAACGACATGCCGTAACGGCGCACGACGTGCGTGCGCACCTGGGTTCCGAGACCGATGCGGAAGCGACCCTCGGTGAGCTCCTGCAGCTCCCACGCCACCTGCGCAGTGATCATCGGGCTGCGCGGGAAGGCGACGGCCACGCCGGTCGACATGTCCAATCCCGGTGCGGCCAGCGCTGCCGCCGTGACCGCTGGATAGGCCGTCCGGCCTCCCTCGGTGAACAGCATCCCGTCGAAACCGGCCCGCTCTGTGCTGGTCGCGAGCGGTCCCATCTGGGCGAGCGCTCGCGGGAGCGTCATCACGTCGACACGCATCCCCCGACCGTAACCTCGGTCACCGTGCACCCACTTCACCGGATGCTGCTCGACGCCGCAGCGGGCCGATTCCCGCCGGTCGACGGTGGGGTCGAGGTGTTCGCACCGCTCGCCGGTGACCATCATGCGGCCGTCCATGCGGTCGTCGAGTTCACGGGTCGGTCGGTCGTGCTGACCGACCGGGCGCCGGACGAGGTGCTCGCACGACAGGTGGACGGGTTCGGGGGCGCCTCGCATCCCGACATCCTGCGTTGGCTCGTCGGCGACGGCGGGTGGATCGGCACCCATGACGCCGTCCTGGTCGCTCGGGGCACCGGCGGAGGAGTACTGCCGGAGCGGCGGGATCTCGACGACCATCCACGCGTGCGGCGGTCGCTCGCGCACCGGCGCGGGGTCCGGGTGTTCGGCGACGCCGACGGATTCGTCACGATCGGGAGGGGCCTCGTCGACCGCCTCGAGGTGTCGGTGGAGGTGACCGGCACGCCGGCGGTTGGTACGGGCCGGCGATTGATCCGGGAGGCGATCGCGCACGTTCCGGCCGCTGAGCTCGTGTTCGCCCAGGTCGCGCCGGGCAACGCAGCGTCACTGAGAGCCTTCCTGAGCTGCGGTTTCGTGCCGATCGGGGCCGAAACACTGCTCCGACCCGATCGGACGGCCACGTCAGTGGGGCCGGACCGCGACATCCAACTGCAACATGACTGACGGTTGGGTCGTCATCTTCGCGCGCTAGACATCTTGCGGCGTCGGCGACCCCGTCGACGGAGCTCAGTCCGGCCGGACCCCGACGTCACCTGAGGCGGAATGAACCACGACATCATCATCCGGAACGGCATCGTCGTCGATGGCACCGGGGCGCCATCGCGCCCCGCCGACGTCGCGATCTCCGGCGATCGCATCGTCGAGATCGTCGATCGGGCCGATGGAGGTGTGACCGCGAGCGCCGTTCGTGAGATCGATGCCGCCGACCGGCTCGTGACACCGGGGTTCGTCGACATCCACACGCATCTCGACGCGCAGCTGGCATGGGACCCGATCGGCAGTTCGAGCTGCTGGCACGGCGTGACCAGCGTGGTGATGGGCAACTGCGGGGTCACGTTCGCTCCCTGTCGCCCCGACGACCGGGCGACGCTGGCCGAGATGATGGAGAGCGTCGAGGACATCCCGGCCGACGCGATCCTCGAGGGCCTGGCCTGGGACTGGGAGACCTACGGCGAGTACTACGACGCGATCGACCGGCTGCCGAAGGGGCCCAACACGGGCGGTCTCGTCGGTCACTCGGCGCTGCGCACGTACGTCATGGGCGAACGCGGCCTCGACGAGACGCCGGCGACCGGCGACGACATCGCCGCCATGGCACGTCTGGTCGACGAGGCGATGGCGGCCGGGGCGCTCGGCGTGTCGACGAGTCGCACACTCATGCACAAGGTGCCCGACGGTCGACCCATCCCCGGGACCTTCGCCGCCGCAGACGAACTGTTGGCGTTCGCGGAAGTGCTCCGCGACCACGGTGCGGGCGTGTTCGAAGCCGCCATGCGGCTCGGCGAACGCGACAACGACGCCTACGACAACACCCGTGCCGAGGTCGCCCTGATGGGCGAGATCAGCCGCCGGAGCGGCCGGCCGGTGAGTTTCGGCCTGACGCAGAGCAACCGGCGCCCCGACCTGTACGAGCGGGTGATCGAGTTCGTCAAGGCCGAGAACGGCGCCGGTGCGCGAGTTCGACCTCAGACCACCGCCCGTGGTGTCGGCATCCTGTTCGGCCTCGAGACGCGGACGCCGTTCGATCGCGCGCCTTCGTGGAAGGAGCTCCGGGCCGCCGTCAACGGGCGCAAACTCCAGATGGTGCGCGACGCCTCGTTCCGCCAGACGCTGATCAACGAGGCCGACGTGCACGGCACGCCCCTCGACCTGTCCGAGGTGTACGTCCTCCCGGCCGATGCGGCCAGGTACGACTGCGATCCCGCATCGTCGCTCGCGGCGATCGCAACCGAGCGGGGAGTGAGTCCGGCGGCGGCGTTCATCGAGCTCGTCCTCGAGACCGACGGTGCCCTCGTCGCCAGCATGCCCTTCCTCAATCAGGACCTCGGCGCCGTCGAGGCGATGCTCGACGACCCGCTGGTGACGCTCGGTCTCGCCGACGCCGGCGCTCATGTCGGTCAGATCATGGACGCCAGCCAGCCCACGTTCCTGCTCACCTACTGGGTGCGCGAACGGCAGCGCTGGACGGTCGAGGAAGCGGTGCGGCGCCTCACGTCCGACACCGCAGATCTGTTCGGAGTGACCGACCGAGGTCGCCTCGCGGTGGGTGCGTTCGCCGACGTGAACGTCATCGACTTCGACGCGTTGCGGTTGCCGATTCCCGAGTACGTGCACGACTTCCCGAATGGTGCCGGCCGGTACGTGCAGGGATCGAGCGGGTACGACTACACGATCGTCAACGGCGAGGTGTTCATGGACCACGGCGAACACACGGGCGTGTTCGCAGGTCGATTGCTCCGGTCGAATCGCGCCGCACGCTGATCGCTACCGTCCCCCTCGGGGGACGGCTGATGTGGGTCGTCGTGGCAACGCGAGGAGAACGACACATGACGGCAGCGGCGATTCCGGCGCTCGAGCACCAGGTCCGTCACGCCCGCGAGCTGTTCGTCACGCTGACACCCGGCGAATGGGCGGCGCCGTCGGGGTGCGAGGGGTGGCGGGTTCAGGACGTGGTGCAGCACATGGCCGCGGTGTTCCAGCAGATCGCCGATCCCGCCTCGATCGACGTCGGCGACTCGGGCAAGGCCGAGACATCGGCCGAGGTGCCCGTGCAGGCGCGTGCGGACTGGACGATCGACGACGTGCTCGCGGCCTACCAGGAGTGGTCGGTGAAGGGCATCGCCGCGCTCGCCGCATTGCAGGAACCGCCGATGTCCGACACCGTCGTGCCCCTGTCCGATCTCGGGATGCATCCGTTGCATCTGCTCGCGAACGCGATCGTGTTCGATCACTACTGCCACCTGCGTCACGACATCGGTGCCGCCATCGAACGCGCGGCGGCGCTCCCGCAGGACGAGGATGCGTTGACCGCGACGCTCGAGTGGATGCTCGCCGGTCTGCCGCAGATGTGCGCGACCGAGCTGGCCACCACCGCGCAGCAGCCGGTCAATCTGGTGTTCGAGGGGCCGGGCGGCGGTCGGTTCGTGCTCGCGCCGGGGGAGGACGGGTGGACCGTGACCGAAGGTTCGTCGGCGCACGCCCCGACCGTCAGCACGACCGTGCACGACTTCGTGTCGTGGGGCACCAAGCGGTCGGACTGGCGCACCCGAGTGACGGGTGACGTCGACGACAGCGACGTCGCCAGCGTCCTCGACGCGATCAACGTCATCTGACGACGCGCGTCAGAGGCGATCGCGCAGCTCGGCGTACACGTCATCGCCCGCCAGGGCGATCAACGATTCCGCGAGCGAGTCGACGACGCGCTCGTCACCGGTGTAGGCCTCGGCCCCCTCGGAACGCTCGGTGCAGCACCACGCCATCGTCTCGCCGTGCTCGCCCCAGTCGGAGCGAGCCCAACGGCGTACCGTCGCGATCTCGGTGTCCGCGTCGACCTCTCGCCAGTCGACTCGAAGTGGCAGTTGCCAGCACACCGAAGGCTTCCAGTCGGTGGGCGATTCGTCGGCCGCGAGCGCGGCGATGTGCAACGCACATCCCTCGCCGCCCGGGAAGCCCGGTCGGTTGAGGAAGATGCAGGCGCCGTCGACGACGCGGGTGTGCGTGCGATCGCGGTCGCCGAAGATGCCGTTCGCTCCCGTGTCGGGGTCGGCCGCTTCCTGTGCCACGGCGTGGAACTGGAACTGCTCGGGCGTGAGCATCGCCGCGTACGCGCTCACGTTCATCGCCTCGGCCTCACCGGCAGGGCCGTCACCGAAATGGGCTCCGAGTGAGCAGCATCCTTGGTTGAGTTCGGTGGCGTCACGGTCGAGGATGCCCTTGCACCCGCGGCCGAAGAGGCATTGCCAGTTCGACTCGAGGAAGTCACGCTCGAACCGCCAGATCGTTCCGGCGCGCACGATCTCGACCACGCCGTCGTCCGAGATCGATCCGCTGTGGCTCATGTCTGCGCGAAGTGGACCGCGCGGTTGAGTGGGCCGAGGTCGACCGGGTCGGTGTCGGGCTGCTGCTCGGCATCCGCTGGGACCAACACGATCCGACGGCCCCGCTCGACGACGAGCCACTGGCCGTCCGGCGCCACGGCGATCGGACGATCGCCGTTCTCCGATGCATGAACGCCGTCGCCCGTCAGGAGGTCGTAGCCCTCCGCTGTCGTGACGGCGACCACGCAACCCGATGCGTCCGACAGCAACGGCTCGGTACCGTTCGCCTCGGCGACGGCGGCGCCGTCGGTCAGATCGACGATCGTGACCTGTGGCTCGGCGGAGTCGTCGGCCGAGACGAGACCGACGCACGTCGACCCCATCGGCGGTCGACCGGCGTCGGCGGGCTGCAGCTCGTCGAAGGTGGCGACGACCGCGCCGTCAGCTCCCACGATGGCGGTCCCCATAGCCCCGGCGATCACCAGCCGATCACCGGAGGTGGCGACGACTCCGGAGGTGACCGTGCCGATCTCCAACTGGCCGACGTCGGTCGTGTCGCCGCTCGACGCCGACATGTCGACGATGCCACCGTCGACGGTCACCAGCACGATGCGGTCACCGGCGATCATCCCCGCACGGACCGACGCGGTTCGCCCGGTGGTCACGGGTTCGCCCTCGTGATCGAACACGTTGATGGTGGCGTCGCTACCGACGTTCTGTGCCGTGACCACGCGATCGTCGTCGACGGCGAGCGCGAGGCCCGGGAAGAACGACGGTTGGTCGCGGCCGAAGGAGAACAGCACGCTCTGGAAGTTGCCCGAGTCGGTGACCAGCACGTGCCGTCCCGAGGGCGCCGCCCGGGCGTCGGCGAACTCGTACTGTGCGCCGACCACCGGCGCCGGCACGTTGGTGTCGATCACGTCGCCACTCGGGCCGTGGACGACGAGTGCATGTGTGCTGTCCGGCCCGACTGCCACCATCGTGAGTGCGCTGCCGGCCGGTCGAACGATCGTGTCGGCGCCGAACTCGAACTCGTCGGCCGACTCGTCTCCGACGTCGATCACCGAAATGCCGCCGTCGCCGGCGAGCACGAGGGTCGAGTCGACCACGGCGGACGCAGACGGCGATCTGATACCCGACTCGATGCGCGCCACCTCGTCACCGGCGGCATCGTCGACGAGCACCCGGCCGGTTCGATCGTCGATCAGCACGACACGGTTCCACTCGGCCCCCAACGCGCCCGAGGCGGTGTCGTCGCTGCCGTTGCCGATCAGCTGACCGATCACGATCGAGGCGGTGGCGAGGACGGCCACGACACCACCGACCACGACTGCACGCCGGAAGAGATAGTTCGGTCGACCGCCATCGGCGCGGTCGACCGAGCTGCGCCCCGTGTCGACGGTGTCACGGTCATCGGGACCTGCGACAGCCTCCTCGTCGTCGAAGAGGTGGGGGTCGGACGGCATTGCCCAGGATCGTACGCGCACTAGCGTTGGACCGCATGGAGTTCCGGTGCCCCCGATGCGGTCATGACGTCACCGACGACTTCTACGGCCCGTGCGACACATGTCGGATCCAGTTGCGCGACGCGTTCCGGTCCGAGGGACGCGTCGTCGAGATCGCCGAGTACGAACCCAAGATGAACGTCACCCCGAACGCTGTCGCCCTCAAGGACGACTGACTCACGTGTGCGTGACGCTGTCTGCGTGACATTTCGGTGGGCCCAGCCCAACCGGAGTGCAGCGCAAACGGGGGGAGGCCGGCGTGGAGTCAGTCGAGGGAGCTGGGGAGGCCGCCGCCGGGGCGGAACTCCGACTGCTTCTCCTCCTTGGCGGCGGCGGCCTGGGCGGCCTGCTCCATCGTGGTCTGCATCGCTGCGGCCGCCTTCTCGTTGGCGAGGATCTTGCTGACCACCGCCTGCGACGCTCCGGCCATCAACTCGGCCTGGTGGCGGTTCAGGTACTCCTGTGACTCGCGAAGGCCGGCGGTGTAGCCGTTCAGCTCGGGGATCACGTAGCGAGCCACGAGCTCCCACGACCGCCACGTGGCCTCGCGGTTCGCCCAGTCGTGCGCGAAGCCGAGCACGACACCGAAGCCACCCGTGATCTCCTGCAGATGTCGGATGGCCGCCACGAGGTCGTCGGGCGTCCCGATCACGCCGGCACCGGCGGCCGCCGTGCCGTCACCGACGGTCTGCTCGAGCAGCTCCCACTTGTCGTCGACGTGGGTCGCGTTGGGACGGCCGAGCGTCCAGACGTTGTACTCGTTGTGCCAGCGCTGGAGCCCGTCGACGGCTTCGTTGCGGGCCTGCTCGCGCGACTCGGCGATGTGGAACGCCAGCAACACCCGCCAGTTCTTGCGGTCGACCGTCTGGCCGTGTTCGGCAGCGGCGTCCTCGGCGAAGC
>Ga0316576_10000709_pt1 | contig 16405 bp, 15 predicted proteins | sample S0NA_FD_203075 | JGI IMG/M metagenome (GOLD analysis project Ga0316576, IMG submission 203075) | Rhizosphere microbial communities from salt marsh grasses in Alabama, United States - S0-2_050615r3r5 | ecosystem: Host-associated > Plants > Roots > Rhizosphere | place: USA: Alabama | collected... | reverse complement strand
GATTCATGGCGTCCTCGCTCCCAAACGCGTTTGTTGCCAAAGAGTAGGCCGGATTGTAAACTCTTTGGACAATAATCTTCAAGCTTTACCGGGGGTAATTTCTTGGTCTCCCCACAGAAGGGGCAAAACGCGGCTCAGGAGGGCGACCGCTACGGCCGCTACGAGGTTGTGCGCAAGATCGCCTCGGGCGGTATGGGCGAGGTCTACCTCGCCAAGTCCATCGGCGCGGCCGGATTCCAGAAGCACGTGGTGATCAAAAAGATCCTGCCGCACCTGACCGAGCACCCCCAGACGGTCAAGAGCCTGGTGCGCGAGGCGAAGCTCCTCGTGCTGCTCAACCACCCCAACATCGTCCAGGTCTTCGACCTCGGCGTGGAGGGCACGGACTACTTCATGGCGATGGAGTACGTCCACGGCTACAACCTCTCCACCATCCTCCACTACTGCTCCAAGAAGAAGGCGAACATCCCCGCCGCGGCCTGCGCCCTGATCGGCGTCGAGGTGCTCAGGGCCCTGGGCTACGCCCACGACCTGCGGGGCAACGACGGGACGCGCCAGAACATCATCCACCGCGACGTCAGCCCGCAGAACGTGATGATCTCCCAGAGCGGGCAGGTGAAGCTCACCGACTTCGGCATCGCCAAGGTGCTCAGCGAGGCGGAGGACGAGCACACCCAGAGCCTGAAGGGAAAGTGGCGCTACATGGCGCCGGAGGCCCTCGACGGCGGACGGATCGACCAGCGCTACGACCTCTTCGCCGTGGGGATCCTGCTCTTCGAGTCGCTCTGCCGCCGCAATCTGTTCAGCGGGAAGCGCGACGTCGACATCCTCAACCAGGTGCGCGAGGCCCGCGTGCCGGACATCCACCGCTACCACCCCGAGGCGCCCCCGCGGCTGGTCGAGGTGACCGAGAAGGCGCTGTCCAAGGACCCGGAGCAGCGCTACCAGACCGCCCGCGAGCTCGCCGAGGCGCTGGTCGAGGCGATCCACCCAATCTCGGAGAGCCAGGCCGCCGACCAGCTGCGCGCGTTCGTCGCCGAGCTGTACGCGACGGAAGACTTCCCCCTCAACAAGCCCAAGATCCTGGACCCCAACGCGGCGGACCAGGACGCCACGCGCTCGCTGGTGCTGCGGTCCCGCCTCACCGACGTCCCGCCCACCCAGGAGCGCCGCCGGCGCAGCATCGCCATCGCCCTGCTCGCCCTGGGGCTCGTCGGCCTGAGCGGGGTGGTGGCCTACATCGCCTACGCGGTGCTCTACCGCGACGACGGAAAACGCCTCGTCGAGGTGGTGGTCCAGCCGACCCCCGACGCCGCGGATCCGCTCCCACCCGACCTGACCATGGTCGGGACGACGCCGGACGCGAAGCTGAAGGTCAAGCCCAACGGCAAGGGGCACAAGGTGCACCGCCCGCCGCCGGCCGGTCCCTTCGAGCAGAAGGAGGGCTCGGTGCGCTTCAGTCGCGTCCTGCCGGTGATCAAGCGCTGCATCGACAAGCACCGCCCGACGGTGGACAAGATCGTCGTGGCATCCCAGATCGAGGGCAGCGGGCGGGTGACCAAGGTGCAGATCGTGCCCGCCGAGCTCGACGGATCCCCCATCGGTCTCTGCATCCGCAAGGCCGCGGGGCGCGTGCGCTACCCGCCCCACAACCAGGGCATGGTCACCTTCCGCCAGCCCCTGCGTCTCTCGATCGCGAACTGAGGACTGCAGCCGCGAGCGATGACTAGGCGTGCCCGGAAGGTTGCGTGTCAAGTTGGGAAGCGCGCTCTACCCGCGGGGCAGGCGGAGCTCGAAGGTCGCCCCCTGCCCCGGCGCGCTCTGCAGCGCGACGCGGCCGCCGTGGGCCCGGACCACCGTGGCCACGATGGCCAGCCCCAGGCCGGTGCCTCCCTCGTCGGCGCGCGTGGTGAAGAAGCGATCGAAGATCCGCTCGCGGTTGGCCTCGCTGATCCCGGGCCCGCGGTCCGAGACGCGGATCCGCACCTCCGCTCCGTCCAGGTCCAGGGCGACCGAGATCGGCTCGCCGGTCGGGCCGTGCTGCACCGCGTTCTCCAGCAGCGCGGCCAGGGCGGACTCCAGGTGGGCCCGGTTGGCGCGGATCGAGAGGCCCTCGGCCGCCGGCGCGACATCCACGGCCGCCGGTGCGCCGAGCTGCTCCGCCGCGGTCCGCACCACGTCCTCGATGTCCACCGGCTCGCGTTGCTCGAGCGTGGCCTCGATGCGCGAGAGCTCGAGGATACGCGAGACCTGGCGATCCATCCGTTGCACGTCGGCGAGGATGTTGCCCAGGAATCTCCCCCGGGCCGCGGGGTCGTCCACGGCGCCGTCGGCGAGCAGCTCCGCCGCGCCGCGGATCGAGGCCAGCGGCGTCTTGAACTCGTGCGAGATGTTGGCGGCGAACTCCGAGATGTAGCGCGCCCGCTCGTCGAGCTGCTTGACCATCGCGTCGAAGGCCCGGGCGAGCTGGCCCAGCTCGTCGTTGCGGCGCAGGGTCAACCCGGGCCGCGTTCGGTCGCCCTGCGCGATGCGCGTCGCCGCCCGGGTCAGCCGGCCCAGGGGGCGCGAGATCGTGGTGGCCAGAAACAGCGACATCAGCGCGGTCACGCCCAGGGCCACGCCGAGCACCTGGATCAGGTTGCGCCGCAGCCGGTAGAGCGAGAAGAGGACCGGCGTGGTGGAGCGCGTGATGTAGACGACCCCCTCGACCCGGCGCTTGACCATCACCGGCATGGCGAGGAACAGGAAGACGCGCTCGATGCGCTCGTGCACCCGGGTCGCCGTGCCCAGCTGCCCCTTGATCGCCGCCCGGACCTCCACCCGGTGGGTCAGCGGGCCGGGGTCCGTCGCCGGCTGACGGCGGTGGCGTCGGGCCGGCGGAGGGTCGGCGCCGAACCAGCGCGAGACCGTGGGCTCGGGCCCCTCGGGGGCGCCGTGGGCGTGCGAGTCGGCGATCACCACGCCGCGCCGGTCGAGCACGCGAATGCGCATCCGGGTGCGCTTGGCCGCCGCCTCGAGCGCCGCGCCCACCACCTCGAAGCGCGGGCGCCCTCGCGGATCGAGGTTCTTCTCCAGCACCGTGCGCAGCACGTCGGCGGCGTGCCGCATGTCGCGCTCCAGGGCCGCCAGGCTCTCGCGCTCGAAGGTCCGGGCCCACTCGATGCCGACCACCGGCACCAGCACGGCAACCAGGTTGATCACCAGCAGGCGCGTGCGGATGCGGACGAGCTGCCAGCGGACCCAGCGCCCCGCCCCGCGGATCTTGCTCACGGCTCGCGCGCCCTGTAGCCGAGGCCGTGGACGGTCTCGATGGGATCGTGGCCGGTGGGGCGGAACTTGGCCCGGATCCTCCGCACGTGCGTGTCGATGGTCCGCTCGGTGATGTGGTGGTTCTCGTCGTAGGCGCCGTCCACCAGCACCTGCCGGGTCATCACCTGGCCCGGGCGGCGGAGCAGGGTCTGGAGCACGCCGAACTCCGTCACCGTGAGCGAGATGAGCTCGCCGTTGCAGGTCACCTCGTGGCGCGCGGGGTCGAGGGTCACCGGCCCCACCGAGAGCGCCGCGCCCGCGTCGTCCGGCCTGGCGACCCGCGCCTGCTGGCGCCGCAGCACGGCCCGCACCCGGGCGACCAGCTCGCGGGGCGAAAAGGGCTTGGGCAGGTAGTCGTCGCCGCCCAGCTCGAGGCCCACGATCCGATCGACCTCCTCTCCGCGGGACGAGAGGAAGATGATCGGCAGCGGCGCGGTGGCCCGCAGCCGGCGGCAGACCTCGAGCCCGTCCATCTCCGGCATCATGATGTCCAGGATCACGAGGTCCACGCCGCCGCGCTCGGCGCGGGCGAGCCCCTGGGCGCCGTCCCGGGCAAGCTCCACCGTGAACCCCTCGCGCTCCAGGGCGTACTGCACAACCTCCCGGATGTGCGCGTCGTCATCCACAACAAGAATGGTCGGCATGAGCACCTCCGCCCACTCGAGCTTCGGCCCTGACGGACCGTTCGTCAAACCCCCCGTTTTTCCGTTGTACGGGTGTCGATGATCCACCACCCCCCGACAGGAGGGCGGGCCGAACCGCCCGAAACCCCGCGCGCCCGCCCCCGGCACGGCCCCTGCACCTCGCGACGATCATGTCAGCTCGAACGCAGGGACACGTTGGGCGCATCGTCCGCATGGTGCTCTCCAGCACCGCGGCCTCGGCCGTGGACCTGGCCACGTTGCTCGGCCTGCTGCACCTCGCCCACCTCGCGGCCGGCCTCGCCGGCGCCGCCGGGTGCGTGGCCGGCGGCGTGGTGAACTTCGCCCTGAATCGGGCCTTCGTCTTTCGCCGCGGCGGACGCGGCTGGCTCGGCCAGCTCCTGCGCTACGCGGTCCTCGTCGTCCTCGCCGGCGCGCTCATCGCCGGCGGCATCATCCAGCTCGGCGTCACGGTGCTCGGGCTCCCCGTGCTCGCGGCCAAGGCCATCGCCGCCGCGCTGGTCCTCGGCTGCTGGAACTACCCCGTCTCGGCCCGCCTCGTCTTCCGGCGAAGCGTCACGGGTGACCGCGGCGGCTCGCCGACGGGCTCCCTCCCGTGCTCAGACAGTCCTCGGCGCCGGCGGGGTGCGCCGTCGCTTCATCCCGGAGCGCCCCGCAGGGGCGCGAGGACCGGCGCACGAATTGCGGCATGTGGCGCCCGTCGCCTGCGGAACTGCGCGCGGGAGGGACCCGCCAGGCTCGCCGCCGATCAGACCACCCAACCTCACCAAGGAGGTACTGTCATGCTGCCCACCCTCTCCGTGATCATCCCGGCCTACAACGAGGAGGCGCGCATCGCGCCCACGCTGCAGCACGTGCTGACCTGGATCCCGCGCCTCGGACTGCCATGGGAGCTGATCGTCGTCGACGACGGTTCGGAGGACGGGACCTGCGCGGTCGTGCGCCGCGAGCTGGGCTCACTGCCGAATGCCCACCTGATCGAGAGCCGCCCCAACCGCGGCAAGGGCCACGCGGTGCGCACCGGCATGCTCGCCGCCCGCGGCGACCTGCGCCTGTTCATGGACGCCGACAACTCGACCCCGATCTCCGAGCTCCCCGGCCTGCTCGAGCACGTCCGCCGGGGCGCCCACGTCGCCATCGGCTCGCGCCGCGCCCCGGGGGCGCGGACCGACGTCCAGCCGCCCTGGTACCGCCGGCTCTGGTCGCGGGTGGCCAACCGCGTCGTGCAGGCCGGTCTGCTCTCGGGCATCCGCGACACCCAGTGCGGCTTCAAGCTGTTCACCGGCGCGGCGGCCCGGGAGGTGTTCAGCCGCTGCCGCACCGAGGGCTGGGGCTTCGACCTGGAGGCCCTCGCCCTGGCCCAGCGTCTGGGCTACCCCGTGGCCGAGCACCCCGTGAGCTGGAGCGACGACCCGCGCTCGCGGATCCACCCGCTGCGGGACGCCTGGCGCATCACCAGGGAGTTCTTCCGCATCCGCCGCGCCTTCGAGCGGGGCGAGTACGCGCTTGAGGAGGCAACGCTCCGCCGCGACGTGTGCTAACCTCCGGTCCATGCGCGACCTCCCTGCCCGCCTCCGCGTGGGGCTCCGGCGCGCCGCCGGCTCCGTGCTCGTCGACGGCTTCTTCCGCGGGATGGCGCGGGTCGGTCGGCTGCACCCGGACGCCCGGCCCGAGCGCCACAACGTCGAGCTCGTCCGCGACGTGCCCTACATCGACGACGGAACGACCGAGCACCTGCTCGACATCTACCGCCCGCGCGGCGCCCACGCCCCGCTGCCCGTGGTGCTCTACGTCCACGGCGGGAGCTTCCGCATCCTGTCCAAGAACAGCCACTGGGTCATGGGGCTGGCCTTCGCCCGCAAGGGCTACCTCGTGCTCAACATCAACTACCGCCTCGCGCCGCGGCACCCCTACCCCGCGGCCCTCGAGGACGCGGCGGCGGCCCTGCGCTGGGCGATGAGCTCGGCGGCCTGCCACGGCGGCGACGCCTCGCGCCTGGTGCTCGCCGGCGAGTCGGCCGGCGCCAACCTGGTCACCGCCCTGGCCCTCTGCTGCTGCTACGAGCGGAGCGAGCCCTTCGCGCGGCTGATCTGGGAGTCGGGCGCGCAGCCCCGGGCGGTGATCCCGGCCTGCGGCATGCTGCAGGTCAGCGACCCGGGGCGCTTCGCCCGGCGGCGGCGGCTGCCAGCCTGGATCGCCGACCGGATGGAGGTGGCGAGCGAGGCCTACCTGGGCCCGGCGCGTCCCTCCCCCGCTCTCGAGCTCGCCGATCCCCTCGTCGTGCTCGAGCAGGCAGGTCCCCCGGACCGGCCCCTGCCGCCGTTTCTGGTCCAGGTCGGCACGCGGGACCCGCTGCTCGACGACACCCGGCGCCTCGCCGCGGCCCTGGCCCGGCGGCGGGTGCCCTGCGAGGCCTACTACTACCCGGGCGAGATCCACGCGTTCCACGCCCTGGCCTGGCGCAAGCAGGCCCGGCGGGCCTGGGGCCACATCTACGCTTTTCTGGACCGGCATGTGCCACCGGCCTCGGAAATCTGGGGTCCCCGCGCGGACCAAGGCCGTCGCGGGGCAGGAATCTGAGAGGCCACCCCAAAGTTTCAGGCAGTTGTCGTCGAAGAAACCCGGCATCCCACATGCAACGACCCGGGCGAGGAGGTCCACATGCGCGCTGCCCGCCTCGCCCTCGCCCTGCTCCTCACCGCCTGCGGTGACCGCACCCTGCCCGCCACGGACGGCGGCCTCGCCGACGGTCCGTCGCTCGAGAGCGACGGCGCACCCGGCCTCGACGTCCAGGGCGCGGACGGAGCTTGCGTGCGGCCGCCGGGGGGCTGCTTCAGCAGCCAGGACTGCCCGGCGGGTCAGGAGTGCAAGGGCTGCTTCGCCGATCCCTGCTGCCCGATGTGCGCGGTCTGCTACGGCCGCTGCGCGCCTTCCAGCGAGTGCTGGTCCAACGTGGACTGCGCCCCGGGCGACTACTGCGCCTTCGCCGACGCCGACTGCGGAAAGACCAAGCCCGGCACCTGCACCGCGCGCCCCGCCGTCTGCCCCGACGGCCTCTCGCCCTGTTGCGGCTGCGACGGCAAGACCTACCTCTCGAGCTGCGACGCCAACGCCGCCGGCGTCACCGTCGCCGCGGCCGGGGCCTGCAACCAGGCCGCGTGCGAGAGCCTCAACCAGGCCTACGTCGCCGCGCTGCAGAGCGCGAAGGCCTGCTGCCCGATGTGCGCCGCCCTGCAGTGCGTGAACAAGGTGGAGAGCGACCTCGCCTGCCACGGCTGCCTGACCCACGTGAACGACACGACCAAGCTCAACGCCCTGGCCGCGCAGTGGAAGGGCCTGAGCTGCGACACGATCCCCTGGGGACCGTGCCCGGGGATGACCTGCCCGCCGGAAGGCGTGGGGGTCTGCGACGGGGCGAGCAGCACCTGCCAGGACACCTGGCCCACCCCCTGAGCAGCCAGCTAACTAGCGGCGGCGCCACGCCGCGAGGAGCAGACCCACGCCGAGGACCAGGAGCAGCCAGGCCGACGAGGCCGCGGGGCGGCCCACGCCGCAGCCGCACCCGTCATCGTCGCTCGACTTGGGCGGCGTGCCCGAGTCGGCCTGGACCGTCGGACCGTCGGACTGGGTCGCCGGACCGTCGGACTGGGTCGCCGGGCCGTCCGACTGGGTCACCGGACCGTCGCCCGTGGGGGTGCTCGCGTCACTCTCGTAGGCCGAGCAGGGCATCGGGTAGGTGCCCGCCGGGTCCGCCGAGCCCGACGTGCCGCAGGTGTAGTAGCTCTTGGCGCTGTCCCAGCCGCAGCTCGGCGAGGCGGTGCAGTCCTTGGTGCTCAGCGTGTTCTTCGACGTGGAGCAGTACTTCACGGTCTCGCCGTCGCAGCAACCCTGGGAGGGGATGTTGCCGCAGGGGACCCCCGGGGGGGCGTCCGGCGGGGGCCCACCGTCGGTGACCACGTTGCAGCTGATGGGGTACGTCCCGCTCGGGTCCACGTCCGCGCTGGTCGTGCAGCTGTAGAAGCTCTTGGACGCGACCCAGCCGCAGGTCAGCGCGCCGGCGTCGAACGCCGTCGCGCAGTCCTTGGTCTTCAGTACACCCTTCGAGCAGTACTTGGCGACGCTGCCCTCGCAGCAGCCGACCCCGGTGATGTTGCCGCAGGACTGCGCCGAGGCCCGGGCGGGAGCCAGGACCAGCGTGAGCGTGAGCGTGACGAGTCCGACCAACCTTCCAGCGTGCATTGCGATCCTCCGTAGGGGTTTCCGTCGCCGGAAAATACGCAGATCGGCGCCCGCGCGCAAGCCGCGGCGGCGAGGGTGTCAATGCTCAGTGATTGTGTCGCTCAAAGCCACGGCACAAGGTGAGGACACCTCGGCGCCAGGTGTTGAGCCCTGAACACCCCGGCCCTGCTGACTCAACGGGATTCCACGGGCTTGGCCCCGCGCCGCCCATGGCACGGTGACTGCATACTGCCGCCATCATGAATCGACGCCGACTTGCCCTGACACTGATCGCCTTTTCAATCCCGGCCGCCGCGAGCGCCCAGACTCCCTTGCGGCCGGTGGTGGTGCGCGACCTGACGCCGGATGACGTGCGCGAGGCTTCGTTCCTCGAGCGCTCCTCCGAGTACCGGAGCGGCAAGCGCCGCCGGACTGTCGGCATCGTCCTGGCCACCGCGGGCCCGGCCGCGGGGGGCTTGCTCGCTCTGGGCGGCTACCTGCTCATCAACTCCGCTCGCAACGACAGCAGCTCGTGCGACGACGCCACGGACCAGCTGGCCTGCGGCGTCGGCTCGGGCCAGGGCACGGCGCTCAAGGGCATCGGCGGGCTCGCCATCGCCGCCGTGGGCGCGGCCGTCGGCGTTGGAACCCTCGCCGCGGGCATCCCGCTCATCGTCTCGGGCCAACGCAAGATGAACCGCGCACGTCAGAACCTCGCGCCGGAGCTGTCCTTCGCCGCCGCGCCGGGCGAGGTGGCCCTCGGGGCGCGCTGGCGGTTCTGACCCGACCTCAGCGCAGAAGCAGCGCCAGGCTGATCCCGCCGAAGATCCGCGCCGGAGTCAAGCCTCAGCCCGGGTACGCCCGCTCCACGCTGCGCCGCAGCTCCTTCCTCGCGGTGTGCAGCAGCGGCGGGCCGTGAGCGCTGAGGATGTGCCGAAACTCGAGGGCGAGGAGCTCGCGGAATTCCGGGCCGAAGCCCACGCCGCCCCTGGGCTCGCACGCCCGCCGCCAGCCGGGACCGATGCAGGCCGCCCCGCGGAAGCCCATCAGGCGCGCCATCACGCCGCCGAGGAGCGAGCAGCCCGCCGGGCGCGAGGCCCAGTTCTGCACGCTGTCACAGGTCAGCAGCACGCCGCCCTCCCGCTCGAGGTGGATCACGGTCTCCGGGGCCCTTGCCACCTCGAAGCGCCAGAGGGCGGCGCCGCCGAGCGGCAGCTCGCCGCCGGGGACGAGCTCGGTGTCGACCCGGGCGCCCTCGCGCGGCGTCACCCCGGGCGGGGCCCAGACCCGCGGCGCGTAGCGCTCGACGTAGAGCGCGTCGTCCATGCCGTGGAAGTCGCCGAGGCGCACGATGTGCTTGATCGGGCCCAGCGCCTCGAGGCGCGCCTGCTCGGCGGCGGGCAGCAGCACCGGGTGAACGATGACCAGCTCGCCACCCTCGCGGATCACCGTCATGTTCCGCGGGAAGGTCGCCCCGGGCATGAACTGCGTCGTGCCCCAGGCCCACCAGATGTCGTCGAAGATCTGCCGCAGCGTGCCGAACTGCTTGCCCCGCGAGGTCTTGAACGGCTTGCGCGCGGGCCTGGTCGTCGAGCTCGTCATCTCACACCCCGTCTGGCGGGTTATCTCACGGTGGACGGCGCCTGCCTACCAGCACTCGTCGATCGGACCTTCAAGGCACCAACGATTGCCAGGTGTCCGGGTGACCCGGCCGCGTTCACGGCAGCGCCACGTAGCTCGAGCGGTAGAGATCCCAGCCGCCGAGGCCCCCCGCGCGGCTCGAGGCGAAGTAGAGCTCGCAGCCATCGGGCGTGACGAAGGGCTCCCCGTCGTACTCCGCGTTGTTGACCACGGGCGCCGGCTTGGCGGCGGAGAAGGGGTTGTTGATCCCGGCGCGCGTGGCGTACCAGATGTCGCTGCTCCCGCTGCCGCCCGCGCGGCCGCTGCTGAAGAGCATCACCCGCCGGTCGGCGGTGAGGCTCGGGTTGGCCTCGGAGGAGCTCGAGTTGATCCCCGGCACCGGCACGGGCGCGCCGAAGGCATCGCCCGCGCTGGCCCGGGTGGAGACGACGATGTCCGCGCCGCCCTGCCCGCCGAGCGACTGGGGGTAGTCGTTGCTGCTGATGTAGAGCTCGAGGCCGCCCGCGGCGGGCATCGGGTCCCACTGGTGGGCCCCGTCGTTCACCACGCTCAGCGGGGTCGCCGCCGCGCCGAGGAAGAGTTGCGAGGTGGAGGCGCGGGTGACGATCCAGATGTCCAGGCCGCCGGTCCCGCCGGTGCGGTTGGTGGACAGGAACCCGGTCAGGCCGTCCGCGGTAACGGTGAAGGCCGAGTCGCTGAGGCTGGAGCTCAGGGAGGTGTAGGCCGCCGGCGCCCCCCAGTCCACGCCCACCGATGGACGTGTGGCGTACCAGATGTCCTCGACGCCGGCGCCGCCCGGCCGCTTGGACTCGAAGAAGAAGGTCAGGCCGTCCGCGGTGATGAAGGGGTTGGCGTCCTCCACGGACGAGTTGAGCGCGGTCAGGTTGACCGGAGCCGAGAGGGTGAACGAGCCGGTCCAGCTGCAGGCGAGTGGCCCGCCCTGGTCCGGGAGCGGGCCATCGTGGAGCGGGGCATCGCTTCCCGGGCCGTCGGGGATCCACGCTGCATCGACAGCAGCCAGGTCGGCGGTGGGCGCCACGTCCACCTCGAAGGAAGGGGGCGCAAAGCCGAGCCGGGTGCAGGCGGCCAGCCAGAGAAGGGACGTCAAACCCGCGAGGCGGCCTCCCATCTCTGCTTTGTACCATGGCCCCACCTCGGGGCATACTCACGCTCAACGGGGCCGGGCCAGACAGCCCGGTGACCCTGTTTCAGAAGTAGCAGAAATGTGTATTCTATTGGCGAAAATGCCTGATCCGCGCCGCGCTGCGCAACCATCGGGCCGGTGATGGCTCCAACCCAGTGCGACCTGATCGAGAGGTACACAGCAATGCCGATCTACGAGTTCCGTTGTCCCAACTGCGGGCACGTCTTCGAGGAGCTGATCTTCCGCCAGAGCGAGATCGAGGAGCTGACCTGCCCGACCTGCGGCAGCCAGGGGATCAACCGCCTGATGTCGTCCTTTGCCTCGGGCGGCTCGAGCCGGTCCGAAGGGGGCGGCTCGACAAGCCGGAGCTGCGGCCCCGGCTCGTTTTCCTGAGGGATCTAGCACGCCGTCCGGTGGACGGCGCCGTCCCACCTACCTCGCCGCACATTTTCCCACGGAATATCGGTACGATGTAATACGTTGAGGAGGAAAAAAAACCGGAAGTCAAACGCCCTGAGGTCGTATGTAACCCAACAACGACGAGGCGCCATGCACGACACCGACCCCTACCTGGACACGAGCTTTCTGGACGAGACCTCCACCACGGATCGGTTCAAGCGGGTGGAGACCACGCTGCCCGGCGTGGGGCCGCGCTTCCCCTCGACCCTGCCAGGCGTGGGGTCGCGCCGGGGCGCGCCGCGCTACTCGTTCCGCGCCGACGTCGAGGCGATTCCCCTGGACGGCCGCCACGAGGGCGTCGCCGGCACCACCGAGGACATCTGCCACAAGGGCGTGTTCATCAAGGCCCGGCTGCGGCTGCCCCTCGACTCGCTCGTCGTGCTCAAGCTGCGCACCGAGCACGGCGTGCTCAAGCTCACCGGCCGCGTCGTGCACAACATCGTCGGCATCGGCTTCGGATGCGAGTTCATCGACCTCGACGATCGCCAGCAGACCGCGCTGAACCTGCTCGTCACCATGCGCGCCCTGGCCACCCCCCGCCACCGCACCCTTCACTGATCTGGGCACTCGCGCCCGCGAGCAGGCTCAGCAAACACGCCAGCAGCGAGAGACCCCGTGGTGGTACGGTTTCTCGCCGACGCCGGTCGGGCGGCGCCATGGTGTTCGCCGCCCATTCGACAAGGACCCCTGATCTGTCCAACTCGCACCTCGTGTGGTGCGCGCCGGGTCGCGCGTCAAGCCGGGTCGTGTGTCAGCGCACGAGCGTTCGGCGGGCGCTGGGGATCCCATCCGCGGGATCGAAGCGCACGTTCTTCTCGGGGCTCTTCCACTCGCGGAGGAAGCTCTTCTTGGTGCCGACGAGGACGTTCTGCGGCCTGGTGCCGCTGCGCGTGCCAGGCAACGCGATGCGCAGGCTCTTGTGGCTGCGCGACAGCACGGGCAGCCCGCGGCCGGAGAGGTCGCCCGGACGTGCGCGGATGAGCTTGGCCGGGATCTTCTCCCATCGGGCGGCGAAGGCCTTGGCGTCCAGCAAACTGGAGTGGCTGACCTGCTTGAGGGCAGAGGTCACCCGGCCCGAAGCCCGGTTGACCTCGACGTTCCAGAGCCCGCCACCGCGGTCCCTGCCGACAACAAGTGCGTGTGTACCATCCGGCGAGACCCCGACGGTCCGTGCGCGAACCAGAACGCCCGGCGAGAAATGGGCGCGCGCCGCCATCGCCGGGCGGCTGTACTTTCCCGCCGGGCCGCCTCGATAGCCCTCCGCCAGGGCGGCCGAGCCTGTCGCCAGCACACCGGCGAAGATGAGAACTGGCACGGGGTTCAGCTGTCGTGGCGCTTTCATTGGCGACTCCTTGCTGTTCTTCTCCTCGCCAACTGCAGGTGCGATGCCAGCCGAGGTATCGTCTGGATTCATTCGTTTCCGCACCGCGTGGGCATGCTGGGGTGCGGCCGGTTGACCCGGGCCGGGCCTCACCGAACCAGCCACTGCCCACGCCGGTTTGCGGAGGCTGGTGAGAGCACCGGCGGCCGGCCGGCTAGTCGAGGGCGCATTCCCACAGCGACCTGTGACCCACAGCTCTTGCCCGAAAACATGGCGCTCTCGATTTTCGGTGCGGACGCGGGTGTGCAGCCCCGTTCGGCCTGGAAGCGCACGCCTGGAACCATGCAGCACAGCACGGCGTACCCCTGGCAGCGCACTGTTGGAGCGGCACTTGCAGGACGCGACCGCTTGTTGTCACGCACCTGAACTGGAGTGACCGTGTCGTCGCTGTGGACTCCCCGGACCTTCTCCGTGCTGCTCGTCGTGGTCGCGGCCTCGACCCATGACGCGCGGGCCGAGGCTCACCCGGAGCCGGGCTGGCGGCAGAAGCACGAGGCAGCCCGGGAGCTGCGGCGGATCCTCGCCGCCGAAGCGCGCGGAGGCGATGTGGTGCTGCCGCGGTCGGTCAAAAAGACACGGCTCAAACGGATGCAGACCCTCGCCCGCGGGCTGGGCCTCGAGCTGTCGCCGCACCCGGCCTCGGCCCGGCGCTACGTGCTGGTCGATCGTCCGGTCACGGTGGCGCCGCACCTCGGCGAGGAGACGGCGGCGCTGCTCCGCGACGCGCGCGCGGCCCGAGGCTACCTCGAGCGCCACCCCGACCCCGCCAAGGCGCTCCGGGGCGAGATGCTGCGCCTGCGCGGGATCTGGCGCGAGCACTACCTCCGGCTGCCCTACGAGCTGACCGTTCAGCTGCGCCAGCGCGACGACGCCGACCGCGGCGCCGCGGCCACGCGGCGGTTGCTCGCCTGCTCCGTGGGTCTCGAGGTCGCGAGCAAGCCCGGCGGGCTCGTTGTGATCAAGGCGCGGGGCGCCGGCCCTGGCCGGCGGCTGCCGCTGCGGCGCGCGCGGGTCGACGGAGCGGCCCGGGCCCAGACTCTGGCCTACGTCAGGACGGGACGCGTCGAGGCCGGGCGCGAGATCGTCGACGGATTCGCCCTGCCCTCCGCGCGCAATACCGTCGGCATCTCGGACGGCGGGCTCGTCAACAACCTGGGGGAGATCGTCGTGGTGGACCGGCGCCGGGATCGACGGCTCCGGCGGCACCTGGGCTTCGCCAGAAGCCTGCGGACGCTGCCCGGGCGACAGCGCGCGGACGCGCTGGGCCGCTATGTCCACGGGCTCTTGACCCCGACGGGCTGGGATCGCGCGCGGACCGCCGACGGTCTCCGCCGCTGGACGGCTCGGTTCAACAACCGCGCCATCCTGCTGGGCGACGTGGTCGCCGCGGGTGTCGGCGTCTGCCGGCACCAGGCCCTGCTGTTCAAGGTGCTGGGGGAGGAGGCGGGTCTCGATGTCGCCCTGGTCGCCGGGGCGATGCGCGCTGGAGACCGTCTGGGTGGGCACGCCTGGAACGAGCTCAGCCTCCCCGGATCGCCCGACCGGCTCATCGTCGATCTGCTCCACCCCGGTCAGGGCTACCCCCCCGTCACGGCAACCGGTCAGCACGCGGGGATCTACCTCACCGACGACCATCGGCCGATGTACCGGACCCGTTGCTCCGCCGCGAGCGGCTTCCTAGAGTGATTCGCCCAGGAATCGCTCCCCCACCCGTCTGATCAGGCCGACGTGTCGGCCGTCCGCGAGCGCCCGGTCGGTGGCGACCAGGGCCTCGATCCAGCCGCGCAGGTCGCAGCTCGTCCGGGGTGACTCGTGGATCCGATCCCGGAACGCCACGAGCGCCAGCCGGTCGGCGTGAGAGACCGCGGCCCAGGGGGTGCCGTCCGCGCGGTTGATCGCGCGGCGAAGCTCCCAGAGCATCCCGCTGAAGAGCTGCCCGTGGTGGTGCTTGCTCCGGGCGCGGAGACGCGCGCCGTCGTCGCGCTCGTTGAGCCGGTTCTTCACCTGGCGCCAGCCCGGCACCCTGGGCTGGTTGTAAGCGACGGCGGCGAAGTAGTCGGCGAGCCCCTCGTTGAGCGCGGTGGCCGAGTAGAACCGTTCGTCGCCGCGCCGGAGCAACTGGCGCGCGACCTGGTGGAAGAGCTCGTGGTGGACCACCTGCCCGTAACGATCAAGGAGCATGCGGTAGCCGAGGTAGACGCCCGCGGTCCCCGCCCGGGCGAAGTACTGCCGGTCCTGTCCGACGTAGAACAGCACGCGGCGCGGGATCGCCGCGTCCAGCCGTGCCGCGCTCTCCCCGGCGGCCGCGAGGAGCTTTCGGTAGTAGCTGCGGCTTCGCTCGAGCTTGTCGGACAGGGAGCCGATCAGGCTGCGTCGGGCCGACGCGTCCATGCCGCGCAGCACCTCGAGGTTGCGTCGCGCTTCGTCGCGGCCTCTGCGGCCGTAGAACCCCACGACCGTCTGGCCGCTCCTGTAGGCGAGCAGTTCATAGCGCGGGTCCTCGAGCGCCCGGTCGTGATAGCGCCGCGGCGCCGGGCCGTGGTGCGGCCGGTGGGGCAGCGCGCGCAGGATCTCGGTCAAGCTCGTGGTGGCGGCGGGGTCGCGCATCGACCGGCGAAGACGGGCCAGCTCGTTCGACGAGCCACGGGCCGAGATGTCCGGGGACAGCAAACAGACGGCGAGACAGAGCGCGGGGGAGAGACGCATGCGCGGGCCGCCATGTGCAAAGGGCGGACCCGCGCGCTGCCCGAGTGATATCAGGCGCCTGGGCTGCAGGCGCGGGCAGAGCCTCGGCCACTGGGTGGCCCGGGTGACCGACAACTGGTCAGCACTGGCAACCTGCCCGCCGTCACCTGCCCCGGACGCAGCGCACGTGGCGGCCCTCGCTCTGCTTGTAGAAGTGGGAGAAGCCGGTGTCGAAGGAGACGTAGAGCGCGAAGCTGTTGTAGGACCGGCCGGTGGAGCTCCAGTACTGACCAACGGTGGGCGCGCTGGTGCCGTGGACATATATCGGCGGGTTCGGGAACAGCGCGGTGTCGATGGCCGGGCGGGTCCGGGTCAGGTCCACGATGCTGCGCAGCTCCTTGACGTTGGGCAGGCGCCAGTCGTCGCGCCCGCCCCAGGTCAGGCCCTCGCAGTGCGCCAGGGCGCTCTTCCAGTCGAGCATCGCCGCCTCGCCCGCGCACTGGGCGCCGGTCTGGCCCGCCGAGCACCCCTGCCACTGCAGGCGCGTGACGATGTCTGCCACCATCGGCTCGCCGGCCACCGGCTCGAACCGGACCAGCCGCTTGCGCTGCGGCGGATCGCCGAGGCGCACACACCGCACGTAGCATCCCTCCCAGCCCTTGGCCGCCTTGTCGTTGGGGTGGTACGGCTGGCCCGATCCCTCGGCCATGTCCCCGTTGTTGGAGATCATCACCCAGGCCAGCGAGGCGTCGCTCGCGTAGGAGGTCGCGCTCCAGTAGCACTCCTTCCACCACTGCGTCTGGTCCACGGTGTCGTGGCTCGGGGAGTTGACGAAGACGGTGAGATCGACGGCCGGCGAGGTCCGGCCGTAGTCCGCGATGGACTGCAGCTCGAAGCTGTCGGGGA
>Ga0316576_10000708_pt1 | contig 16417 bp, 12 predicted proteins | sample S0NA_FD_203075 | JGI IMG/M metagenome (GOLD analysis project Ga0316576, IMG submission 203075) | Rhizosphere microbial communities from salt marsh grasses in Alabama, United States - S0-2_050615r3r5 | ecosystem: Host-associated > Plants > Roots > Rhizosphere | place: USA: Alabama | collected... | reverse complement strand
TCGCCGAGCGCAAAGTCCTTGGCCGTCGAGGTAAACGAGGTCGAGGCCCCGGTCGTCACCATGAAGCTGGAGAAGCACATCGGTGCGCCGAAAATCGCCGAGATGTTGATGCCGCCTTCGAAGAAGGTCGTCACCGGGAACCAGTGGTCGGTTCCGGACTTGGGCGTGTAGGGCCACGGAGAATATTCCGGCTCCTCGTTCGTGATCGCGCAGGCCACGTGGCTGCCACTGCCATCGCAAATCGCTTCGGCTTCAGGCACTTTCACCCGGATGTTGTCCGCGGCGCAGGCGCCCGTGTCCCAGACTTTTTCGGCCTTGTTACACGTTTCGTCCCATTCAAACACGGTAATCGTGGCTACCGTGCCGCCCTGGCTGAACTTGACGGCTACGTAGACGTCACCGTTGACGTGATGGCCATCGAAAACGCCGCCTGCAACCGCGGAGACATTGCTCTGGAAGAACCAGAAAGCCAACTCCGCGTCACCGTTATCGGCGAGCAGATCGGCACCGAAATAGATGATCTGGTCCGGGCCGTCCATGTAATTCGCCGCGTAGGCGTGGGTGACGTTGTCTTTGTCGGGAGGCGGCGGGCTGGTTTTCCAGAGCCAGTCCCCGGGATCGTTGGGCGTCTTGGAGCCGCCGCCCGTGAAGATGTTGTCCGAGGTGCCGGTATCCGTGATGAAAACGTAGGTCGTCTGACCGCCACCACCGGTGTACAGCGTCGACCAGTCGTCGCCTGTGGCAGCGCCGTCCTGCGCGTCGCCTTCCAGCTCGAACAATCCGGGCGGATCGCCATCGACCGCATAGACCGGTGTGATGACTGCGCCCATCGCAATGCACAGCATCGCCCAGTAATAAATGAATTTTCTCATCGTATATCTCCTCATCGCGGGATATACGTATCGTCCCTGGTAGCGTATGTCCTACTCGTGTGAAAAGCGTGGCCGGACCGCATCGGGAGGCCAGTGAGCCGGGGGATCGGCCCGCGGGTCATTCGAGGTCGGCCACGCTCCAACGCTACGGTGTTGCGAGCGCGTTGGTAAATCCGCCCGGTGGTCCAATTGAATGGTATGGATTGATCGCTGGCGTGCGAGCGTAGCGCATTGATCTGAAGGGGTTTTCGCTGTGAAACAGGGTCATTCGCACCAGGCGGATGATGCAAACGGCCCGGCGGCCATTGATGCCGGATTTCAGATCAGGTCGATGCGCTGGCCCATGACGACCGCTTCGAGCCGGTTGTGGACATGCAGTTTGTGCAGGACGTGCTGAATGTGATTGCGTACCGTCGCCTCGCTGATGAACATCGTCGAGGCGATTTCCCGCGTCGATTTGCCGTCGGCGAGCAATGCCAGCACTTCGAGTTCGCGTTCCGTCAAGTGGCCGTTATGGATGCGCTGCATGTGGCCATTCACGACGTGGCGGTGCTCGACGCCCTGTTGGCCTTTTTCCGGTTCACGACAGATGTGATAGAGCAGGCCGCTTTCGGGGTCGCTGAAGATCGCGAGGCAACTCACGGAGAATTCCTTGCGCCCCTCGGAGGAGGTCTGGAGCAGCAGTTGGAATCCGTGCACCGATTCGTGATGCGAGGCCATGTCGAGCAGCGGACAGTTGGCGCAGCAATAGCGGTTGCCGAAGATGTCCTGGCCCGACAGGAGCTTCCAGCATCGCTGGCCGAGCGCGGCGTCCGTGGTATGGCCGAACAGCTTTTCCGCCGCCGGATTCCAGTGCACGATCAGGCCGTGGCGATTGACCGCGAAAGCGGCATCGCCGGTGATGCAATCGGTCTTAGGAGTGGCTTTCCGGGTCATTGCACGACGCGATCCCCGTTCAGGTCTCATCGACCGTCAACAGTCGTAATCGCGTAGCGCTGTGCCGCCTGCAGAGGCCGATGGATTGAACGTTTACGGTAAACGCCTCCTCTAACTTCATTATAATCGATGTGTTGATTTCGACATGCCTTGGTTATCGTCGTCGGTCGCCATCGAAAGGAGATTCAGTGTCGACCTATGTTCACACCCAGCCGGGTGTCCTCAATCGCGTCATCCTGGGTGCTTTCGCGCTCGTTTTCGTCGTGCTGGCCGTGTTCCTGGGCAACGGCGACCCGACCGCCATGTGGGTCATGCTGATGGTGTGCGGCATCCTGGTCGTGGCGTTGGCGCTGTTCCACGCGCTGACCGTCGAGATCCGGCACGGCAAGCTGCGCATCCGCTTCGGCATCGGCCTGATTCGCAAGACGATCGATGTGAAGGATATCGAAACCGTCGCAGCGGTCCGCAACCGCTGGTGGTACGGTTGGGGCATCCGCCTGACGCCGCACGGGTGGCTGTTCAACGTGTCCGGGCTCGACGCGGTGCAGGTCGGTTTGCGTACCGGCCGCTCCTACCGCATCGGCACGGACGAACCCGAAAAACTGTGCGCTGCACTGAAGGAGGCCATGCGATGGACCCGATGAAACGGTTGCCGCTCTACCAGGTCGACGCCTTCACTTCTGAACCGTTCAGCGGCAATCCGGCCGCCGTGGTGCCGCTGGAACGCTGGCTGGACGAGGCGCTGATGCAAGCCATCGCGCTGGAAAACAACCTGTCCGAAACGGCGTTCTTCGTGCCCGAAGGCGACGCGTTCCGAATCCGCTGGTTCACGCCCGCCGCCGAGGTCGACCTGTGCGGACACGCCACGCTGGCGACCGCCTGGGTGCTGTTCAGCGAACTCGGTTACGAGGCCGAGACGCTCCGCTTCCTGTCCCGTTCGGGCGAGCTGCGCGTAACGCGCGCCGATGACTGGCTGACCCTGGATTTTCCGGCGCAGCCCCCGGTGCCGGTCGGGCGCCTGCCCGACCTGGTGCATGGCCTGGGGCGGGCGCCGGCCGAGTTGCTGGCGTCGGAGGATTACCTGGCCGTGTTCGACTCGGCCGCCGAGGTGGCGGCCCTGCGCCCGGATTTCGAATCGCTGTCCCGGCTCGACCGGCGCGGCGTGATCGCCACGGCGCCGGGCGACGACGTCGATTTCGTCACCCGGTTCTTCGCGCCGGCGCTCGCCGTGCCGGAAGACCCGGTCACCGGCTCGGCGTTCACCCAGCTCGGACCGTACTGGTCGGAGCGGCTGGGCCGCAAGCGCCTGCGCGCGCGCCAGATCTCGGCGCGCGGCGGCGAGGTGGTTTGCGAAATGAGCGGCGAGCGCGTGCTGATCTCGGGCCACGTGGCGCCGTACCTGACCGGTACGATCAGCGTGCCGGCGGGTTCGGCCTGAAGCCCCGGGGACCGGTCGGGTCCGGCCGGTTCACTCCGACGGGAACAGCGGAAAATCGCCCGGCAGGGTCAGCAGGTAAGACTGCAGCAGGTCCTGCATGATCCGCTGGCGTTCCGCGTAGCCGGGGCGCCCCCAGAGGTTGCGCTGCTCGTTCGGATCCTCCGGCAGGTAATACAGCTGGTCGGCGTCGTAGTAATGCGGGTAGGCCTTGACGGCCCCCTGTTCGGCGTCGTGACCGCCGGGCACCGGCATCAGGTGTCCGAACGGCGCCATCGGGTCCTCGGTGTGCACCGGCCGGCCGCGTTCGCGCAGGTTGTCGTTCATGTGATCCAGGTTGGCCTGGCGTTCCGCGCGCGTCATGTTGGCGATCACCGGTGGATAACGCAGCGCGATGTACTTGTAATCGTCCTTAAGCACCCCGCGGGTGTAGCCCATCTCGAAAAACAGCGAGTCGTGGATCTTCGCTGCGCGGCCCTGCAGGATCGGCAGGAAGCTGGCGCCGTCGACGTCGTCCGGGCGCGGGGCGCCGGCCAGGTCCAGCATCGTAGGGGCGAAATCGATGTTGGAGACCAACGCCTCGCTCTCGTCGCCCGCCGGCCAGCCACCGTGGCGCCAGACGATGCTCGGGTCGTGCGCGCCGCCCTCGTAGACCGAACCCTTGGCCTTCTGGCCGTGGTCGTTGAAGAAGAAAATGACGGTGTTGTCCAGTGCACCCGTCGCTTCCAGCCTGTTCAGCAGGGCGCCGATCGCGTCGTCGATCCAGATGATGGTTTCACGTCCCTCGGCGCCGTTCTCCCGGGCGCGACGGGCGATCGAGTCGGCGTCGGGCTGGACCTCGGGGGCATGCTCCAGCCAGCCCTCGGGCGTCGCGCGGCGGTCGGCTTTCCACGAGCGTTCCGGCGCGGTCGGTCCGTGCGGTGTCGTCGTGGCGAAATACAGGAAGAATGGCCGGCCGTCCTGCTGCCCGATGAAATCGAGCGCGCCCTCGGTGATCCAGTCCTGGTTGTGTACGGCCAGCGTTCGACTGCCGTTAAAATCCGGGTTGTTGTGGTAGACGCGGCTGACGTATTCGAAACCGGCGGCATGCAGCGCTGCACGGCTGGCGGCGGCATTCTCCCGCATCGTTTTCTGCACCGCGGGATCGGCGATGTCGGAGTTCAGGCCAAGGGGGCGGTATCCCGGCGTGAGCACCGCGTGGTCCTTGCCGACGAAGCCGGTGCGATAACCGGCTTCCTTCAGCCGGTGCGCGACCGTCTTTTCCTTTGCCGGGTTGACGAAGGTGTTCCACTGCACATGGGTCTGGCCCAGCCGGTCGAATTCGGCGCGGAACTTCGGATCCTGCGAGCGGCTGGCGTAGCGACCGGTCATGGCGCTGTAGCGGCTCGGCGTGCAGACCGTGGACGATACGTACTGATTGCGCATGATGGTCCCTTCTTCGGCCAGCCGGTCGATGTGGGGGGTGTAATTCCTGCCGGCGCCCTCGGCCATGAAATTCATCTGCCGCGGATACATGTCGTCGGTGATGATGAACAGGATGTTGGGCTGTTCGGCGGCCCGGGTGGCGGTCGAAGCCGCCAGCGTCAGTGCGATCAGGATGAAAAGGCTACGCATGTTCGATTTCCAGGATCAGTTTTCGGTGGTGGATTTGAGCCACGTCGTCGCGAGCACGGCGACGTAGACGTAACAGAGCAGAGGCAGCAGGAACGACGACTGGATGCCGGTATGGTCGGCCAGTACGCCTTGTGACTGGCTGACCACCGCGCCGCCGACGATGCCCAGGCACAGGATGCCGGAGGCGCCGGCACGCGCGTCCGGCGGCGACCCGCGCAACACCAGGGCGAAAATCGTCGGAAACATGATCGAGTTGAAGAATCCGACCAGCAATAGCGAACCCGCCGCCAGCCAGCCGTCGCCGGCGATGCTGGTGCCGACCAGCGCCACGGCGCCCGTGGCGTAGAGCGCCAGCAGGCGGTCGGGCCGAAAGCGCCGCAACAGAACGACGCCGATAAAACGCCCGAGCAGCGCAAGGCCCCAGTATACGGAGACCAGCTTGCCCGCGGGCGCGTAATCCAGGCCGGTGATTTCCGGGCGAACGAGGTAATTGACCAGCAGGCTGGCGATCGCGACCTCGGCGCCGACGTAGCAGAAGATGCCGAACGTCCCGGGTAGCAAGCGGCCGTTCGTGCGGAACAACGGCAGGATTTCGAAGCGCGTCGGCGTGCCGTCGCCCGGCACGCGTTCGCTGCCGATGCGCAGGAACAGCAGCGCGAGAACCGCCAGGATGACGGCCAGCATGGCGTAGGGACGCCAGATCGCCTCGCCCGGGGGCGCGCCCGCCCAGTCGCCGGTGGCGGTGGCGCCGAGCGAAAAAATCAGGATCGCGCCGAGGATCGGGCCGATCGTCGTGCCCAGGGAATGAAAGGACTGCACCAGCGTCAGGCGACTCGGCGCGGTACGTTCCGGGCCGAGCGAGGTAGCGAACGGATTGGCCGAAACCTGCAGCATCGTGATCCCGGACGCCAGCACGAAAATCGCGCCCAGCACGGCGCCGTAGGAGCCGGCCCGGGACGCGCCGAGCATCAGCAGGCAACCGCCGATGGCCGCGAGCAGCCCGGTCAGTATGCCGTTGCGGTAGCCGTAGCGACGGGCCAGTTGGCCGCAGGGGATCGACAGGAAGAAATAGGCCGCGTAGAAAACCAGCTGGATACGCAGCGCGCCGCTGAAATCCAGCCGGTACTCGTCCTTCAGGTACGGGATGAGCAGGTCGTTCAGGCTGGCGATCGCGCCCCAGACGAGGTATACGCCGCTCAGCGCCGTGAGACGGAACCACGGTTCCGAAGTCATGGAACGCGCGCTCATGCATTCCCCACCCGCCGCGAGCCCTTCATTCCATCAACGGCCCGGTGGATTCCCGAACGACGAGTTCGGACCGGATCGTGCCCGGATCGAAGCCGGTGGGATCACCGCGCAGGTCGGCGATCAGCAATTCGGTCGCCTGGCGACACACCTGTTCGACCGGGTGCCGTATCGTCGTCAGGCGGGGCCACAGCCGCCGCGCGAGGGGCGCGTCGTCGTAGCCCGCGACGGAAAGGTCGTAGGGCACGCGCAGTTTCATCTGGGCCGACACCTTGAGCACACCGGAGGCCATGTAATCGTTGCTGGCGAAAATCGCGGTGGGCCGGTCCGGGCCGCGCAACAGCCGCCGTGCGCCGGCCTCGCCGGATTCGAACGTGTAGTCGCCCTGCACGATCAGCGCCGGGTCGACCTGGAGGTGGTTGTCCTCGATGGCCTGGCGGTAGCCCGCGAGCCGCATTTCGGTGCCGCTGCGATGCGGCGCGCCGGTGATCATGCCGATGCGCGAGTGCCCCTGGGAAATCAGGTACTCGGTCATCCGGTATGCGGCCTGTCGTTCGTCGGCATAAACGAACGGCGATCGGCTGCTGTGCTCCAGCGGCGAGATGCGCACGTATTTCAGGCCGCGCTCGTCCAGCATGTCGAGCAGCTCGCCCATGTCGCACAGCGGCGGCGTCAGCAGCAGGCCGTCCATGCGGCTGCGTCGTGCCAGTCCGCGCACGCTGGAGACGAGGTCGGCGTCGAGATGGTTGCAGGGATGGATCAGCAGGCTGTAGCCGTGATCCCGGCAGCCACCCAGCGCGCCGTTCTGCAAAGCGATGATGTAGGCCGTACTGGGGTTGTCGTAAAGCAGTCCGACAAGCCACGATCGCGCGGCCGCGAGACCGCGGGCAGACGGGTTGGGCTCGTACTCGGTTTCGCGGATGATGGCCTCGACCCGCTCGCGGGTTTCCTTGCGCACGCCGGCCTCCTTGTTGACGACGCGCGAAACCGTCTTCAGCGAAACTCCCGCCATTTCGGCAATCATCTGCATGGTGATATTCGGCATTCGAAGATTTCCCCTGGCGGCTGACAGCGTTGATACAATGCTCCGGAGGCATTCGGCCTGCCGGACTTCAATAACCTATTATGAAGCTAATTGACAGCGCTGTCTATCAGGGCTATATTCTGTTGTTGAGCGTCGGCGCCTGACACGGATCCGGTCGTTCGCTTTGCGCCAGGGCGTCTTACCTCGAGAGGGGAGCGTTTTTCACACCGGAACGACCTTAGATTGGACTGAATTATGCCCGAGACTGCACGCCTTAGCACCCTCGCCGTTCTCGTTCTTCTTCTGGCAGCCCTGAATGCGAAAACCGACCCGGCCTTCGCCCAGGGCCAGCCCGGCGCCTCCGGTGAACGCATGAACGTCGTGTTCATCCTGACCGACGATCAGCGCTACGACGAGCTGGGCTTCATGAACCCCGTGCTGCAGACGCCCCACATGGACCGCCTGGCGGCGGAGGGCGTCCAATTCCGCAACGCCTTCGTGACGACCTCGCTGTGCTCGCCCAGCCGCGCCTCGATTCTGACCGGACAATACATGCACAACCACGGCGTGGTGGACAACAACTCCGGGATCGCGCCGGATACCGTCTTCTTTCCGCAGTACCTGCAGGAGGCGGGCTACCAGACGGCCTTCTTCGGCAAGTGGCACATGGGCGAAACGGAATCGGGCTCGGCGCGCTCCGACGACCCGCAGCCGGGATTCGACCACTGGCTCAGCTTCTCGGGGCAAGGTCATTACTGGCCGGTCGTGCACGACGGCAAGGTCAACCAGCTGAACATCAACGGCGAGCACGTGCCTCAGAAGGGGTACATTACCGACGAGTTGACCGATTACACGCTGGACTGGCTCGCCACCGGGCGCGACCCGAACAAGCCCTTTTTCATCTACCTGTCGCACAAGGCCGTGCACGCCGATTTCACGCCGCCGGAACGTTACGAACACCTCTACGCGGACGCGGAGATCCCGGCGCCGCCCAGCCAGGCCGACACGGAGGAGAATTATCGCGGCAAGCCGATGTGGGTGAAGAACCAGCGCAACAGCTGGCACGGCGTGGACTTTCCCTACCACAGCACGCTCGACGTGCAGGAATACAAGCGGCGCTACCACCAGACCCTGACCGCGGTGGACGACAGCATCGGCCGGATCAGCGCGTGGCTCGAGGACAACGGCCTCGCCGACAACACGATCATCATGCTGATGGGGGACAACGGCTTCATGTTCGGCGAGCATGGCCTGATCGACAAGCGCAACGCCTACGAGGAATCGATGCGCGTGCCGCTGCTGATGTACGTGCCCGGGCTGAAAGAGCCCGGCCGCGTCGTCGACAAGATCGCGGCCAACATCGACATCGCACCGACGTTGCTGGATGTCGCCGGCGTCGAGGACATGCCGGAACAATTCGAGGGCGCCAGCCTTTTGCCGCTGGCGCTGGGCCAGGAGCCGGCGGATTGGCGCGCCGATCTGCTCTACGAGTATTACTGGGAGTTCAATTACCCGATGACGCCGACCACGTTCGCACTGCGCACCGAACGGTACAAGCTGATCCAGTACCACGGCATCTGGGACCTCGAGGAGCTTTACGACCTGCAGGCCGACCCGATGGAAATGAACAACCGGATCGACGACCCCGAACTGCTGGCGGTGCGCGTACAGCTGAGAAAGGAGCTGTACCGGCGCCTGGCCAACGATCGCGGCGAGCACGTCATTCCCTACACCGAGAAATGGGGACCGGGCGCGCATTCGCGCAATCGCGACGGTTCCGGGGCTGCCCGGTTCCCGGACAGCTGGCTGAAATCACCGGACGATGACGGCCTGCGCGACTTCATGTACCGCGACGAGTACCGCTTGCGCGACCGGAGGGCTGCGGCGGGGGACGACGGCGGCAACTAGGAACGACATCGTGAACGGGATCCCGAAAAACCGCGTGGCCCGCGTCCTCGCGCAGGTGCTGTCCGTTTTGCTGGTCGGGCTTCCGGCCCGGGGCGCGCTCGCGGCCGAGCGCCCCAACATCCTGATCCTGATGGCCGAGGACATGAGTCCGCGGGTCGGCGCGTTCGGCGATCCCGTCGCCTCGACCCCCAACATCGATCGCCTCGCGGCCTCCGGGGTGCGTTTTCCGAACACCTTCACGACCGCCGGGGTCTGCGCGCCCAGCCGCGCCGCGCACATCACGGGCCTGCATCAGGCCGCGATCGGTGCGCAGCACATGCGCACCAGCAGCCACAAGCCGCAAGAGTACCGCGCCGTGCCGCCGCCCGAGGTCAAGGCCTATCCCGAATTGCTGCGCGCCGCGGGCTACTACACGTTGACCAACGGCAAGCTGGATTATCAGTTCAGCACCTACGGCGCCGGGACCGGGCCGTTCACGATCTGGGACTACGAGGGCGGTGATCCCGACTGGAACCGCAGGGACGGGAATCAGCCGTTCTATGCCCTGATCAACTTCGGCATGACGCACGAGAGCCGGATGTTCGAGAAAAACGTCGTGCAGCAGCGGCAGGCGGGTTGGAAGCAGGTCACCGCGCTGGCCGATGTTCCGGTGCCGCCCTATTACCCCGACACGCCGGTGGTGCGGCGCGACATTGCGCAGCAGTACGACAACATCCACGAGATGGACCGCCGGGTCGGCCAGTGGCTGACCCGGCTGGAAGCCGATGGCCTGGCCGACGACACCATCGTCATCTGGACCACCGACCATGGTGACGGCCTGCCGCGCGCGAAGCGCGAACTGTACGACAGCGGCATCCGCGTGCCGCTGGTCGTGCACTGGCCGGAGCGCTGGCGTCCGGACGGTGCAGCGGCCGGAGCGGTCGACACGCGGCTGGTCAGCTTCGTCGACTTCGCGCCTTCGGTGCTTATGTGGGCGGGCGTTGACGCCCCGGACTGGCTGCACGGCGTCCCGGTGCTGGCCGAGCCGACGGTGCGACGCGAGTACGTCTACGCCGCCAAGGACCGTCTCGATGAATTACCGTTTCGTGAGCGCGCGGTGCGCGATGCGCGCTTCAAGTACCTGTTCAACCACCGCGCGGGCGAGCCGGGCGGCAAACCGCTGCGCTACCGCGAGCAGCTCGCCCTGATGCGGGAACTGCACGCCTGGTACGAGAGCGGCCGCATGAGCGCTCAGCAGGCATTCTGGTTCGAGCCGCGCCCACCCGAGGAGCTTTACGACCTCGCCGTGGACCCGCATGAGGTGAACAACCTCGCGGAGGACCCCGCGTACGCGGCGGTGCTGCAACGCATGCGCGGTGCACTGGCGGCCTGGCGCGCGCGTGTTCCGGATTACAGCGACGAACCGGAGGACGCGATGGCCGAGCGCTTCTGGCCCGGTGGCGAGCAGCCCCTCACGGCTGCGCCCGGAATCCGTATCGAGGGCGCCCGCGTCATGCTCGAAAGCTCGGTTCCGGGCGCCTCGCTCGCCTACCGTCTGGATGGCGGCCCGTGGCGGCTTTACACCGGCCCCTTCGTCGCGCCGGAAGGCGTCACAGTCGAAGCAAAGGCGGTCCGCTATGGCTGGCGTGAGAGCGACGTGGCGAGTACCGCGGTCAACGGTGCGGGGTCACAGTGATCCGCGTTGCTCTTGCGCTGTCGCTTCTGGCGGGCTGTGCTCAGGCGGATTCCTCGCCGCAGGCGGAGGGGGCGAGCGAGCTGTTGCACCTGGACAACGGGGCGACACTTCGGGCGGTCATCGCGCCGCGCCATGGTGGCGAACTGGCCGGGCTGGCATTCCGGTTCGACGACGCCTGGCACGAATTGATTTACCGGGCCCGGGATTACACCGAGGCGCCGGGCTGGCGCGGCAAGGCGCCGCTGCTGTGGCCGGCGGTCGGGGTTTCGCTGGACCCGGAAGGTGAAGGCCGGGGCTACCGGATCGAGGGTCGTCATCATTCGATGCCCCCCCACGGGTTCGCGCGGGACCGGGCCTGGCGTGTGCTTCGACACGAGCCGGCCGCCGAACCCGGCCGAGCGGTCCTGGCCCTGGCCAGCGACGAGGCGACCCGCGTGCTGTATCCGTTCGACTTCGAACTGCAGGTCGAGTACCGCCTTACGGCCGATCGGTTGACGATCGAGTACCGGTTGTCTGCCGCCGCCGCCAACACGGCGCCGATGCCGTTCTGTATCGGTAATCACATTACCTTCAAGGCGCCGTTGATTCCGGGCAGCGCGGCGGGCGAGGTGCGTTTTCATACCGGGCTGCCGGAGCAATTCCTGCGGGAGGACGACCGCAGCTTCGCCGGCCGGGTGGCGCCGTCACCGTTTCGCGCTGAGCAGCCCCTGTCCGCGTTGCCACGCCGCAGCGCGGTGTCGCTGGGTGGTCGGCCCGGGCCGGCCGAACTGACCGTCATCGATCCCTCCGGTTTGCGGGTCGTGCTGCGTCACGCGGCGTCGGCGGAACCCGCGGAGCCGGCCATCCGTTTCAACCTGTGGGCAGACACCGTCGAGGGCTTTTTCAGCCCCGAGCCCTGGCTGGGCACCCAGAACGGCCTGAACACGGGGGCGGGCTTGATTCGACTCGAACCGGGAGAACGCTGGACCTGGCGCATTGAAGTCGTGCCGACGGCAGGCAGTGAATTCGTATCCACCTACCACGAGGAATCGTCATGAAACCCCTGGTCTCATTGTTGCTCTTCAGCCTGTGTTGCAACGCCTTCGCGGCGGAGTCCGAGCGACCCAATTTCATCATGCTGCTGGTCGACGATCTCGGCCGCCAGGACCTGGGCGTCTACGGGTCCAGCCTGTACGAGACGCCGCATATCGACCAACTCGCTGCGGACGGCATGCGCTTCGACAACGCGTATACCGCGCATCCGCGCTGCGTGCCGTCGCGGGTCGCGACGATGAGCGGGCGCTATCCGGCCAGTTACGGCGTGCCGGGATTCCAGGACCGCTCGGAGGGGCCGCACGCGTTGCCGCTGTCGGCCGTGACCTTCGCCGAAGTGCTGCAGGAGGCGGGTTACGAGACCGGGTACATCGGCAAGTGGCACGTCGGCAAGGACGGTGGCGGTCCATCGAAGCAGGGCTTCGCCACGAGCATCATGGCCGGTAAATCCGGTGCGCCGCCGAGCTATTTCTGGCCGTACGAAAAAACCCGTGCCGGCGCGAACAAGGGGTTCGAAAAGTACTCCGGCGGGCACGAAGGCGAGTACCTGACCGATCGCCTGACCGACGAGGCACTGGCATTCGTCGAGCAAAAGAAAGACGTGCCGTTCCTGCTGGTGCTGGCCCATTACGCGGTGCATACGCCGATCGAGGCGCCCGAGCCGATGGTCGACAAGTACCGCGGGATCATCGAGGAGCGGGGCATCCCCGAGGGTGGTCCGCGCAGCGACCGGGACGTGGTGGTGGACAACACCGGCGAGGTCAAGACGGTGCAGAACAACCCGACCTACGCGGCGATGGTCGAGAGCGTCGACCGGAACCTCGGTCGGCTGACCGATCGTCTCGAGGAACTGGGCCTGGCCGACCGGACCGCCATCATCCTGACCTCGGACCACGGCGGACTTTCCAGCCGCGGCCTGAAAAACAAGCGCGAACTGGCCACCAGCAACCTGCCTTACCGTCACGGCAAGGGCTGGCTGTACGAAGGCGGTATTCGGGTGCCCTTGATCGTGAAGTGGCCGGGGCACGTAAAGCCCGGGACCGTCTCCGGTGTGCAGGTGACCGGCCCGGATCACTACCCCACGCTGCTGGCGATGGCCGGCATCGACCTGCGCCCCGACCTGCACCGGGACGGACGCAGCTACCTGCCCGCCCTGCAGTGCGAGACCTATGCCCGCGACCCGATGTTCTGGCACTCTTCGCTCGGCCGGCCGGCGCAGACGGGCGATACGCGCAGTTCCGCGGTCATTCACGGCGACTGGAAACTGATTCAGTGGTATTCGCTCGAGGACGATAGCATCGAGCGCGAAGAACTCTTCAACCTCGTCGAAGATCCCGGCGAACACCACGACCTTGCCGCCGAGCGACCGGAAAAACGGGCCGAGCTCGAAAAGCTGCTGAACGCATGGAAGGAATCCGTGAACGCCCGCCTGGGCCGGTTCGAGGGGGGCGGCCATTGATGTACGGCCGGCTGGCGGGGTGTTGCCTGCTCCTGGCCGGCCTGTTGACCGGCGCAGACGCGGCCGCCAATGTCCAGCCCAACGTACTGCTTGTAATAGCAGATGACCTGAACAACGACATCGGCGCCTACGGCCACGCCGTCATGGAGACGCCGAACATCGATCGGCTTGCGCGACGCGGCGTGCTTTTCGACCGCGCCTATGCCCAGTACCCGCAGTGCAACCAGAGCCGTTCGAGCTTCCTGACCGGCCGTTACCCCGACCAGACCGGCGTCCTGTCGCTGAAAGAGCGTGTACGCGATGCGCTGCCCGACGTGGTGACCCTGCCGCAGCATTTCCGCAATAACGGCTACTTCACGGCCCGGGTCGGCAAGATATTTCACCAGGGTGTGCCCGACGAAATCGGTAGCGACGGCCTCGACGACCCCGCGTCGTGGGACCTGTCGATCAATCCCGCCGGAGTCGATGTCCGGGTGAACGAGCGGATCGTCACCATCGTGCCGCCGGACGCAGACCGTCGGCGATTCGGCGGCACGCTCAGCTGGCTGCGGCTGGACGGCGACGAGGCGCACACGGACGAACTCGGCGCGGCCGAAGCGATCCACATCCTCGACCGTTATCATCCCCGCAGGACGGGCAAGCCCCTGTTCCTGGCGCTGGGGTTTTACCGTCCCCACACGCCCTACGTTGCCCCGGGTCGCTGGTACGACCGTTATCCGCCGGACCGCGTCACGCTGGCGCAGGTTCCGCCGGGCGACCGCGAGGGCAAGCCCATTGCTGCGCTGGCCGATCGGCCCTGGCAGGCGGAGATGAGCGAGCGGCAGCAACGCGAGGCGATCCAGGGCTACCATGCGTCGGTTTCGTTCATCGACGAACAGCTGGGCAAGGTCCTCGACGAACTCGAGCGTCAGGGGCTGGCCGAGGACACGCTGGTCGTCTTCATGTCCGACCACGGATACCAGCTGGGCTCCCACGGCCTGTGGCAGAAAAGGGACCTGTATGAGAACAGCGTTCGAACTCCGCTCGTCCTGGTGGCTCCGGGGCAGTTGAACGCCGGGTCACGGTCGGATGTCTTGGTCGAACTGGTCGATCTTTACCCGACACTGGTCGCGCTGGCGGGGCTGCCCGATCCGGAAAGCCCGCTCGAGGGCCGGGACCTGGTGAAAATCCTGGCCGGGCGTGAAACGCCGCGTGCGAGCGCTCTGAGCCAGTCCTGGAGCGCGGCCCAGTGGACGCGGCCCGAGTGGCGCGGTCGGCAGATCATGGGTTACACCATCCGCACCGATCACTACCGCTACACCGAGTGGGGCGGCGGCGCCGAAGGCATCGAGTTGTACGACTACCGGGAAGACCCGAAGGAGTACCGCAACCTGGCGAACGATCCCGCTTACGAGGCGCTCGTCCGGGGCCTGAAAACCGAACTGGACCGTCGTCGCATCGCCGCATCGCGGTAACGGCCGGCCCGCTGCCGCCCGTCAACCGGGCCAGTTGCTCCAGCTGATCGACAGTTGCAGCACCGTGGCGATGGAAACCCAGGCCAGGTAGGGTATCTGCGCCAGCGCGACCCAGCGGTAGTATTTCCAGATGGCGATCATCATCCAGATGATCGTGCCCCAGACCAGCAGGATATCGACGGCCGCCAGGAGCAGGTTGCGCAGGCCGAACTGGATCGGGGTGAACGCAAGGTTGGCGGCGAGGTTGACGATGAACGGCGCCGCCGCCTTCCAGGGCAGCCTTTTCCGTAGCGCCTGCACCAGCACGAACGTGAACGTCAGGAAGATGATCGGGTAGAGGATTTGCCACACCGTGCCGATCGTGGCCGGTTCGGGGGTCCATGCGGGTTTTACCAGGCCGTCATACCATTCTCTCCAGGACATTCGAAGTTCCTCGCCGTTGCGCTGCGCCCATCGGGTGTTCCGAAACACGATACACGAGACTGCGGCCCTCTTCGCGCAAAGAAAACCCGGCGCCGCGAGACGGCGCCGGGCAGGGAGAGCGCGGACCGGTCAGTTCAGAACCGGGCCCGCAAAGCGATCGAAAAGCGCCGGCCCGACGCGCGCCAGGCGAGCATGCGGTCGGTGGTCAGGAAGTACTGGTAGCGCACCTCGTTGTTCAGGTTGATGGCATTGACCGAGATCGTGAACATCTTGTTGATGTTCCAGTTGGCCGAGGCGTCGAGCTGGCCGTAGCCGTCCGTGAATACCGGGTTGCCCTGGGTGTTGGCGCGGTTCGACAGGAACGAGTCGCGGTAGTTGTAGGCAGCGCGGGCCGAAAAGGTGTCGTTTTCCCAGAACAGCACGAAGTTGGCCGAATTCTTCGACAGGCCTTCCAGCGGCATGCTGTAACTCAGCCCGCCCTCGAAGTAGGGGATGCTGACGTCGCTGTCGGTATAGGTGTAGTTGACCTGCACGCCGAAACCGCCCAGGAAGCCGGGCAGGTTGGTAAAGGCCTGTTGCCAGGAGGCTTCGAAGCCCTTTACCGTGCCGCCGTCGCCATTTACCGGGCCGGTCGCGTCCCAGCACTCGCTGCCCACCGGGATGCACTGGTCCAGAACGCCGTTGGAGATGAACGAGTCGATGTCCTTGTAGAATATGCCGCCCTGCAGCATGGCGGCATCGCCGAAGTACCATTCGAGGCTGACGTCCCCCTGGAGGGCCCGGAAGGGGTCGAGGTAGGGATTGCCCACGCGCGCTTCCTGGTCGACGTAGAAATAGCGGCCGGCCAGCGCCAGGTCGTCCTGGTCGGGCCGGGCGATCACCTTGGCGACGCCGAGACGCAGCAACAGGTCTTCCTTGAGAACGAACACCAGGTTCAGGCTCGGTAGCCAGTCGCCGTAGGAGCGGTCGACCCGCACCGGTTCGGCGACGCCCGCTTCGTCGACGGCCCAGCCGGAAGAGGCCAGGTCGGTGTCGTACCAGCGCAGACCCGCGTTGCCGCGGTACGGCAGGCCGAACAGTTCGCCATCGAGGTCGAACTGGATGTAGGCAGCGAACGTATCCTCCTCGACGAGGTAGGACTCGTCATAGGCGATGGCGGTCGCGCGCGAGTCGCGCGGATAGACGTCCATGATCGCGCGGTAATCGACCAGCGTGAACGTGCCGTTCAGCGGCGCCAGGGTGTCGTTCGCGTATTCGAAGTCACGGGTCACGCACCGCGTGTCCCCGCACATCCGTGCAAAGTCCGCCAGCGTGTAACCGTCCGGCGCGACGTTGTTGTC
>Ga0316576_10000707_pt1 | contig 16425 bp, 13 predicted proteins | sample S0NA_FD_203075 | JGI IMG/M metagenome (GOLD analysis project Ga0316576, IMG submission 203075) | Rhizosphere microbial communities from salt marsh grasses in Alabama, United States - S0-2_050615r3r5 | ecosystem: Host-associated > Plants > Roots > Rhizosphere | place: USA: Alabama | collected... | reverse complement strand
CCGCCTCAGACCGAGGCGGCGCTCAGGGTTGTTTGGTTGTGGCTCTCCAGCGCCTTCAGCACCTGGTCCATGCAGCGGCTGTCGGCCTCGATGAGCATCTCGATCTCGTCGCGCCCATCGTCGTTCTCGCCGCGCAGCTTCTCCACGATGGCCCTGATCTCCATCAGCGCGGCCTGGGCTTCCATCGCGTCCCTGTCCGCGAAGCCCTTGCCCACCGTGCAGCCGTGGGAGGTGAGGTCAGCCGCTCGCGAGCTGACCTGCAGCGCGGTCTCGGCCACGCTGCCGCCGCTCCCCACACCGGACCCGATCAAGCTCGAGCCGAGCGAGACGGCCGCCGCGGCCAGGGAGAGGCCGAGGCTGACCCACTTGCCCGCGTCGCCCTTCACGGTGCAGGAGACGACGAGCGAGGCGAGGAGCAGCGCTGCCCCCACCATTCCCGCGGGCCCGGTGAAGATGGACGACGCCGCGCAGAGGGCGGCGCCGACGGCCTTGAAGATCTTGCCCCAAAGCCCCCACTTCGCCGCTTTCTTCCGCGCGGCGATCCGCTCGCGGATCTGTTTGAGCTCTTTCTGGTTCTGCGCCTTGAGCTTGGTGAAGTGGTCCTTGATGTCCGAGGCGGCGCGGCCGATCTGATCCCGGGCCTGCTTGCCCTGGGCGACCATGATCCTGGCGATGGCCGAGTCCACGCCGCACTCGAGGGTTACCTGGGTGAAGCTGTGCATCTTGTCCAGCGCCGAGCCCAGGGCGGGCGAGTCATCGCTGCCGCTCCTGGCGCGGCCGATGAGCTCCAGGGCGGCGCGCGCCCCCTCGGGGCTGAACGAGTCAGGGATGCTGGATGACTTGGCTGGCGCCGGTGCCCCGCCCGCCGCGCCGGCGGGCGGGGGCCAGAACGAGCCGCTGACCGTTGTGCTGGGGAAGCTCGGTTGCATCTGTCGTCTCCTTTCAGCCCTGGTTGCCCGGCGACAGCAGCTCCGCGGCCAGCTCGCGCTCGCCCATCAGCCGCAGGCAGCGCGCCTCTCGCTCCAGCAGCGTGCGGTCGGCGTCGCGCAGCAGCGCCACGATCTCGTAGCAGGCCACGGCGGCCGGGTGGTTGCCAAGGCGGGCCTGAAGGTCGGCGAGCCGCTCCCAGCCCCCGGCGTTGTAGGGCGTGTAGGAGAGCAGCAGGCCGTAGACCGAGGCGGCGCGCTGGAGCTTGCCGCGGCGCCGGTAGCCCTCGGCGAGCTCGGTGACGGCGGCGACCTCGGCGTCGGTGAGCCCGACCACCTGGCCCAGGGTGAGCGCCCCCGCCCGGAGGTCGGCGGCGACCTGCTTCGCGACGTCCTCGATGTCTCGGGTTGCGGTTGTCATCTCTCGACCTCCGGTGCGGGTGCAGGGCCGCTCACGCGATGTTGCGCAGCACGGCGCTCTTGGTCTCGTGGGACTTCTTGATGATGTTGGTCATCAGGGTGATCAGCTGCTGCTTCTGGTTCAGCGCGGTCTGGGTCATCGTGAGCTGGAGCTGCCGCGACTGGTCGGCGGTGTCCGCCTCGCTCTTGAGCCGCTTGATCTCGACGTCCAGATCGTCGGCCTTGATGACGTCGCTGATCAGGTTCTGGCCCATGTGGGCCACGACCAGCCGGCCGGTCTGGGCGTCGACGCTGATGTTGTCCTTGGTCAGGCCGAAGTCGTCGACGAATTTCTGGTACGCCGCCTCGCGCGTCTTGTCCCAGTCTGCCTTCTTCGCCTGGTATTCCTTGAGTGGCGCGTCGCTCTTGAAGTCGGCCGCGGCCTTCTTGTATGCGTCGAGCTCGGCCTGTGTCGCGTTGGGGCCCGGGGCGGTCGGCGCGGTGGGCTTCTTGGGCTCTGGCGGGAGGTTGTAGTTCTTCTCGAGATAGGTGTCGACCTTCATGAACCTGCTGGGCGCGGTGCCCTCGGCGCCGTCCTTGGCGCTGTTGACGTAGTTCTTCAGCTCGTTGAGCTTGGCCATGCGCTTGTTCAGGTACTCGCGCAGCTTGGCCGAGGCCTCGATGCTCTTGAGGGTGTCCTGGATCTTGGAGTCGGCGCGGTTGAGCTCCAGGGCGTTGAGGAACATCAGCGCGCCCTCGACCGAGCCGCCGAAGCCCGACTGGTTCAGCCAGGCGCCGATGTAGCCCGCTCCGCCCATCTCTCCGAACTTGGTGGTCACTCCGCTCATGATCTCTCTCCTTGTCTCGCTTGTCGGTTTGTTGAAGGCGTCACGCTCGAACCAGCCGCCCCCTGAAGCGGGCGGCGAGCTCGGCAAACGATGGCTTGTCGGACCGGTCCAGGGGCTCGGGCCGGACCGCGGCGAGCTCTCGCTCGAGCCGGTCCCTGGCCTCCTTGACCACCCTCGGGTCGACCCGGGCCAGGCGCTGCTCGACGTTGTCGAAGATCCGCAGGGGGATCTTGGCCCGCCGCAGCGCCGACTCCAGCTGGCGGTCGAGCTGCTCGTTCCTGGCGACGAGGCGGCCGAGGATGGTCTCGAAGCGGGTCCGGGTCTCGGTGTCTTGCTTGCTCATGGCTCTTTTCCTCTTTGCCTGGGTTGTCGGCGGAGGGAGGCGGGAGGTTGCGTGAAAAACGAATTGCTGCACCGCGCCGTCCTCGAAATGGATGAAAAATCAAACAAAACAGAGTGTTTCTGAATCCGCTGACCAGCGGGTCATTTTCCCGTTGACTTGTTAGCGCGGTGCGTCATACTGCCGGGTGGACCGAAGCACATAACAAACGAAACAGCCGGAGGTGCTCGATGGGAACCCCATCACGTCCCGGACGGCGCGTGGCCATCGTGGCCGGCCTGCGCACGCCCTTTTGCAAGGCTGGAACGGACTACGCCAGGCTCAGCTCGCTCGACCTCGCCAGGGCCGCGGTGCAGGAGCTGGTGAACCGATCCGAGATCGACCCGAAGGAGATCGATCAGCTGGTCTACGGCAACGTCGTGCCCACCGTGGCCGCGCCCAACGTCGCGCGAGAGATCGTGCTCTCGACCAACCTGCCCAAGAACATCCACGCCACCACGGTGATGCGCGCCTGCGCCTCGTCCACCGAGTCCACGATGGACGCCGCCAACGCCATCGCGCTCGGCAACTCGGACGTGGCGATCACCGGCGGCGTCGACTGCCTGAGCGACGTGCCGATCCTGTTCTCGCGCACCTTCTCGGACGCCCTGGTCGCCGCGAGCCGGGCCAAGACCCTGCCCGACAAGCTCAAGGCCTTCGCCAACATTCGGCCCAAGCACCTCGCCCCGGTGCCGCCGGCGATCAGCGAGCGCGCGACCCGCAAGACGATGGGCCAGCACGCCGAGATGATGGCCAAGGAGAACGAGATCCCGCGCGAGAAGCAGGACGAGTTCGCCGTGCGGAGCCACAAGCTGGCCGCCGCCGCGGTGGAGGACGGCCGGGTCGCGCAGGAGATCGCGCCGGTGTTCCTGCCTGACAGGGGCAAGGTGGTGACGCACGACAACCACATCCGCCCGGACACGAGCTACGAGGCCCTGGCCAAGCTCCGGCCGGTCTTCGACAAGAGGTACGGCAGCGTCACCGCCGGCAACTCCTGCCCGGTGACCGACGGCGCCTCGGCCTTGCTGATCATGGCCGAGGAGAAGGCCAAGGCCCTGGGCTACAAGCCGATGGGCTACATCCGCGACTACGCCTACGCCGCGGTGGACCCGCACTGGCAGCTGCTCATCGGACCGACCTTCGCCGTGGCCAAGGTGCTCCAGCGCACCGGCCTGACGCTCAAGGACGTCGACGTGCTCGACATTCACGAGGCCTTCGCCGCCCAGGTGCTGTCCAACACCAAGGCGATGGGCTCGAAGAAGTTCGCCGAGGAGCACCTCGGCCGGAGCAAGCCGGTGGGCGAGGTGGACTGGAACCGCACCAACGTGATGGGAGGATCCATCGCCTACGGTCACCCCTTCGCCGCCACCGCCGGGCGCCAGATCGTGATGGTGCTCAACGAGCTGAAGCGGAGGGACGCGAACATCGGTCTGATCACACAGTGCGCCGCGGGCGCGATGGGGGCCGCCCTGGTCCTCGAGCGCGAGTGAAAGGAGACGAGTGATGAGCGAAAAGATCAACGTCCGCAGGACGAGCGAGGGTGTCGCCATCATCGTGCTCGACGCCAAGGACGCCAAGGTCAACACGATCAACACCAAGCTCGGCGAGGAGCTGGGCGCCACGATGGAGCAGCTGCAGAACGACACGAGCTGCGCCGGCGTGGTGATCATGAGCGGTAAGCCCGACAGCTTCGTCGTCGGCGCTGACATCGAGCAGCTCGCCAAGGTGACGACGGCCACCGAGGGGCAGAAGCTCAGCGCCCACGGCAGCGAGATGCTGGGCAAGCTGGAGGCGATGAAGATCCCGGTGGTCGCGGCGATCCACGGCACCTGCCTCGGCGGCGGCCTGGAGCTCGCCCTGGCCTGCCACGCGCGGGTCTGCTCCGACGACAAGTCGACGGTGATGGGGCTGCCCGAGATCCAGCTCGGGCTGATCCCCGGCGCCGGCGGGACCCAGCGCCTGCCGCGCCTCATCGGGGTGCAGGCCGCGCTGGACATGATCCTCACCGCGCGCAACAAGCGGCCGCGCCAGGCGAAGAAGCTCGGCCTCGTGGACGAGGTGGTGCCGCGCGCCGCGCTGGAGCAGGCCGCGGTGGCCCGCGTGCGGCAGCTGGCGACGGCGCGCAAGGCCGACGACAGGCGCAACGTCGTGAAGAAGGAGCTCGAGGAGCTGCGCCGCTTCGCAGACAGCAAGGAGCTGACCGAGCTGCTGCTCGGGGGCAACCCGCTCGGCCGGATGTTCGTGTTCAAGAAGGCCGGCGAGATGGTCCAGAGCAAGACCCGCGGCCACTACCCGGCGCCCTTCGCCGCCCTGCGCGCGGTGGAGACCGGGCTGGCCAAGGGGATGAAGAAGGGCCTGGAGGCAGAGGCCGAGGAGTTCGGCAAGCTGATCGTCTCCGACGTGAGCCGGCGGCTGGTCGAGCTGTACTACGCCACGCAGGAGCTCAAGAAGGACCCCGGCGTCGCGGATCGCAAGGTCAAGCCGGTCGAGGTCCAGCGCATCGGCGTGCTGGGAGGCGGGCTGATGGGCGCGGGCATCAGCTATGTCTACGCCAACAAGAACCTCGAGGTGCGGATCAAGGAGCGCGACTACGAGGCGGCGGGCAAGGCGGTGGGCGCGGTCTGGGACATCGTCAAGCCGCGGGTCAAGCGCAAGCAGCTCACGCCCAACGCCGCCGAGCAGCTGATGTCGCGGGTCAGCGCGACCACGGAGCTCTCCGGCTTTGGCCGGGCCGACCTGGTGATCGAGGCGGTCTTCGAGGACCTGGAGCTCAAGCAGCGCCTGCTCAAGGAGGTCGAATCGGCGACCAGCGAGCGCTGCATCTTCGCCTCCAACACCTCGTCGCTGCCGATCACGAAGATCGCCAGCGCGGCGAGCCGGCCGCAGAACGTGCTCGGCATGCACTTCTTCTCGCCGGTGCACAAGATGCCGCTCCTCGAGGTCATCGTCACCGACAAGACGGCGGACGTGGCCACGGCGACGGCGGTGGCCTGCGGCAAGCTGGTCGGCAAGCAGGTGATCGTGGTCCGGGACGGGGTGGGCTTTTACACGAGCCGGATCCTCGCGCCGTACATGAACGAGGCGGCCCACGTGCTGGCCGAGGGGGGCGCCATCGAGGAGATCGACCGCGCGCTGCTCGATTTCGGCTATCCGGTGGGGCCGATCAAGCTGATGGACGAGGTGGGCATCGACGTCGGCGCCAAGGTCGCGCTGATCATGTACGAGGCTTTCGGCGAGCGCATGCACCCGGTGGAGGCCCTGGCGGCGGTGATCGAGGACGGGCGCCACGGCCGCAAGAACAAGAAGGGCTTCTACGTCTACGGAGACGAGAAAAAGAAGAAGCAGGTGGACGAGACGGTCTACGAGCTGCTGCCCGGCGGGCACAAGCGCAAGCCGATCAACGTCGAGGAGGTGCAGAAGCGCATCGCGCTGCAGATGGTGAACGAGGCGATGCACTGCCTCGGCGAGGGGATCCTGCGCAACCCGCGCGACGGCGACATCGGCGCCATCTTCGGCCTCGGCTTCCCGCCCTTCCTCGGCGGCCCGTTCCGCTACACCGACGTCCGCGGCGCGGACCGCGTGCTGGATGACATGAAGCGCCTGCGGGACAAACACGGCCCGCGCTTCGAGCCGGCCCCGGCCCTGGTGGACGCGGCGAAGGATAACCGCAAGTTCCGGGACTGAGCCACCCCACTCGCCCCCCGCCAACCCCCTTGAACCTGGCCCCCAGGTGATCAATAAACACGCTTCTCTGGCCTTTCCGGGAGGGAGCGGACATGGAGAGCACGATCTGTCACTTCGAGATCCCCGCCGACGACCTGCAGGCCGCCGGCGAGTTCTACAGCGCGCTGTTCGGCTGGAGCGTGACGCCGGCCGGTTCGGACTACATGCTGATCCGCACCTCGGAGCAACCCGGGGCCCTGGGCGGCGCCCTGTTCCGGCGGCCCGCCGCCGGGGGCGAGTTGCCGCGGGGCGTGACGCTCTACGCCGTGGTAGAGTCGGTGGAGGAAGCGGCGAGCAAGCTGGAGGAGCTCGGGGGCACGGTGCTGAGCCCGAAGGCCGCGGTTCCGGGGATGGGCTGGACGGTGGTGGGACAGGACCCCCAGGGCAACGCCATCGGGCTGTTCCAGCGCGACGAGGGCGCCGCCTAGGGACGGGACGGGGGAGGAAACCGGAATGGGCGATGCCAAGCGCGAGCGCGAGCTGCAGAAAACGGTGCAGGAGCTGGAGTTCCGCTCGACCGTCACCACGGCCATGCTCGGCACGCTGGATCTAGAGCAGATCCTCTACGTCATCCTCTCCGGCATCACCTCGGGGGACGGGCTCGGGTTCAACCGCGCGATCCTGTTTCTCGTCGACGAGGCCGGCCGCTCGCTCCGCGTGACCATGGCCCTGGGGCCCGCCGACGAGGAGTCGGCGCAGAAGATCTGGGACGTCATCCGACGCCAGCGCCTGACCCTGGGCGCGCTGCTCGAGCGCTATCAGTCGTATCGCGAACAGGTCGAGACCAAGCGCCTGACCAAGCGGCTGGCGAGCTTCGCCCTCCCCCTCGAGCGGATCGACTCCCTCGCCCTCTCGCCCGAGGCGCTGATCGTGGAGAAGCGCGCGCCCCTGGCCGGAGTGCTCGCCCGTTGCCTGGTCAACCGCTCGCCCTTCGCCACCAACGGCCTGACCCTGGTCCACGAGGTGGGCGGCGCAGCGGGCGAGGAGATGGCCTTCCGCAACCTGGCCATCGTTCCGCTGACGGTGGCCGAGCGGCTGATCGGGGTGATCCTCGCCGACAACTTCTACAACCGCAAAGCGGTGGGATCGGAGGACCTGCGCAGCCTCCACGCCTTCGGCAACCTCGCCGCGCTCGCCATCGACCGCGCCCGGCTCCACGCCAAGACCGTGGCGATGGCGGAGGTCGACGGCCTCACCGGGGTCTACAACCGCCGCTACTACCAGCAGGAGCTCGAGCGCATCCTGCGCCGGACGGCGCGGCACCGGGACCAGGTGACCTCCATCGTGGTCTTCGACCTGGACCACTTCAAGAGCTACAACGACCAGCTCGGCCACCTGGTGGGCGACGAGGTGCTCAAGGACGTGGCCCGGCTGTTGCTCGACAACGTGCGTCAGTCGGACAAGGTGGCGCGCTACGGCGGCGAGGAGTTCGTGGTCATGCTGGCCGAGACCACGCCGGAGGCCGCGGCCCAGGTCGCGGAGAAGCTGCGGCTGATCGTCAAGAACGCGGCCCTCGCCGGCGGGGTGGTGCGGGGGTTGACGCTCTCGGCTGGCGTGGCAGGCACCAGCGGGAGCGAGACGGTGGAGCAGCTCTTCGAGCGCGCCGATCGGGCCCTGTACCAGGCAAAGAACGCCGGCCGGGACCGGGTGGTGGTGTGGAGCGGGGAGCTTCAGGCAGGTGAGCCCACGGTGGGGGTGGCGGGGGGCAGTCAGCGCTCGAGCTAGGCTGGCGCTACTCCACGTTGGAGGGAGGGGCGGACGCGCTGTCGTTCGCCGGGGGCAGCGGGGGCAGCGGGGGCTTGGGCGGCAGCGGCACGCAGGTCGGGGGAGCGCAGACCGCCGCGCAGCCCGTCGAGGGATCACAGCCCGGCAGGGGCGGGCAGGGGTCGCAGAACGTCCCGCTCGGGCAGTTCCCGGTGAGGCAGGCGACCACGCTGGTCGGCACGCAGAGGCACTGCCCCGGCGCCTGCACGTGGCCCGGCGCGCAGCTCAGCTTGCACACGGGGCAGTGAGCGACCCACTTGCCGACGAAGTTGCCCGCGCCGGGCAGGCACTTGGTGTCGCCGGCCGGCGTCTTGACGCACGTGGCCGCGCCGTAGGCGCCCATCAGCACGCCCTTCAGCCCGCTCTTGTCGAACCAGCGGCCCTTGAAGAAGCCCTTGCCGTAGCGGCCCTTGATCAGGCCCATGAACTTGCCGGAGATGGAGATGTACTTGCCGAACAGGACATGGTTGCCGGCCTTGTTGACGCCGTAGATGCCCTTGAGGTGGCCCACCACCTTTCCGCCGGCGCCGGCCCACTTGCCGCGAAAGACGCCGAAACCCTGCTTGAGCGGCTTCCAGTGCCCGCCGAGCAGCCCGTGGGGGCAGGGGGGCGGGGGCGGTGGGGCGTTGGGATCCGGGGGCATGATGCCCGCCAGGTTGTCCAGCTCCTCGGGCGGGGCGGGCGGCTCGAGGTCGGGCGCCAGGTCCAGGGCGTCCAGGTCGGGCAACCCGAAGGCGGGGAGCTCGTCCACCATCTCGAAGCCGCCGGTGTCCGAGAGCTCCAGCGCGTCCTGGATGCTCGCCACCGAGGCCGGCTCGTCGACCGCCTCCTCGCCGCCACAGGCGACGAGGAGAAGGCCCAGGCTCAGCAGGCCGGTCAGGGTCCAAAGCGAAGCTCGTGCTCTGATCATCGGGTTTCCTCCTTGGGAGTTGTTGATCTGCCGGTTCCGCCAAGGAGTCATTACAAGGGACGTGCCAGCGGACAAACGCCCGGGATCCGGGGACGGGCCGGGACGCAGGGGAACGGGCGTTGCGCCCTGGCCCGCGGTCGGATGGGTCAATGTGTTAGAATGACGTCGGAATTGTGCGGGGCAACGGGAGTTACCCCGGCTGCCGCGCCCTGATCACGATGGTTGCGCACTTGGCCCCGACGGACAGCGCTCGCTTCGGCCCCTACCACCTGCTTTACCCGCTGGGCGCCGGCGGCATGGGGCAGGTCTTCCTCGCCCGGCATCAGGGGGAGCACGGCATCCAGCGCCTCGTCGCCATCAAGCGCATGCTGGCCCACCTGATGCGCCGGGCCGACCTGGTCAACCTCTTTCTCGACGAGGTACGCATCGCCGCGCAGCTCAACCACGGCAACATCGTCCAGGTCATCGATCACGGCCAGATCGAGGGTCAGTACTTCATGGCGATGGAGTACGTCCACGGCGAGAACCTGCTCGAGGTGATCCACCGGCTGCGCGAGCGGGACGAGTCGATGCCCCTCGATCTCGCCCTGCACGTCGGCAGCGGCATCTGCCAGGGGTTGAGCTACGCCCACGCCAAGCAGAGCATCGACGGACGCCCCCTGGGCATCGTGCACCGGGACATCAGCCCGCAGAACGTGATGATCGCCTTTGGCGGCGAGGTGAAGATCGCCGACTTCGGCGTGGCCCGGGCCGCGGAGCAGACGCACCAGACCGTGGGCGGCGAGCTCAAGGGCAAGCTGGCCTACATGTCGCCGGAGCAAGCCTGGGGCCGCCCCCTCGACCAGCGCTCGGACCTCTTCTCCCTCGGCGTCGTGCTCTACGAGCTGCTCGGCGGCCGCAGCCCCTTCCTGCGCGAGAACCCCATGGCGACCCTCGAGGCGGTCCGCGCGGCCCAGGCGGTCTCGCTCACCGCCCTGCGCGCGGATCTGCCGCAGGAGGTGGTCGACCTTGTGCACCAGGCCCTGGCCCCCGCCGCCGAGGACCGGCCGGACTCGGCGCGTACGATGTACGATGGGCTCCAGCGCGCCATGCGGCTGCACAACATGGTGGTCAGCGCCTTCGACCTCGCCGACTTCATGGCCGATCTGTTCCCCGAGAGCCGGGCGCGGGACGGCCTCTCGTCCGGCGCCGGGACCGCCGTGGGCCGCCGGGCGGACGAGCAGGAGCAGAACCTCGAGCGCCGCACGCTGCTCTACCTGAAGCAGCGCCACCCCGAGGTCAACCCCTTGGCAGAGACGGCGGCGGAGCCGGACACCCGGGCGGTGGTCCGAAAGGTGCGTGGCACCCGCTGGCGCTGGACCGCCTTCCCGCTCCTGGCCGCGGTGGTCACCGCTGGCGCCTTCGCGCTCCTGCGCGGGCCGCCTCCGTCGACCTCGCCGGTTGCTGCCCCGCGGTCTGGGCCCGACGCCGCCTCGCCGACCGTCGCCCGGGTCGACGCCGCCGTCAGGGTCGACGTCTCCGAGCCACGCCCCGCGGCGTCGGCCTGGCTCGAGGTCCGTTCCCGACCGGCCGGGGCGTGGGTCGCCCTCGAGGGCAAGCGGCTGCCCGGGGTGACGCCCCTCGGTGCGCGACTGTCCCCCGGGCGCCACCGCTGCAGCGTGGGGGCCGCCGGACACCGCGTGCTCCACCGCACCGTGACCCTGCAGCCCGGGCAGCGCCTGCGCCTCGAGCCGGTGCTCGAGCCTCTCGCCGGGCGACTGACCGTGACCAGCACGCACGCCTGCCGGGTGCGCGTCAACGACACCGTCACGGGCGAGGCCCCGCTGCGCGAGCACCGGGTCGCGCCAGGGCAGGTCGCGGTGAGCTGCGTCGCCCCGTCGGGGGAGCGGCTGGAGACCCGCCGCGTGCGGATCGCCCCCGGCGCAACGGTCACGGTCAGCTTCCGCTTCGGCGCGCTGTCGATCAACCTGCAGCCCTGGGCGAGCGTCACCGTGGACGGCCGCGCCCGGGGCACGACCCCGCTGCGCCTGATCCTCCCCGTGGGCGAGCACCGGGTGGTCCTCTCCAACCGCGAGCGCGAGCTGGAGAGCCGGCGGGCTGTCGAGGTCCAGACGTCGAGGACCGCGCGCATCAGCAGCTGGTAGGGGCTCTTGGGGGCGCAGGGGCAGCTCGGAGAGACTGTGCACGGCCAGGCCCTGAAATTTCGACGTCTTGACCGGTGGGGTGCGCCCCCGGCCCGTTCCCGACGGTTTTTCAACAGTTCTTTCCCGCCGGTGTTCCATATGAAGATGTACACTCACCTCTTGCACCGATGGGCCAACGCGATCGTGATCAGTGGAGCCGTCCTGGCTGCGGGCAGCTTTGGATGTTTGCCCAACGACGACTGTGATGCCCAGCCGATCGCCATCGAAGGATCGGAGTCCGACTACACGCTTCAGGCCGGACAGGCAGGATCCGTAACCCTGCACGCACCGATGGCGTGCCCCGAGACCGCGGGCTTCAACCCCAAAGGGGATGCGCGCCTCGTTGCCCTCGAGGCAACGGGCGCCAACACGTTTGGGCTCTACGGCGATGCCGGTTGCCACGGGGACGCTGCCGTCGGCTGCGGATCGGTGAGCTGGGATCTGTTCGTCGGGGATGTCGTCGCCGAGGTTCGCCAGGCCCATCCCTCCGTCCAGTGGCTCGTCCCCTTGCGCATTGGCACTCAGTGCGAGCCCGACCCGCCGATCTCCGGCTGCAGGTACAACCTCCGCATGTTCAATGTCCAGACCAACGACTGGCGGATCATGAACACGCTGGTGGACACCCTGCGAAAGCACATGGCGCAAGCGGGGCTCGGCGAGTGCGTCGGCGCGCTGGTCAGCGAGATCGAGGTGGGCTGTCCAGACTAGCGGCTGCCGCGCGGCTCCACTTCCATCGACTTGCGTGGTAGCTTCCCGCTGGTGGCGGTCCGCTCGACAGCAGCCCGGGGGGCGTTGACGGTGGCGCTCGCCCTGCTGGGCGGCCCGGTCCGGGCGCAGCCCGTCGACGCGGGGATCGTCCCTGGCGACGCGGCGGCCGGCGGCGGCCCCGCCGTGCGGGTGGTGCGCCTGCGTGACCTCCTCGCCCGGGCGATCCAGCACTACCAGCGCAGCGAGTTCGAGCAGGCCCGGGACCTGCTACAGGAGATCCTCGGCTACGTCGGCGACGAGCGCTCGCGCACGGCCCAGGAGGCCCAGACCTACCTCGCCTTCGTCCACGTCGCCTTCGGCGAGACCGAGGCGGCGGTCGCCGCCTTCGAGAAGGCCCTGGCCATCAACCCCGAGCTGCGCCTCTCCGCGCCGGCCCCGCGCATCGCCAAGGCCTTCGAGCAGGCCCGACGCCGCTTCCGCGCCGCGGTCCGCGCCCTGGACCACGATCCCCCGCGGCTGACGCACACCCCCCCGACCGGGGCGCGCTATGGCCAGCCGGTCGCGGTGACCGTGGAGGCCGCCGACCCGTCGGGGGTCAAGCGGGTGGTGCTCAACTACCGCATCGCTGGCAACCGCGGCTTCTCCTCGGTGACCTGCGAGCAGGACGGGCAGGGCCGCCACGTGGCCACGATCCCCACCGTGGCGGTGATGCGCCCGGGGATCGAGTACTTCCTCGAGGCCTGGGACAACCTCGGCAACGGGCCGGGCCTCAAGGGCAGCGCCGCGGCGCCGATCAAGATCGAGGTCGAGGGCGGTCCGCGGGCCGCGCAGGGAAGGGGCCCGACGCCCTGGTACAAGCGCTGGTGGGTCTGGGCCGTCGCCTCGGGGGTGGCCGTCGCCGCCGGCGGCATCGGGGTCGCCGCCTACCTGACCCGCGACGAGACGGCGCGCATCAACGTGCTGGGGACGAGCGCGCTCAACCCCCCGGGAGGGAAGTGACCGTGGCCGGGATGCCGGTGGAGAGTGGCCTCTTGCCCGCCAACGTGGCGGCGTCCGACGATGCGGACTACTTGGGGGGCGGTTCACCACACCAGCTTCTCTCTATCTCGCCTGGCTCACGCGCTTCTGTCGGACCGCCATGCGCCCCGACCACAACGCGTTCATCCAGTTGGGCAGCGCTGTCATCTTGCTCGGGCAATTCTGAAGCGGACAACTCTCGAGGTGACGGCTCAGAGGCTCCGGAAGAAAGGTGGGAGGCGAGCTGTCGCCTCGGGCGAATCTTCCGCGATGGCGGAAGAAAGGTGGGAGGCGAGCTGTCGCCTCGGGCGAATCTTCCGCGATGGCGGAAGAAAGGTGGGAGGCGAGCCGTCGCCTCGGGCGAATCTTCCGCCCGGAGCCCGGTCCGCGGCGTGGCGATTTCCCTGGGCGGCGCGATCTCGCTGCTCCTGCTCCTCCTCCTGACGGGGTGCAGTGAGACGGTGGGCTTCGTCACCCTCGAGCTGCTCGCGCCCGACTTCAGCCCGGACATCGTCTGCGCCAAGGACCCGCGCCGGGCGGCGGAGGTCACCGTCAGCGCGACCTGCGGCGACGAGACCCACGAGCGCACGGCCAAGGTGGACGGAAAGGGCTTCAGCCTCGGCGATCTGCCCCTGGGCAAGTGCACGGTGGACGTCGTCGCGCGCAACGAGCAGGGCCGGACGGTGCTCAGCGGGACGGCGAGCGCGGAGGTGGGCCGCGGGGACAACGATCCGGTCGAGCTCCAGCTCGTCGAGGAACGCTGCGTCACCGCGAGCTGCGACGGCGACGGAGACACGCTGGCCGACGAGGACGAGACGGCCATCGGCACCGACCCGGCCAAGGTGGACAGCGACGGCGACGGGCTGGAGGACGGCCTCGAGCTGCTCCAGTGCTGCACCGATCCGACCCGCGCCGAGGGCCAGTGCCGCGAGCTGTTCGTCCAGCGCGTGGAGCCCGGAATGGGGCCGCCGGGCACCGCGGTGATGGTCAAGGCCTCCTCCCCCCTGGACAGCCCGCAGGTCACCGTCGGCGGCCAGCCGCTGCAGAACCTGCTCGCCGACAGCACGATCGCCTTCGGCACCGTGGCCGCCGGCGCCAAGCTGGGCGAGGTGGAGCTGAGCACCGGGGGCGGAACCGTGAGCTACGACCACCTGTTCGCCGTGCTGCGGGACACCCCGGAGAGCCTGGCCGAGATCTCCAACCGCGCGGCCGGCGTCGGACCGGTGATCTACCAGCTCGTCGATCAGGCCTTCGACGGGGGCCGGCAGTACCTGCTCGGTCGGTCCTTCGTCGGCAGCAGCGCCTCGGCCGCGGTCGTGCCGATGCTCCTGCTCCTCGATCACCAGAACCAGACGGCGTACCGCGAGGCCGTGGCGCTCAAGGGGGAGCCGGTGGCCATCGCGGCCGCGGCGGGCCGGGCGCTCGTGCTGCTGGACGTCGACGGCAATGCGGCGCTGCAGCTCTACGCCCCGACGGGGCCCGCGGCCGGCCTGCCGCAGAAGGTGTCCTTCAGCGCCAACCTGCCCCTCGACGGACCGGTCGAGCTCGCGCTGGAGCCGGCGGGTGACACGGCGCTGCTGCTGCTGCGCGAACGCCTGCTGCGCTTCAAGCTCGACTCGAGCGGCAAGGCGACGTTGGTCTGGGCCCTGCAGCTGGGCAAGCTCGTCGGTCCCCTCGGCCCCACGGCCTGCGAGGGCCTGGTCTACCGCGGGAGGCCCGGCAAGGAGACAGTCTACCTCTCCTGCAACGCGAGCATCCCCTGCCCGCCGGGGCTGAGCTGCGACGCCGGGGGGTTCCTGCTGCGCGTGCCCCTGGGCTGCGCCCCCGCGGCCGGCTGCGCCAGCGTCCACCTCCTGGGCCTCCACAGCGCGCGGGGGAACCCGGTGGTGGATGAGGCGTCGGGGCGGGTCTACGTGCTGGGGAGCGCCGGCGTGCAGTGGGGCGCGCTGGACAGCCCGCCGAAGCTCCTCTCGACCCTCGTCCCCATGCAGTGGAGCGGCGCGCCCGGGGCCGCCGACCTGATGGCCGTGGTCGGCCCGTCTCTGTTCGTGGTCGACGGCCCGCAGGTCTGGCGCATGGATCCGACCGCGGCGGACCCGGCGCAGCGCCGCGGCAAGGCCTTCGTCGTCAGCCGGGGCACCGACCAGGCGCAGATGGTGCGCGCCGCCCCGGACGGCGCCACGCTGAGCGTCGCCGTTCAGGTCAACGGCGGCTTCACCTCGATGATCGCGGTCTGCCTGGAGGCCTGCGGCAAATGACGCTGACCCTGACACTGGCCGACGGAGAGGTGCTGCGCTTCGGCGAGCGGAGCGTGAGCATCGGACGGATCGAGGGCAACGACGTCGTCCTGCCCGTGGCGCACATCTCGTCGCGGCACGCGGCAATCCGCTTCCGCGCTGGACAGTACCTGATCGCCGATCTGGGCAGCACCAACGGCTCGGTGGTGCAGCGCGGGGGGCGGCGCCTGCTGCTCGGGCCGCGGGGGGCGGCCGAGATCGGCCTGGAGGACGGCGACGAGCTCGTGCTCGGCGACATCGACGGACCGGTGGTGCTGCGGGTCGGGATCGAGCGCGCCTCCCAAGGGGCCTCCGGGGACAACACGGTGGCCGTGGCCACCCGGTCCCGGGGAGAGACGCTGGCGGTGAGCCAGCGCGTGAGCGCCGATCACGCGGCCGTCCGGGCGCTGCTGCGGCTGGTGGAGAGCATCGGGGGTGCGCGGAGGTCGGGGCAGATCCTCGACCGGGTCGCCGGCGCGGCGCTGGAGGTGGTCCCTGGCGCCGCCGACGTGCTGCTCGTCCTGCGCGGTCCAGGGGGAGAGCTGGAGGTCGGGGGCGAGGCCCACCGGGGCGCCGGGATCTGCCGCACGCCGAGCCCCACCGTCTGCCGGCAGGCCCTGGAGTCCGAGGTCGCGCTGCTGTTCGGCGAGCACGGCGGCTCGGCGTTGCCGGCGGGCACGCTGGCGGAGCAGGGCGTGGGCAGCGGCATCGCCGCTCCGCTGTGGGGCGAGGGTCAGGCGCGGGGCGTGCTGCAGATCAACTGCAGCCCGGGCGCGCCCGGCCTGCGGGAGGTGCACCTCGACCTCGCGGTGGTGCTGGCCCACCACGCGGCGGTGGCGCTGGAGCGGGCGGAGCTCATCGCCCGCCTGGAGGCGGCGGAGCGCCGGCTGCGGGAGGAGAACCTCCTGCTCCGCCGGGCGACCCAGCCGACGGTGGAGCTGGTGGCCGAGAGCCCGGCGATGGCCGCCGTCCTGGAGGAGATGCGGCGGGCGGCGGTGACGGACGTCACCGTGCTGATCCAGGGCGAGACCGGCACCGGCAAGGAGGTGGCGGCGCGCTGGCTGCACGAGAGCAGCCCGCGGCGGGGCGGGCTGCTCGTCCCCGTCAACTGCGGCGCGCTGACGGAGAGCTTGCTGGACAGCGAGCTGTTCGGGCACCGCAAGGGCGCGTTCACCGGGGCGACGGCGGACCGCAAGGGGGTCTTCGAGGTCGCCCGGGGCGGGACGGTGTTCCTGGACGAGATCGGGGAGACCCCTCCGTCGGTACAGGTCCGGCTGCTGCGCGTCCTCGAG
>Ga0316576_10000706_pt1 | contig 16434 bp, 13 predicted proteins | sample S0NA_FD_203075 | JGI IMG/M metagenome (GOLD analysis project Ga0316576, IMG submission 203075) | Rhizosphere microbial communities from salt marsh grasses in Alabama, United States - S0-2_050615r3r5 | ecosystem: Host-associated > Plants > Roots > Rhizosphere | place: USA: Alabama | collected... | reverse complement strand
CTTGACATTGTGAAGGATTCTAAGAAGATCAGGGCACGCACGGGCTACGTTCCCGCTGAAGCCAATCCATATCCACATATGTCAACTGATGAGTTTCTGCGCTATTGCGCCTCATTTTACCGTGCTCCGAACGGAGATCGGAGAATAAATGACCTGATGGATCTCTTTGAGGTGGAAAGAAAAAGGAGGATCACAGACCTCTCAACAGGAAACCGTAAAAAACTATCCATAATACAGAGCCTCCTTCACAGTCCGGCGCTGCTAATCGTTGATGAGCCAACGACCGGTCTCGATCCGCTTATGCAGGCAAGATTTTTTGATGTCCTGAAAGATGAAAACCAAAGGGGCATGACGGTTTTCTTTTCATCACACACCCTCAGTGATGTGCAGATGCTTTGCAGGCGTGTGGCAATAATCAGGGAGGGCAGTATCATGAATGTGGAAGAGATAGAAGCACTGAGAAAAAAACAGCTGAAGAAAGTACATGTTGAATCTTATGACATTATTGATAAAGCGATAACCGGCCTGAAAGGCATTGAAAGCAGCGTAATTATTTCTGACAGGGCATTGGAGTTCATGTATTCAGGCGATATTAACATGCTTGTTTCTGCTCTCAAGGACAGGAATATTGCTGACCTGACTATTGAGGAACCATCACTTGAAGAGATTTTCATGCATTATTACAATTAGCGGCAAACGAGTCTATGAACAGAAACCTATTTCTCAGGGAGCTGAGAAGCAATGCGATAACCCTGCTGATATGGACCACAGTAATAAGCTTTCTTATCACTGCTACCATGTCGCTTTACAACATTTTCCTGGAAAACAATTCGAAGATCCTTGCCATGATAAGTATCCTGCCGGAAGGTGCGCTGCAATTCAAGGGCGTTTCGAATGTCGATGACCTGTTTTCGGTACTCGGGTTCTACTCAGCCAATAATGTGATCTACATGCTGGTACTTGGAAGCATCTATTCTATAGTGCTTTCCTCAGGTATCCTTCTCAAGGAAGAATATAACCTTACGGCAGAATACCTCCTTTCATGGCCCGTCACAAGGAGCCAGGTGTTCTTCAGCAAGCTATACGTGGTTCTCATCAATATTCTGGTAATCAATTGTATTACGACTGTTGCCGGATACATATCACTTGAGATATGCAAAAAAGAACCCTATAGTGTCAATGCTTTCCTCATTCTGTCAGTCTACACATTACTGCTGCACCTGTTTTTCAGTTCACTCGGTCTCTTCCTCTCGGTACTGGTCCGAAAACCGAGGCAGATAACAACACTGACGATAGCTCTTGTTCTGATCCTGTATTTCATTTATACCATCTCGAATATTACTCCGGATCTTTCCTGGATAGGTTATATTAGCCCGTATAAATTCATTAATCTTGATGTTCTGAACTCCGGTTACAGATTGGAGCTTATAAATATTGCCTATTTCCTGGGATTCAGTTTGCTGTTACTCGGCACGTCAAGGACGATATACAGAAGGAAGGACATTTACCTTTGAAGATGAGACGGGAGGTCTTCCGGTCATGCACGGATGATGGAAATTACTATGACTATTTGCAAATGTGGAATGGGAAAAGTTACAGGATGAGCACAAACAAAAAAGTCGGGCCTGCATGTTTTGTAAACGGGAAAAGAATCTTCACCTTTACCCGCGGCGTAAGGGTAGCCACTGACCCTGGAGGTAATGTCAGTGCTTTTGCCGGCACTGACGGTCACCAGGAAACAATCAAAGTCAGGGCTGATAAAACTCATAAGATTACAATCGGCCCTGATGAAGCATACATTTTTAATGGTGACAGTAAGGGCTTCAAAAAGAAATACAGAACAATACCCGAATAATCTTTCAGGCATGAAAATAAAAGTACATATAACAGCGATTTTGGTCATGGCATTTATTTCAAGCCCTCCTGCCCCCGGGCAGGATTATTTGCGGAACATCTTTGACGGGCACACTGACATAGGTGCCTGCAGGCTCAAGGGTGACCTTCACTTTTTACCTGACAGGCAGGAATACCTCATTACGGGATCAGGTGATAACATATGGTCCGGTGAAGACCAGTTCCATTTCGCATGGAAGAAGCTTGACGGTGACTTCATACTCAGGGCAGATATCAGTTTCATTGGTGAAGGCAGCCATGAGCATCGCAAGGCCGGATGGATGATACGCGGTGATGATGATACGGGCTCACTGCACGTTAGTGCCGCAGTACATGGTGACGGACTCGCCTCACTGCAGTACCGCACTGCTGAAGGCGGAGAGACATACGAACGCAGGTCGTCAGTGACAGCGCCTGATGTGATACAGCTTGAAAGGAAGGGCGACAGGTTTATCTTTTCTGCCGCCGTCAGGGGCAATCCTTTTGATACTGTTGCGGTCACGCAGTCATCACTTGCCGGGGAGGTTCTTGCAGGAATTTTCATCTGCTCGCATGACAATAATGTCTCCGAGAGTGCAAGGTTCAACAATGTCCGTATTATCAGGCCTGCGGGTGATGAGTTTGTGCCCTACAGGGACTATCTCGGAAGCAATCTTGAAATCATGGACGTTGAGACAGGCCACCGGATGGTTGTCCTCCAGGCTCTGAACTCGATACAGGCCCCCAACTGGACTCCCGACGACAAATACCTGATATACAACAGTGAAGGCTTACTTTACAGGTTTGAGATAGCTTCGGGTAAGGGAGAAGTCATCAATACCGGTTTTGCCACGAACAACAACAATGATCATGTTCTCTCTTTCGACGGAAAAATGATAGGCATCAGCAATCATGTGGCAGATGAGGCCAACAGGTCTATTGTTTTTACGATGCCGGTCGGGGGAGGCACACCGGAGCGAATCACGCAGGAGGGTCCCTCCTACCTCCATGGATGGTCACCTGACGGAAAATTCCTGACATATACCGGAGAGAGAAACGGAGAATTTGACATATACAGAATTTCAGTCAGGAAGAAGGAAGAAACAAGGCTCACCGATGCACCCGGACTTGATGACGGATCGGAGTATTCTCCTGACGGAAGGTATATCTATTTCAATTCTGCACGTACCGGCACCATGCAACTCTGGAGGATGAAGCCAGACGGCTCTGAACAGGAACAGCTTACCTTTGACGATTACAATAACTGGTTTCCGCACATCTCCCCCGATGGCAGGCAAATGGTGTTTCTCTCATTCCTGCCAGAGGTCAGGGCGGATGACCACCCTTTCTATAAGCAGGTATATATCAGGATAATGCCGGTTGACGGAGGAAAGCCCCGGGTCATTGCTTACCTGTATGGTGGCCAGGGAACAATAAATGTGCCCAGCTGGTCACCTGACGGCAGCCGGATAGCCTTTATCAGTAACAGCGGAACAATTCAAAAAAGATGATCAGGATCAGGAAGATAACGAATCCGTACCTGGAATCGAATATCAGGAAAATAAAGGCTGTCAAGGAGATCATCCGCAAACAGTTCCCTGCAATTTCGGAGAAAAAGATAGAGGAAGTTGAGTTGCAGCTTACCGATCCGCTCAAGTACAGGTACCAGTCAACCCTTTTTGTTGCTGAAAACATACACGAGACCATAAGGGCGTTTGCCATATTGCTGTACATGCCGGATCTACGGTTCTGTTTCCTCGATTATATTGCCTCATCACCTGACAACCCCTCGTCAGGCCTCGGCGGGGCTCTTTATGAGAGGATCAGGGAGGAAGCTGTATCTCTTGATGCTAAGGGACTGTTTTTTGAATGCCTGCCTGACGATCCTGCACTTTGCAGTGATCCTGAAATACTTGCCCAGAATCGTAAAAGACTGGCTTTCTATGAGCGTTTTGGCGCCCGGCCCATTGAAAATACCCTTTACGCCACTCCTGTGAAACCGGATGACGACTGCCCTCCCTATCTGGTATTTGACGGACTTGGAAGCATGGAGACAATCTCCATGCAACAGGCAAGGAAGGTAGTTAAAGCCATACTTGAAAGGAAATACGGCGGTTATGCCGGGGCAGACTACAATAAAAAAGTTATTGAAAGTATCATTGATGATCCCGTGATCATCAGAGCTCCCCGGTATACGCGTAGAAAGACCATGGTAACAAGCCCCCCGGACATGCCTGAAAAGAAAAAGATATGGCTTGTAGTGAATGACCGGCATTCAATTCACCATATAAGGGAGCGGGGCTATGTGGAGTCTCCGGTAAGGGTAAAAAGTATACTTAAAGAGCTTGATAAAAGCGGTCTTTTCAGACCGGGCAGGGCAAGGGAGTATGCCGACAGGCATATACTTGATGTACATGACAGTGACTACTATAAGTATTTCAAAAAGGTATGCACAAACCTGCCCAAAGGAAAATCCGTTTACCCTTATGTCTTTCCTTTGAGGCATGCTGCCAGGGCCCCGAAAGAGCTTTCGGTCAGGGCTGGATACTACTACTTTGATACGTTCACCCCGCTTAACCAGGAAGCATTCCTTGCAGCCCGCTGGGGTGTTAATTGTGTCATGAGCGCCGCCGATGAGATGCTTGCAGGCACCCGCTATGCTTATGTACTGACACGACCTCCGGGACATCACACTGAACGTTCGGTGTTCGGCGGATTCTGTTATTTCAACAACTGTGCCATTGCTGCGCATTATCTCAGCCGGAATGGCAGGGTGGCCATACTCGATACAGACTACCATCACGGTAACGGACAGCAACAGATTTTCTACGAAAGGAACGATGTGCTGACTATCTCACTTCACGGTCATCCTTCATTTGCCTATCCCTATTTCTCAGGATTTGAAGAAGAGAAGGGTGAAGGCGAGGGAATGGGCTTTAACTTTAACTTCCCCTTGCAGGAAAAGATAAGCTCAGAGCATTACAGGAAGACACTCAGCCGTGCCATTAAGATCATTGCCGGATTCAAGCCTGATTACCTGATCGTGGCCCTCGGACTTGACCCGGCCAAAGGAGATCCTACAGGAACATGGGACTTCACCGCAGACGATTTTGCAGCAAATGGTGCTATGATTGGAAAGCTGAAGCTTCCAACCCTTGTCGTTCAGGAAGGAGGTTATAAAAACCAGTCCCTGGGAATAAATGCACGGGCCTTCTTTACCGGTCTGCACCGGGCGTACAACAACAAATAACCTTTATACCAGATTCAGCGTCCTGATCAGTCAACCTTTTAGCTGACCTGAAGCTCTTTCAAAGACCTCTTTCCCGAATGCCATACACTCAGCCCGCTTAAGGTTGTCATATTCCTTCATACCCGGCATCTGCTGCATGCTCTCCCTGACATCAGGTTCCATCAGGCCGAATGTAATCCTCCCCAGAAAAACCTTTGATGGCAGATCTTCAACTCCTGATAATGCAGCAATGTGATTATCAATGAGCGCCTCATGCCTTTCAGGCGTCACAGGTTGCATCATATTGCCGCACACGGCGAAATAGCCTCTCAGCCTTGAGCTGAGCATCTCGCGGTGTTTTTCGAGGTACTCCTGCATCAGCGGAGATATCTTCCCGGAGCGAATGGCCCCGCCGACAATGATATGATCAAAGCGAGAGGGGTCGGGATCCTCGCGTACATCAAAAACGTTTGCTATGCCATCCATCCCCTCCGAGATCCATAGTGAGGCATCGCGCGTTGAACCGCACCAAGTAGAGTAGATAACAGCCCATTTCCGGTCCGAGGCCCTGGGATAATATTCAAGTGCTCTGCTTTTTCTGGCTATCAGAATGCCTGTTGCACTTAACAATCCGGTTTTTAAAAAGGTTCTTTTATCCATAAGGCTAAAGTAAAAGGTATATTTGCATTAAGTAAAGGTAACCAATAATGGGAAAAACCAGACCCATATTTCCGAAAACCTGAATACTGAATCTGAATGAAAAATCCAATTTTCAACCTGAAAAACCTTAAACGTAACCTGCTGGTAATCATTCTTATAGCAGTAGCTATCATTCTGTTTGCCAATAAGATAGTGGTATGGGGTGCCGGTTTTCTGGCTGCCGGGATGGTCGTTTTCGGCATACAGCAGCTCATTCAGCTTAACGTCAAAGTGTCGAAATTTGAAGACAACATCACGGGACTTGAAGAAAAAAATCTGAGTCTCGTAAAGATCAATGAAAAGCTGAGAGAAGAAAATGCCTTCCTGAAGGAGAGGCATTTCCAGATAACACAGATAAAGAGCATCCTGGAAATGAACCTGTTTGAAATTGACACCCGATTTAAACGTACTCTAAATAAAACGGAGCAGTTTGAAGACAGGGAGGTTAAATTCCTGGGCAGCCTGAGTGTCTCATTGAAAGCCAAGTATGGAATAGACCTGAAGGAACTGAGATTCAAATACATCGTGGAGACAGACGAGCTTATTGTTGCCAATATCAATCCCAGGTTCCTCGCATTTGGAAACCGGAAGCTAGAATGGGAGTTCTTTGAGACGCTGGAATACCGCAGGCAGCACCCCCTCACCGGCAAGAGATGGATGACCAGTACTGACCTGGCTGCCAGGGCTGAGAAACTGAAAGAAGAAATACGCCTGGAGACCGAACACTCGCTTGAGAGCGGGCCCGAGGAGTTCGCCTGGATCATGGAACCCATCAGGGACAATGTTGAGAATACGATCAAAATAATGTTCAGAGGCATCTGCGGTAGCATCCATTTTGCCGAGAGTGCTGACAGATCATTTGTCACGCTTGAAAATATCAGGCTTGATAAACTTGAAGAACAAAAGAAACCGAAGAGCAATGAAGATGTTTAACAGAATCACAATTCTCGTGCTGTTCTCCCTTTTTGCATTATTTTCACTTGACTGCAGCCGCAGTGTCAGGCTGCACGGTGAGTATGTTCTGTGGTATGACTCGCCTGCAAAAGAGTGGACTGAAGCCCTCCCTGTAGGCAACGGCCGACTCGGAGGCATGCTCTTTGGCAACCCTGCCGTTGAGAGGCTGCAGGTCAATGAGGAATCCCTCTGGGGAGGTATCAATGTGCCAAACAATAATCCCGGAGCGCTGGAGCATCTGCCGCAAATCAGAAAGCTGATCCTTGATGGCAGTATACCGGAAGCATATGAACTGGCTGAGAGATACCTTGCAGGCATACCGGGAAAGACAAGGTCATACCAGACCCTCGGAGACATTTACTTTCAGTTTGCTGACACAACGGGCACTGTGGAAAATTACCGCAGAGAGCTCGATCTTGAAAGCGGAATAGCTTCCGTGAGTTTCGAGAGAAATGGCAGGGATATCGAATATGAGGTTTATGTTTCTGCTCCTGATGATATTATGGTCATAGCTATGAGATCGAAGGTTGAAGGAGGTCTTGACATGAACATATCCATGACGCGACCGCGCGATGCCCTGATCACTGTCTCAGAGAACCGGATAGATATGGAAGGTCAGGTCATCGATAAAGAGGAGCCCGACAGGGGCCCTGCAGGCGCTCACATGAAGTTTTTTGCATCTCTCATTGTAGCCGGCTGTGACGGCACTCTTACACCCGGTGATACATACCTCTCTTATACCGGGGGAACGGAGATCACACTGATCTTCAATGCACATACTGATTACAATATTGACATACTGAACTTTGACAGGACTGTTGATCCCAGACAGCTTTGCACGGAAGCCATCAGCGCCGCCACATGGAAGTCATTCAAGAAGCTGAGGAATGACCACATTGGTGAGCATGCCGCCATGTTCAACAGGATGGCTCTGCATCTTGGCGGCAAGTCCACCGCAGACGATCTGCCCACCGATGAGCGCCTCAGGAGGTTCATCGACGGGGATGACGATCCCGGTCTGATTGCAACGTACTTCATGTACGGGCGTTACCTGCTGATGGGTTCCTCGCGTCACCCTGCCCGGATGCCGGCCAACCTTCAGGGGATATGGAACAAGGATATGGAAGCGCCATGGAACTCCGACTATCATACCAATATAAACCTGCAGATGAATTACTGGCCGGCAGAGGTATGTAACCTGAGTGAGACAACTGCCCCACTTGTACATTTCATGGAAGAGCTGACCATGCCCGGATCAGTCACGGCACGAGAAACTTATGGTGCGAAGGGATGGACTTTGCATCATACAACAGACCCCTTCGGCAAGACAGCCGTGCTCGACGGGGTTTACTGGGGGATGTTCCCCCTGGGTGGCGCATGGATGACCCTCCCATTGTGGGAACACTATGAATTCACATGTGATACGGCTTACCTGCGTGACACGGCATTTCCAGTAATGAAGGGCGCAGCTGATTTCATCAGGACTTTTCTCATTGAGGACAGCCACGGCAGGCTGGTTACCGTCCCCTCCTACTCTCCGGAGAACAGTTACATTGATCCTGTCTCAGGCAGGGAGTTCAAGCTGACCTATGCCCCGACCATGGACAACCAGATCATCCGCGAAGTGCTTGGTAACTGCAGGCGTGCTGCTGCAATACTGCAGACTGATCTTCAATGGGCTGACAGTCTGCAGAACATCATTGACAGGCTTTATCCTGACAGGATTGCTTCCAACGGTACAATAATGGAATGGGTTAAGGAATACGAGGAAGCTGAACCCGGTCACAGGCATATGTCACATCTCTTCGGGCTTCATCCCGGCTCACAGATCACTCCCGCTACACCTGAGCTTTATGCTGCTGCCCGCAGGACACTTGAGAGACGCCTCGAATACGGCGGGGGTCACACAGGCTGGAGCAGGGCCTGGATCATAAACTTTTATGCACGTCTTTATGATGGCAATGAGTGTTACAGGCACCTGAGGCTCCTGCTTGAGAAATCGACACTGCCCAACCTGTTTGACAACCACCCTCCGTTCCAGATTGACGGTAACTTCGGGGGCACGGCGGGCATTGCCGAGATGCTGCTGCAGAGCCATAACGGCGTAGTACGCATTCTGCCGGCTCTGCCGGATGCATGGCAGGAAGGTGAAATATCAGGATTAAAGGCCAGGGGCAATTTTGAGTTAGGCATGAAATGGCATGGTGGCCTTGCCACCGAGATAACAGTGAAATCGCTCTCCGGAGCGCCGCTGACACTGGCATACGGAGAAAAGACCATTACCATTGATACGGATATGGGATCGGCATACAGGTTTAACAGCGACCTTGAATGGATAAAGTGATACTTTTCATAGCCCTGAGTATCCCTGTCATTCTCCTTTCAAGGAAAAGCCTTTTTGATTTTAAAAGCCATGGCTTCACCCGCTTTTTCAGCTGGGAATGCATCATCGCGCTTTTTGTCATCAACTATGAGGGATGGTTCATGGAGCCTTTGTCCGCCGTACAGATAGTCTCGTGGCTCATGCTTTCCATCTCACTTTATCTCGTGACTGAAAGCGTTATTCGTTTTCGTAAGGCAAGCAGGAATGGCATAAGGAGGGTTGACGAGAAATTATTCCGGTTTGAGAAGACCACAGAACTGGTGACAAAAGGCATCTACCGATACATCAGGCACCCGATGTATTCATCGCTGCTCTTCCTGACATGGGGTATATGGCTTAAGCGGCCCCTTCTGATTACCCTCCCCGTTGCGCTGCTGTCATCACTGCTTCTATGGCTGACAGCGATACGAGACGAGAAAGAGTGTATAGCCTATTTTGGCGACAGCTACCGTGATTATATGAAAGGAACAAAACGATTCATTCCCTTCATCCTGTAATAAACATGAAGGCATATGAGTGCCACTGCAAGGTATATGAGCACCTGTCAGTATAACATCCGGACTCTAATTGTTCCTTCAATCGATCTCAGTTCTTGCAGGATACAATTGTCAAGCGTGCTTTCCGTATCAATGATGACGTAGCCAACTTCAGGATCAGTCTGAAGGTATTCTGCTGCAATATTTATTCCTTTTGATGTGAAGACATAGTTTACCTCTTTAAGTACTCCGGGTTCATTCCGGTGAATATGCAGGAACCTCTGGGCGTTTCTATTTGGCTGAAGTGATATCTGGACGAAGTTAGTTGAGCCGATTGTCTCTCCTGTATCGCTGTATTTTACCAGTTTCTCTGCCACCTCCCTCCCGATGTCAACCTGGGCCTCCCGGGTGCTGCCTCCCACATGGGGCGAAAGTATGACATTATCAAATCTCTGTAGTTCTGAAACGAAAGGATCAGATGATGATACAGGTTCATCCGGAAAAACATCCAGTGCTGCTCCCCGGATCTTGCCTTCATCAAGTGCTGCGGAGAGTGCGGGTATATCAACGACTGTCCCCCGTGATGCATTCACAATGTATGATCCTTCCCTCATAAGGTTTAATTCCCTTTTGCTGATCATGTTCTTTGTAAGCTTTGTCTCTGGCACATGAAGGGTGACAATGTCTGCAATTGTGAGCAACTCATTTAGCGATGAACAGGCAGTGGCTTTGCCCAGGCTCAGTTTCCTGATGATATCATAGTAATACACGTTCATCCCCAGTGATTCTGCAAGAATTGAAACCTGCGACCCAATGTGACCATATCCTATTATTCCCAGGTTCTTACCCCGGACCTCAAATGAGTTTGCTGCCGACTTCATCCACTTCCCCCTGTGTGCGGCAGCGTTCCTGGCCGGTATGTCCCTCATAAGTAGGATGATCTCAGCCAATACCAGCTCAGCGACTGACCTGGTATTTGAAAATGGAGCATTGAAAACCGGGATACCCTTCAAACGGGCAGCATTACCGTCAACCTGGTTGGTACCGATACTGAAACAACCTATGGCAAAGAGTTTACCGGCATTTGCCAGCACATCGGATGTAATCTCTGTCCGTGATCTGATGCCAATAATATTTACGTTCCTGATTTTGGACTTAAGCGAGGCGTCATCTATCGATCCCGGAAGTGATTCAATATTTGTATAACCGTTTGCATGAAAGAAGTCTGTGGCACTGTCATGAATCCCTTCCAGTAAAAGTATCTTTATCTTATCTTTATCAAGTGAATATTTCGGCACCATATGATTATAATATATTGAAGAATCCACTCCATTTATTTACAAAATAAACCGTTTGGCAATTTATATGAAATAAATTATTCCGGCCGGTAAAGTTAAAGGAATGTTGATAAATTGGTTTCCTGAGTAATCTGCTGTGTTTAATAAAAAACAGCGGGCCAAATCGATAATAATATATATTTGGGTTTTCCAAATCGTGATCGGATGAAAATTGCTATTACAGGTGCCTCAGGGCATGTGGGGGCCAACCTGTGCAGGATGCTGACCGGGCAGGGCCATGAAGTCAAAGCACTCATACATAACAGTAGCAGAGGTATTGAAGACCTTGATCTTGACTTCGTCCATGGCGATGTTACCAATGAAGCAGATCTCCGCAGGCTATGCCAAGGCTGTGAAATCGTTTTTCATCTGGCGGCATTTATCAGCATACGCCAGAAAGACATCAGGTGTGATGAGGTCAATACCTTTAGCTGTACCAGGCTTCTCAGTGCTGCCAGGGCTGAGGGTGTAAGAAGAATAATACACTTCAGTTCCATCCATGCTTTCAGCCAGTTTCCTCTTGACGGGATTCTTGATGAAGGTCGTCCCCTGGCCTTCTCAGGGAATGTGTCCTATAACAGGTCAAAGGCATACGGACAAAAAATCATGATTGAGGGCTCCACAGACGGGCTGGAGGTTGTAGTACTTAATCCGACAGCAATAATCGGACCCAACGACTTCACACCCTCCCTGCTCGGCAACGCGGTAATCAGGTTTTATAAAGGACGTAATCCCAGTCTTATTCCCGGAGGTTATGACTGGGTGGATGTAAGGGATGTATGCCAGACTGCCATAAATGCCATTGACCGCGGTGAACCTGGTGAGTGTTACCTGGTAGCTGGCAGCTGGCAAAGCCTTAAGACCATGGCTGATGAGATTGAATTACTGGGAGGGCACAAAGCCCCGGGGCTTTGCCTGCCTAAGTGGATCGCATCGGTAGGTGCAGTGTTCCTGAACCTGCATGCCACTGTCACCGGCGTTATACCGCTTTATACTTCGATGACTCTGCAGACATTGAAGGAGAGTCATAAAAATGTGTCTCACGAAAAGGCCGCCAGGGTTCTCGGTCATAAGTCAAGACCATTTGAAGAGACTATGGCCGACACTATTAACTGGTTTAAAGAAAACAACTTCATCTGATGGATAAATCAACGTTTGACCTTCTTGTCTGGATATGGACCAGCATCGGGCTGGTAATCTTTTTGGTGCTTCTTGCAATCACTGCCCCTTACGGGAGGCATTCAAAAAGGACATGGGGTGTCACAATACCTGACAGAATAGGCTGGTTTATTATGGAAGTACCGGCACTTATCATTTTCCTCTGGCTGATAATAACGGGGAAATCAGAAAAAACAGCGGTTGTTTGGATCATCTCCTCACTCTATGTGTTTCATTATATCAACAGGGCAGTCATATATCCATGGCGTATCAGGACAACGGGTAAAAGGATGCCTCTGCTGATTGCCCTTATGGCGGTCTGCTTCAATTTCGTCAATGCAAGCATCCTGGGTTATTATACAGGAACGCTGCATGATCATTATTCTGCAGATTGGCTGAGTGATCCGCGTTTCATCGCAGGCTTATTGATATTTATTGGCGGAATGACAATTAACATTTCTTCAGACGAGAAGCTTATCCACCTCAGGAAAAAGAAGAAGAACGACGGGTATCAGATTCCGCGGGGAGGACTGTTTGAGAAGGTCTCATGCCCTAATTTCATGGGTGAGATTGTGGAATGGGGAGGTTATGCAATGCTTTGCTGGTCGCTGCCGGCATTCTCATTCTTTGTCTGGACCTTCTGTAACCTGGTACCCAGGGCACTGTCACACCATAAATGGTACAGGAGCCGTTTCCCGGATTATCCTGGCAGCAGGAAAGCTGTTTTTCCATATATTTTGTAATTTCCCGGATCAACTGATATGACATTGAAAGAACCATACATGAATTACCGGATGAGAATTGTGTGGCTTGCGGTCTTCGCCGTGGCCATGGGTTTCCTGGAAGCCATTGTGGTAGTTTATCTCAGAGAGCTCTATTACCCTGATGGATTCGCTTTCCCGCTCAAACTGATGTCTCCGGAGCTGGTAACAATAGAGTGGATAAGGGAGACAGCCACCCTGGTGATGCTTGCCGGGGTTGGCATATTAGCCGGCAGGAATAACCTTCAAAGACTCTTTTATGCTCTTTTTGCCTTCGGTGTATGGGACATTTTCTATTATGTGGCACTGAAACTCCTTATAGGGTGGCCCGCCTCATTACTGACATGGGATCTCCTTTTTCTTATACCCCTTTCATGGCTTGGCCCGGTACTGGCGCCGGTAATAAACTCACTTACCATGATAGCCATGGCTTTACTGATCATAGGAAGGGAAGAAAAGGGTTTTACAGTAAGGATAGCCCCGGGCGAGTGGGCCCTTATCTTCGGGGGAGCACTGGTTATTCTCTATACTTACCTGATTGACTTTTCACGTCTTATTGTACAGAGCGGCGTTCTTACCGGCGGAAGCACCACTGAAGAGCAGCAAAGACTTACCTCACTGGTGACAGCTTACGTGCCCGAAAACTATTACTGGCTCATCTTCATAGCAGGTGAAGCGATGATTATTGCCGCAACAATTATTGTCATTGGCAGAACAAATAAAACCAGAAAATATGAGACAACTGATTAAACATGCAATCATCATGACAGCAGTTTTTGCTTTCACTGCCTGCAATGGCGGAAAGAATGCCGGCAAGGCAGATGAAGATCCATACCTGTGGCTTGAAGACATCGAAGGTGACAGAGCGCTTGAATGGGTAAGGGAACAAAACCGGATCTCTGATGAAGCATTTAAATCAGATCCGCTGTATGCTGAGCTGGAAACACGGTTCGAGGATGTGTTTAATGACAGGGAGAGAATTGCCTACCCTGACATAACGGGGGATTATGTATATAACCTGTGGCAGGATGAAAAGAACGAGAGGGGATTATGGAGGAGGATGCCGCTGCACGATTACCTCAACGGCAGCGATACCTGGGAAATAATGCTCGACCTTGACAGGTTGTCGGCCGAAGAAAACAGGATGTGGGTTTTTCATGGAGCATCCTGGCTTGGCCCGGAGAACAGGTACTGCCTGCTCACCCTTTCCGATGGCGGCAAAGATGAGAGTGTGGTACGCGAGTTTGATGCAGTCACCAAATCGTTTGTTGAGGACGGTTTTTTTGTAGGTGAAAGCAAGGGCAGCGTCGCTTGGATCGACAGTGACAATATCCTGGTAGCAACTGACTACGGTGAGGGCACGATGACAAGTTCGGGGTATCCTGCCATCGCAAAACTATGGAAGAGAGGCGCCGATCCGGCCACAGCCGAAACGGTAGCCTCGACTGACACCACAAACATGGGTATTTTCCTTAATGACAGCTACGAGGCGGGGACACAATATACCTTCATCAACGAAATGAAAGGGTTTTACGAGAAAAAACTGTCTCTCTACACCCCTGAGGGACTTCAATTTATTGATATACCTGCTGATGCCGAAAATTATGGAATGTTTGGTCCTTGCCTGCTCATTTATCTTCAGTCTGATTGGACTATTGATGATATGACTTATAAGCGCGGCACAGTGGTTAGTTTTGACCTGAAAAGTTATCTGAATGGCATTGTTAAAGTCAGAACTGTTTATGAACCCGGAGAACGGTCAAGCTTTGAATCACTTATCAGCACGAAGGAATCTGTCATATTAGCATCACTAGACAATGTGGTAAGCAAGCTTACCCGGTACAAATTTGATGGTGAAACCTGGAGCGGCGAGGAAATTGCAATCCCCGAGTTTGGTACCGTCTCGCTCATAAGCAGCGACAACATGTCAGACAGATGGTTCTTCTCGTTCAGTAACCCTGTCACCCCTTCCACACTCTATTCTGGCGATGGGACTGACATAAGGGCGATAAAAAAGCAAAAGGATTACTTCAACACCACGGATCTTGTAGTCGACCAGAACGAAGCAGTGTCAAAAGACGGTACTGTCATACCTTATTTCATAGTGCACAAAAAGGACCTGGCCAAGAACGGCAAAAACCCGACTCTCATTTATGGTTATGGTGGTTTCAATATATCAGAGCTACCGGTTTACAGTTCTGTACGGGGTATAGGATGGATGGAACGGGGAGGTGTATACGTCATTGCCAATATCCGTGGCGGAGGCGAGTTCGGTCCGGCCTGGCATAAGGCGGCACTGAAAGAAAAGCGGCAGAATGCCTATGATGATTTCTTTGCAGTAGCTGAAGAGATTATCAGGGAAAAAATCAGCTCGCCCGAATACATGGGGGCTTTTGGCTGGAGCAACGGGGGACTGCTGGCAGGTGTAGCGCTCACACAGAGGCCTGATCTCTATAATGCCGTTGTTATTGGTGCTCCGCTGCTTGACATGAAGCGTTATTCAAAGCTGCTGGCCGGAGCAAGCTGGATGGACGAATACGGTGATCCCGACAAGCCGGAGGACTGGAAATACATAAGCAAATATTCTCCTTACCAGAACATTAGCAGCGGAAAAAAATATCCCGAGCCTCTTTTCATAACATCAACGAAGGATGACCGGGTACACCCGGGTCATGCCCGTAAGATGGCGGCTAAAATGCTTGAAATGGGTCATCCGCTGTATTACCACGAGACCATCGAGGGAGGCCACGGTGCAGCGTCAACAAACCGGCAGGAAGCTGAGATGTGGGCCCTGATGTATACTTACCTGAACAGGAAACTGATGCACGACTGATTGTATAAGGCTGTAAAAAATACTGAAGGCTGCCGTATAGGGATACCGGCAGCCTTCACTGCAATAAACTGATTTATGGGAAGAAATTATGGAATCAGTGATTCTGATAATACAAGGAGAATGCCAGATGGTCAACAATACGTTTTGCAAAAAACATCTCCCTCATTGTATCTGTTAATGTGCCGAGCGTATCTAGAGCCGGGCCTATAAGTTCACTCAGCTTCTCTGATGTCCCGTCATCAAAGGTCAGCAAAATATCCCTGTGATGGCAGACTGATCCGTCACTGTCATTCTCATCAGTGATCCTGGCACCAGCAGTCTGCTGCAGCACACCACCAAGATAAACCTGTATAGAATCAATCTCTGACCCTCTGACTATCTGAACGTCACCTATCGTCAATGTGTACATTCTTTCACTCTGGTGAAAACCTTTCCAGATGAACGACCTCTCCTCTGCAAGAAGAATATCATCTCCATTTTTCAGAGTGAAGACTGAAACAGAGGTGTCACCCTTCTCATACGAAACCGTAACGCTGTAATCATCAGTGAATTTATATTCAGAAGAATAGCTCCTGTCCGCGAAAGTCTCGCCTGAATACATGACATCAAGAGATCCTATGTCTTCATCATCCAGGGCAAATCCGGCAGTAAGCCTGTAATCATAATTACGCCAGAATGTATAGTAGCAATGATAATCCGATGCAGTGAGGGTAAAGTCATTTTCTTCAACCG
>Ga0316576_10000705_pt1 | contig 16476 bp, 15 predicted proteins | sample S0NA_FD_203075 | JGI IMG/M metagenome (GOLD analysis project Ga0316576, IMG submission 203075) | Rhizosphere microbial communities from salt marsh grasses in Alabama, United States - S0-2_050615r3r5 | ecosystem: Host-associated > Plants > Roots > Rhizosphere | place: USA: Alabama | collected... | reverse complement strand
TGATTGTATGGCGGAGAGGGAGGGATTCGAACCCTCGATAGGCTATTAACCTATACACACTTTCCAGGCGTGCTCCTTAAGCCACTCGGACACCTCTCCGGGGTTTCGCTCCAGCGGTCGACTGCGCCGGCACAGTCGCGCTTTCCTTACGCGCGCGAGCCGGCAACAATACAGGAACCGTTTCCGGCTTTCAAATCGGTCGTCGCTGGCGTGGCCACGGATCATCCTGAACCCTCAGCCTTCCCTCCCACCCCGAGCCACCTCATGGCGCCGACCGCTCCAGTCGAGGGCGGCACCGTGGCGGCGCTCGCCGACCGATTTCGGCTCTACGAGCTCGCCGTCCAGAGCCCGGAGGCCGAGCTCGACTTCGTGGATCGCACCTTCCGGCGGCTGCGGCGGCGCAACGCCCGCTGGCTGCGGGAGGACTTCTGCGGGAGCGCCGCCTTGGCCAGCGAGTGGGTGCGCCGGCGCCGCCTCAACCACGCCATCGGGGTGGACCTGGACCGGGAGGTGCTCGAGTGGGGGCGGCGACGCAACCTTGGCGCCCTGACCTCCGGGCAAGGCCGGCGGGTCGAGCTCTTGGAGCAGGACGTGCTCAGGGTGCAAACCAGGCCTATGGATGTCGTCCTGGCCATGAACTTCAGCTACTGGCTGCTGCGGGATCGCCGGGGTCTGGGGGACTACTTCGCGCGGGTGCGCACCGTCCTCGCACCGGACGGGGTCTTCTTTCTCGACGCCTACGGGGGCTACGACTCCTACCGGGTGATCACGGAGGAGCGGCCCCTGGAGGATCCGGACCTCGGTCCCTTCACCTACCTCTGGGAGCAGGCCTCCTTCGATCCCGTGAGCGGGCGCCTGGTCTGCCACATCCATTTCGCCTTCCCCGACGGCTCCCGTTTGGAGCGTGCCTTCACCTACGACTGGCGCCTGTGGTCCCTGCCCGAGATCCGGGAGCTCCTGGCGGAGGCGGGGTTCTCCCGGGTGACGGTCTACTGGCAGGGCTGGGACGCCGACGGTAACCCCGACGGCAACTTCGTCCCGGTGGAGCGGGGAGCGGCGGACGCGGGCTGGATCGCCTACCTTACCGCGGAGCCCTGAGGGCGTGCGCTCGGCCCCGACCCGGGTCTGTCGACACCGGAACGGCCGTCCCGGGCCCAAAGGCGCAGTCCACCTAGCGTGATCCCGAAGAGCAGCAGGCTGCCCGCGATCCATAGACCGGCGCTCAGGGGATCCCGGCCAAAGGTCGCGGCGTGGTAGAAGAGGGTGGCGGTGAGATAGGCCACGCCGGTGGTCCATAGGGCCACGAAGCCGGCCCAGGGGGTACCCGCCTCGCGAACGATGGCGCCGATCGTGGCCACGCAGGGAAAGTAGAGCAGTACGAAGAGGAGATAGGCGAAGGCCCCCGCGCGTCCGTCGAAGCGCGCCGCCATGGCCCCGAAAGTCCCCGCTCTAACCCCCTGATCCGCGGCGGCGGTCTCCAGGTCCGAGAGATCGCCCACCCGCAGTCCGAGCGGGTCGGTGAGGCGCTCGCCCAGCTGCCCGAGGTTGTGCGGCACCGAGGCGAGGGCCCGCCCCAGGTCGCGCCCGAGGTCGAAGGGCTCCATCTGCACGTTGTCGGCTGCTTCCGCGGCCAGGCGCCCGTAAAGTGTGTCGAGGGTGCCCACGATCACCTCCTTGGCGAGGACCCCGGAGAAGATCCCCAGCACCGCCGGCCAGTTGTCCTCCTCGATCCCCATGGGGGCGAACAGGGGCGTGGCGCCGCGGCTCGCCGCGGCGAGGATGGACTGGTCGCTCTCCTGGTGGCCGAAGCGCCCGTCGGTCCCGATGCTGCCCAGCAGGTGCAGCGCGAGCACCATCAACACGATGACCCGGCCGGCCTCCCGCAGGAACAGGCGCACCCGGTCCCAGGTGCGCAGCAGCATGCCCCTGAGGGTCGGCAGGTGGTAGGGGGGGAGCTCCATCAACAGCCCCGAGCTCTCGCCGCGCAGCAAGGTGTGCTTCATGGCGAGCCCGGTGAGGATGGCGACCGTGATCCCCGTGAGATAGAGGGCGAAGACCAGGTTCTGGCCCGAGTGGGGGAAGAAGGCGGCGGCGAAGAGGGCGTAGACCGGCAGCCGGGCCCCGCAGGACATGAAGGGGTTCATGAGGATCGTGAGCTTGCGCTCGCGCTCGCTCTCCAGGGTTCGGGTGGCCATCACCGCCGGGACATTGCAGCCGAAGCCGACGATCAGGGGCACGAAGGCCTTGCCCGGTAGCCCGATGGAGCGCATGAAGCGGTCCATGACGAAGGCCGCCCGGGCCATGTAGCCGCTGTCCTCCAGGGCGGAGAGGGCGATATAGAGGCTTCCGATGATGGGGATGAAGGTCGCGACCACCTTGAGCCCCCCCCCAATCCCGTCGGCCAGGATGGAGCGCAGCCAATCGGGCACTCCCACACTGGTCAGCAGGGAGCCCAGCCCATCGACGAAGAGCGCCTGGGCGGCCAGGTCGAAGAGGTCGATGAAGGCCCCCCCGATGTTCATGGTGAACATAAACATCAGGTAGATCGCGAGCAGGAAGAGGGGGATGCCCCACAGGCGGCTCAGCACCACCCGGTCGATTCGGTCCGAGAGGGTCCTGCCCACCTGCCCCTGTTCCCGCACCACCCGACCCGCCACCGTGTGGGCATGGCCGAAACGGGCATCGGCGATGTGCAGATCCGCGTCCTCCCCGGCGCGACTGGCGATCTGAGCCCGCCAGTGGGCGGCGAGGTCCATCACATCCTGGCTTGCCGAGCGCTCCGCCGTGGGGTCCGACTCCAAGAGCTTGAGGGCCAGCCAGCGGGCGTTGCCGTCTCCCTCATGGGTGGACAGGAGCGGGGCCAGGGCGGTCACCGCGTCCTCCACGCAGTCCCCGTGCCCCAGGGGGGTGCCCGCGGGCTCTCGGCCGTCCGCGGCGGCAAGCATCCTGGCCTGGAGCTCGGTGAGACCCTCCTTGGTGACCGCCACCATCGGGATCACCGGACACCCGAGCTCCCGGGCCAGCTCTTCGTTGTCGATCTTCACGCCGCGCCGTCGCGCCACGTCCATCATGTTGAGGGCCACCACCATGGGCACCCGCATCTCCAGCAGCTGGACGGTGAGATACAGGTTGCGCTCGAGATTGGTGGCGTCCAGCACGTTGACGATCAGCTGCGCGTCCCGGCTCAGCAGATAGTCCCGGGTCACCAGCTCGTCCAGGGAGCCGGCGTCCAGGGAATAGATCCCGGGCAGGTCGATGACCCGGATGGGTCGTCCGTCCAGCTCCAGGGTCCCCTCCTTGCGCTCCACCGTCACGCCGGGCCAGTTTCCAGTCTGCTGTCGCACGCCCGTCAGGGCGTTGAACAGGGCGGACTTCCCGCAGTTGGGGTTGCCTGCGACGGCGATCGTCAAGGGTGGCGCTGGATTGGGGGAGCGGTGCGGCATCGCGGTTGGCCCGAGGGGATCGAAGCGCAGGCGCCGTGCCCGAGGGCGCGGGGCGCATGAGGCCTTCAATCCTGATGGATCTCGGCGTTCCCGTCCATGGGTGACGGGTCCAAGGGGATCACGAAGAGCTTCTCGACCACCCCGCCGCCAAGGGCGACGCGGGTGGCACCGACCGAGACGACGACACCGCTGCCTCGCCGGTGGAGCATCTCCACCTCGCTCCCGACCCGCAGGCCCAGACCCTGGAGCCGGTGGGCGAGCTGGCGGCCGCCGCGGATCTCCGCGAGGCGGGCGCGGCTACCCATGGGGAGCTGGGACAAGGGGTACATGGCGGGGATCGGTCGGGCTCAGCGGGTGTCGAAGCGCAGGAACTCCATGCTGAACTGTCCGCGGCCCTGGGTGAGGCTGCGCAGGGTGGTGGTGTAGCCGAGCAGGGACTCCAAGGGTGCCTCCGCCTGGATCTCGGCAATCCCGTCTCCGTGCCCGCTGGCGCTCATTCCGGTCTCCGTGATCAGCGCGGAGCGGGACTGCAGGTCCCCGAGGACCGCGCCGAGATTGACCTCGGGCACCACGACCTCCAGGGCCATCACGGGCTTCATGAGGGCGGGAGAGGCGGCGTCCAATGCCTTGCGCAGGGCCTTGGCGGCGGCCGCCGCCAGGGCCTCCGGGGTGGATGCGGGGCCGAACAGCTCCACCTCCCGGAGCCTGACCGCGAGGTCCAGGACCGCCCCGCCCTGCAGGGGACCGGACTCGAGGCCGCCGCGAATCCCGAGCTCGATGGCGCGACGCTGCTCCTCGGTCAGGTCGGCGCCTTCGGGGACCACCCGGGGCGCGACCTCCACGCGCACCCCGGCGCCCCGCTCCAGGGGCTCCACCGCGAGTGCCGCCCGCGCCATGAGGTCGAGGCGCTTGCCGTCCGGGACCGGCGGGGGGGCGAAGAGGGCGTCCGCACTGGCGGCGCGACCGATGGTCTCCCTGACCGCCACTGCCGGGCGGCCGCTGCGGACCCGCACCCCGAACTCCCGCTCCAGGCGCTCCAGCACCATCTGCAGGTGCAGCTCCCCCATGCCCTTGAGCAGCCGCTGGCCGGTCTCCGGGTCCTCCTCCACCTTGAGGGTCGGGTCCTCTTGGGTGACCTTGCCGAGCACCTCGAATAGCTTCTCCTCCTCTGTCCCCGTTGCAGGCTCGATGGCGAGGCCGAGGACGGGGGCGCGGGCCTCGATCCGTTCCAGCGCGAGGACGTGACCCGGGGCGCACAGGGTATCGCCGGTGGTCGCGAAGCGCAGACCGGCGAGCAGGACGATCTGACCTGCCTGGGCCTGGTCCACCTTGGTCTTGCGTCCGGCGTCCACCTCGAATAGACGGGCTACCTGCTCCCGCCGGACCTGGCCTTCCGCCCCGAGGAGCTCGATCGGGTCACCGGCGCGGAGCCTGCCGCGGTAGATGCGGGCGAAGACATGCCGGCGTCCGTCCCAGAGCTGCACCTTGAACGCCAGCGCCACCAGGGGGCCGTCTCCCCCCATCACGACCTCCTCGGTGTCCCCGTCCGGGCGCCGGCCCAGGGCCGCCGGCCTGTCCAGGGGCGCCGGGAGGAAGTCCACGATGCCATCGAGCAGTGGCTGGACACCGATATTGCGCAAGGCGCTGCCCCCAAAGCAGGGAAAGAGCCGTCCCGCGAGGGTGCCCCGTCGGATGGCCGCCCTCAGGCTCGCGGGCTCGGGGGTCCCGCCGCCCAGCACCTGGTCCGCGAGGGACTCGTCCCACTCCGCCGCCGCCAGGGCGAGTGCCTCCCGGTCGTCCGCGAGCTGGCCCCATAGATTCGGGGGGCAGGGCTCGACCTCCAGCCGTTCGCCTTGCTCGCCCAGGAAACGAATCAGGGTTCCGTCGATCAAATGAACGACGCCGTCGCCTGGGGCCTCGTCCGCGGGCAATGGCACGGTGATCGCCACGGGCTCGGCCCCCAAACGGCGCCTGATGGCGGCGAGGGCGCGTCGGAACTCGGCGCCCGGGCGGTCCATCTTGTTGATAAAAAAGAGGGCGGGAAGGTTGAAGTGAGCACGCTGACGCCACACGGTCTCGGTCTGGGGCTCGACCCCGCGGACCGCATCCAGCACCAGGACGCAGCCGTCCTGGATGCGCATGGCGCGCTCCACCTCGATGGAGAAGTCGACGTGGCCCGGTGTATCCACGACCTGGATCTGGTGATCGCGCCAGGGAGCTTTGGTGACCGCGGAGGTGATGGTGATGCCGTGACGCTGCTCCTCCGCGAGATAATCCATATGGGCGGCCCCATCATGGACCTCGCCGATCTTGTAGGACGCCCCGGTGTAGAACAGGATGCGCTCGGTCAGGGTGGTCTTGCCGGCATCCACGTGGGCCGCGACCCCGATGGTGCGGACATGCGACAATGGATCCGACTTTTTCATTGACTTTCAAACAACACGGGTAACTGCGATGAGGGTAGTTGAGAAGACCGTTCCGGGCGCTGGGCAGGGCCCGCGCCGGCTGACCGGGGTGACCTGCGCGTTGTCCCTGGTGGTTGCCCTGGGGCTCGGGGTCCCGGGCGCGACCCGGGCAGAGACCTTCCGGCTGGCCCAACCGGGCGATAGCGTGATCGGCTCGCCCTTCTATGTAAAGACGCGGCAGAAGGACACCCTGCTGGATTTCGCGCGCCAGAATAATCAGGGCTACGAGGACATGAACAGCGCCAACCCCAAGGTCGACATGTGGCTGCCGGGCGAGGGCTCCGAGGCGCTGATCCCCAGCTTCTGGGTGCTCCCCAACGCCAGCCGCACCGGCATCGTGCTGAATCGGGCGGAGAAGCGGCTCTATTTTTACCCGCCAGACGATCCGGTTCGGGTCGACACCTACGCGATCAGTGTCGGTAAGGATGGCTGGGAGACGCCGCTCGGCACCTACTCCATCATCGAGAAGAAGAAGGACCCGACCTGGAACCCCCCGGAGTCCATTCGCCAGGCCCACGCGGAATATGGCGACATTCTACCCCCGGTGGTCCCGGCGGGACCGGACAACCCACTCGGTCAGTATGCCATGCGTCTGAGCAATCCCAGCTATCTAATCCACGGTACGAACAAGCCCTGGGGCATGGGGATGCCGGTGAGCTCCGGCTGCATCCGGATGCAGCCCGAGGGGATCGAGGACCTCTTCGGGAAAGTGGAGACAGGCACCCAGGTGACCATCGTGGATCAGCCCTACAAGCTCGGGTGGCTGGGGGACGACCTCTATCTTGAGGTCCACATCGACAAGGAGGAGAAGCGTCGCTCGCCTCGCTCCGTCATCCCGGAGTCGGTGGCGAATGCGGAGGGGCTGCAGATCGATTGGAAGGCGGTGGAGCGGGCCGTGACCGAGAACACCGGCCTCCCACAGCTCGTGGGAAGCCGGCGCAGCTCAGCCGAGAGGCTTCACTTGGACATGATCTTCTGATACATGCGGTCCAGACGCTCGGTGTTGGCGTCGCAGCAAGCCTGGGCGCTCTTGGCGGCGTCCATGGCCTGCTGGGCCATGTCACGGGCGGTCTGGTCGGTGGTGCAGCCGCCGAGCAGGGATGCGCTCAGCAGTGCGGCCGCGGAGAGGGAAGCGAGCTTGACGATCTTGGTCATTGGAAAATCTCCGTAGGTTGAGCCGTTAGGCTCTATTTTTATAACACACTGTTGGGGTTTTTCCGAATCTCAAAACAGCCGCCAAATGCCCCAATGACGGAGCTGCTGCCGCAATTGAGCGGAATCCGAGGACCCGCGATGGCCAAAGACCACGCCATCGTACCGATCGAGTCAGGTCCACGTAGAAAGAGTGCGTCAAACGGGGCCGGACATCAAGTCCACCGAGTCAAAAAAGCCCTGGCGTTGCTTCTCCGCAACAAACCCGCTGTGTGCGAGGCATGCAAGCCACGGTCAGCGAGAGCCGGGACCTGACGACGTCCAGGGCCTGTTGCATCGATCTGGGCCCGGCCCCAGGTCGCGACTCGGCGCGATGGTTCAACCTAGCCTGAAACCCACCCATGCAGCGTTACTACGGCCGCGGTTTACACGACCCCTCAGCCGGCGATGGCCAGGGCCAGAGTCCCTTCCGCTGCGACGGTTACGTGGACCAGGGGACCCTCCGCGACGCGAATGGCCATGGGACGCGGCTCTCGGACCTCCCCCCGTTTCTTCGCGCCCTATTGGTCACCGATGGTACCGTGACCAAGATCCTGGAGGCCTATTTCTGGGAGCCCATCGTCGTGGACACCCTGGAGCAGCGCTTCGAGGTTGCCGAGGCCCCGGTTCCTTGGATCACCCTTGCGGCGGGGGACCGCTGCCTGATCCGGGATGCCCGGTTGCGGGGTCTGCGCAGTGGACGGGCCTACGCGGAGGCCTTTTCGGTGATCCGCACGGAGCTGATTCCGGAGAGTTTCCGCCGTCGTCTGATCGATCGCGAGATCGGCATCGGGGTCCTGATACGCGATAGCGGTCTGGAGAGCTACCGCGAGGTCCTGGACATGGGTCTCGACTCCGATCAGTTCGGCAAGACGGCCGTCTTCCGCACCTACCGCATCGTCATCGACGGCCACCCGGTGATTCTCATCTCCGAGTACTTTCCCCTGGAGATCTACCTGGCAGCCTGAGATCGTGCCTTGGTGGGGGCGGCCGGCTGCCGCTCGACCCCCGCGGGCCGCCACCGACCCCGAAGGCCACGATGCCGGACGTTTCCCCGTGCCTCCGGGGCGGGCCCCGGGGCCTTGAGGGACGCAGATCGGGCCGAACCCTCGGCGTGCCAGCGACCTGGCGGTCGAATCCGTTGCCTAGCCCCGGGGCTCCACCAGGGACTGGCGGTAGCGATTGCAGCGGTCGAGAAGCTCCCGGGTGCTCTTGGGCATGGGCACGCGGGCGCGAACGATGTGGGTGACCAGGTCCGTGCCCTCGCGCAGGAGCCGGGTCCCGTCCAGGGCCTCCTGGATGGAGGCGGCATCCGGTATCGTCGGAAGCCGGGGTTGGATGTTGCACAGCCGCTCTCGGGCAACGACGAAGCGGGGCCAGACCTCGAAGATCTGGGGATCGGTCCGGAGGATCTGGCACTTGCGCTTGGCGGCCTCCACCAGCTCGTCTACCCGTGGTCCGACGTCGGTAATCTGCGTGCTGATCGAGAAGGCGTCCCTGAGACCGGCACCGATGCGCTCGATGTCGCGCATGGCCATGGCGATCTTGACGTAACGGCTCTCGTAGAATGCGTCGATCGAGATCGAGAAGGCCTTGAAGGGCTCGCCCCAAAGCTCGTCGATCCCCTCGTCTCCGCCCCGATGACGCACCATCTTGCCGAGATCCAGGGCCTCGATGAGGCACTGCCCGCACTCCCGCATCAGTGTATTGTCGGGGGTGATGGTGACCCCGGCGCTCTGCAGATCCACCAGGCAGGTGAAGATGTCCGTCGCGCGGTTGAACAGTGCCCCCGCCAACATGGCCCCGTTGACCCGCTTGCGCTCGATGTCGGTCTCCGCCTGATAGGCCGCGCGCGCCGCCTCGAGCCGGATACCGGGGATGTTGACGCCATGCTCCACGTGGTTGAAGAGGCGCCGGGTGAGGGCTTGGATCAGGGCCTTGCGGGTTTCGAGCGCATCGGCGGGCGGATCGTAGTGCTTGATCCAGTAGCCGTCGTAGTAGACGCTAACCTCCCCGTCGATTTCGCGTCTCGTGCCGTTGGCGGGGGTCTCGGACATACCTTGTGCTGGGGTTCCGGGTCAGATGGACGAAGTGTATCCGAGGGCGCGGGCGCTGACGCCCCGTTTGGCCGCCATTGAGGCTAGAATCGGCGGATTCGCCAGCGAGGGGGAAGGCCATCATGATGAGCAGAGACCGGTTCACGGCGATCGTGTTGACCCTGATCGTATGGGGACTCTCGGGAGGGATCTTCGGAGCCCTGTTCGCCGGTCTCTACGAGATTCTGTCGGCCCTGGGGCTCGGCGGTTGGCAGCCGCCGGTTGTCGCTGCGGCTGCGGCGGCCGTGACGACCACTGCCTTCTACAGCGCCATGCCCGTCGCCCTGACGGGGGCGATGGCGGGCGTGCTGGCATCCATCGGTGCCTTGATTCTGTTCGGTAACGATCTGGAGATCACCGTCATGGCCGGGGCCGGGGGGGGCGCCGGCGCGGTCGCGGGGAGCTTCTACGCCTGGATGGCGGGGAGCGGCGGCCGGCCCTTCGCAGAGACCCTGACGGGTCTGCTGGCGGGTCTGATCGCCGGTGGGGTCCTCGCGACGGTGGTGGCACTCACGGGCCACCAGGTCGGAACCCAGGTCCTGGCCGCTGGCGTGGTGGCCTTGGTGGGCAGTCTGTTCCAGGTATCCGAGCGCTGGATGGTGAGTCACGGGGCCGCGCTGCTGCCAGGGGGTCTTTCGGCCGCCCTGGTGGCCGGGATCGTTGCGACCCTGGTGGCGGCGAGTATCTGGTTGATGGCAGGGGCCACCGCGTTTGCCTTAGAGGGGGGCGCTCAGGACATCCTTGCCCAGGTGCGGCACGAGATCGGGCCTGGCTTCCTGGGCGGACTTCTGGGCGGGGCGGTGACCGGACTGACCCTGGAACTGCTCGGTTTCCACCTGGAGGACCATACCTGAGAGCGGCATGCATCCGGACGCCACGGACCCCCCGATATCAGAGAGCCCCGAAGAGCAAGCTTATGATCGAGACCCTATTCTGCATCGCCATCGGTATCCTCATCGGCTGGAATCTGCCCCAACCCGCCTGGGCTAAGGACCTCCAGAATCGGGTGGTGGAGTTCCTTCGCAATCTGACGCGACGCGTTTGACCAGGGGAAGGCTGACCATGACCGACGTCCCGATACGCCCCCCGACGTCCGGCGGCAATCCGGCGAGGACCTCGGCCACCCTCATCCTCGAGGGCGAGGCGCACGAGCTCCCGATTATCGAGGGCAGCGAGGGCGAGCGGGCCATCGACATCCGGAGGCTGCGCGAGCGCACCGGGCACATCACCCTGGACCCGGGTTACGGGAACACCGGCAGCTGCGAGAGCGCGATCACCTACATCGATGGGGAGCAGGGGATCCTGCGGTATCGGGGCATTCCCGTCGAGCAGTTCGCGGACAGTCCCACCTTCACCGAGGTGGCCTGGCTCCTGATCTGCGGCACCTTGCCCACGGAGGCGGAGTACGAGGCCTTCTCGGCGGATCTCACCCGCTTCGCCAACCTGGACGAGGGAATGAAGCACCAGTTCGAGGGCTTCCCCCGCTCGGCTCCCCCCATGGCCATTCTCTCGGCCATGATCAACTCGCTCTCCTGCTTCCACCCGGAACTCCACGAGCTGGAGGGCGCGACCCAGTTCCGGCACGCGGCGGCACGGCTCATCAGTAAGATTCGCACCATCGCGGCCTACGCCTTCCGTCATTCCCGGGGCCTCCCCTACATCTACCCGGACCCGGCCCTGCGTTATGTGCCGAACTTCCTGCACATGATGTTCTCCCAGCCCTACAAGCAGTACATCTGCCCCGAGCTGGTGCGTAAGGCACTCAACCTGATCCTGATCCTGCACGCCGATCACGAGCAGAACTGCTCCACCTCCACGGTGCGCATGGTGGGCTCCAGCGGCGCGAACCTGTTCGCCTCCTGCGCCGCGGGGGTGTGCGCCTTGTGGGGCCCGCTGCACGGCGGGGCCAACGTCGAGGTGCTGACCATGCTCGAGCAGATCCACCAGGGGGATCTGACCCCGGAGGACTATGTCCAACTCGCCAAGGCCAAGGACAGCAAGGTGCGGCTCATGGGGTTCGGCCACCGGGTGTACAAGAGCTTCGACCCCCGCGCCCAGATGCTCGCCAAGATCGCCGAGGAGCTGGTGCCTCAGCTGTGCGGCGACGACCCCCTGCTGGACATCGCCCGCCGTCTGGAGGAGATCGCCCTCTCGGACCCCTACTTCATCGAGCGCAGGCTCTACCCCAACGTGGACTTCTACAGCGGCATCATCCTGAGGGCCATCGGCATCCCCACCAACATGTTCACGGTGATCTTCGCCATCGGCCGTCTGCCCGGCTGGATCGCCCAGTGGTGGGAGCAGAACCAGACCCCCGGCGGGCGAATCGCCCGCCCCCGTCAGGTCTACGTGGGTCCCAGGGAGACCGGCTATATCCGGATGGATCAAAGGGGCTGACCCGTGGCGGACCGACCCGACACCCAGGCCGTCAAGGGTTATCTGCTGGACCTCCAGGACCGCATCTGCACGGCCCTCGAGGCCCTCGACGGGACCGCCGGCTTCCGCGAGGACGCCTGGGAGCGCCCGGGTGGGGGCGGGGGGCGCACGCGGGTTCTGGCCAACGGCGGGGTCTTCGAGCAGGGCGGGATCAACTTCTCCCACGTGTATGGGGAACGCCTCCCGCCCTCGGCCAGCGCCGGTCGGCCGGAGCTGGCGGGGCGGGGCTTCCAGGCCATGGGGGTGTCCCTCGTGGTCCACCCCGAGAACCCCTATGTCCCCACCTCCCACATGAACGTGCGCTTCTTCATCGCCGAGCGGGAAGGAGAAGACCCGGTCTGGTGGTTCGGCGGGGGCTTCGATCTGACCCCCTACTATGGCTTCGACGAGGATGCCCTCCATTGGCACCGGACGGCCCAGGCGGCCTGCGCCCCCTTCGGTGCCGAGGTCTACCCCCGTTACAAGCGCTGGTGCGACGAATACTTCTACCTGAAGCATCGCGCCGAGCCCCGTGGCATCGGGGGGCTCTTCTTCGATGACCTGAGCGCGGAGGGATTCGAGCGGAGCTTCGACCTGATGCGCTCCGTGGGTGACCATTACCTTCCCGCCTATGTGCCCATTTGCGAGCGCCGCCGAGGGACGCTGTACGGGGAGCGCGAGCGGGCGTTCCAGAAGTACAGGCGCGGACGGTACGTGGAGTTCAATCTGGTCTACGACCGCGGGACCCTGTTCGGGCTCCAGTCCGGGGGACGCACCGAGTCCATCCTGATGTCGCTGCCGCCGGAGGTGAGCTGGCGCTACGACTGGCACCCGGATCCCGCGAGCCCCGAGGCGCGGCTCTATGAGCGCTACCTGAGGCCCAGGGACTGGCTGGCCGAGGCCGGATCGGAGGGCTGATCGCCCGGCGGTCGGTCAGAGACCGCGAAAGAATGCCAGGTAGGCCCGGGCCGCCGGCAGGATATGAAAGGGCTCCGCGGCGGCCATGAGCGCGCTGGGGTCCGGACGTTCCCGCAGTCCCCGCGCGAGGGCGGCCGCCAGGGCGGCTGGGTCGCCTACCGGGACCAGGGGGGCCAGGGGCCGATCGCGCCAGAGCATCCGGAGCCCGGCGGAGCAGTCCGTGGCGACCACCGGGGTTCCGACCGCCAGGGACTCCACCACCACGTTCCCCAATCCCTCCCGCACGGAGCTCAGGGCGAGCAACCTGGCGCGCGACAGATAGGGGTAGGGGGCCGGGACGAAGCCCGGCAGGTCGAGCCGGTCGCCGATGCCCAGCCGGCGCCCGAGACGCGTCAGGTGCCCGCGCTCCTTGCCCTCCCCCAGGATCAGGAGCCGAGCCGCCCGGTCGCCCAGCCGGGCGAAGGCCCGAAGCAGGGTGGCGAAGTCCTTCACCTTGCGCAGCCCCCCCACGGCCAGGATGACGGGGGGACGCGCATCCAAGGGCCCCTCCGGCCCGGTCCCGGTGAGCCACGGATGGGCACAGGGGGCCCGTGCCAGTGCCCGGTAGTCGTCCGGGAGAATGGGATTGTCGAGCACCCCGATGGGCACGTCCGCGACATCGAAGACGCGGCGCAGGTCCTCCGCGACGCCCGCGGAGATGGCGGTGATGCCGTCGAGCTGGGCGTAGCAGGCTCGGATGCGCCGCACCTCCCTCCAGGACTTGAGCGGGTTCCAGCGGTGCGCGGCCAGGCGGCCCGAGAGCGGTGTGCCCACCGCCGCCACCAGCCGGGTCTCTGCGGGCCACTGACGCCCGAGATCGGACTTGACCCGTACCGCGGCGAAGTCGTCCGCGAGCTTGCCGGTGAGGAGCACGTCGGGGCGCTGCCGCGTGACGAAGGCCTCCAGGGCAGGCCGGCGTCCCTCGGCGATGGGGAAGATCCGCACCGAGTCGTTGAGATCCTCCAGATAGGGGTGGCGCGTTTGCCCCGTGAGCAGCCAGGTCCGGACCCCGAGCCGGGCCAGCCCCGAGGCCAGGTGGGTGAAATTGCGCTCGACCCCGCCGTCCTCGAAGTCGCTCACCATGAGGGCGACGCGACTAACCTCCATCGCCCCCATGCTTCGTCCCCAGCATCAGCCGCAGATACAGATCCGCGTTGCGCCCGACCTCGTACCGTTGTCCCCCGGAGCGCAGCTGCTCCCGCGGCAGGGGGCCGTCCAGCGTCCGGGCCAGGGCCGCTGCCAGGGCCAGAGGATCCCGGGGCGGGGCCAGCGGTCCGTAGCGTCCCCCATCCAGGATCTCCCGGGGACCCGCCCCGCAGTCGGTGCTGACCACGGGGGTGCCCAGGGCCAGGGCCTCGATCAGCACCGTCGGCAGCGCGTCCCAGACGGACGTCAGGACGACCAAGCTCGCCTGCCGCAGATACGGGTAGGGATTGGGCGCCCACCCGGGCAGGTCGACCGAGTCCCCGAGTCCCAGGGCATCGCGCTCGGACTCGATCTCCCGGCGCAGACTCCCGTCTCCGATGATCAGCAGTCGGCAGTCCCGGCCCTGGCGAAGGATCGCGAAGGCGCGCAGCAGGGTGGGCAGGTCCTTCTCCCGCTCCAGCCTGCCGGCGAAGACCAGCACCGGTGGACCCGCCCCTCGAAACCACGGGTGATCCGCCGTCGCCTCCGCTGCGCGGCGCATCTCGGGGGTGACGATGGGATTCGGGATGGTCGTGATCGGGGCCTGGCTGCCCAGGAGGCGCCGAAGGTCCTCGGCCGTCTCCTGCGAGATAGCGACAATTCCCCGGTTGCGTGGGTACCAGCGCAAGACCTCGGCACGACGTCGTGCACCCTTCCCCCGGGGCAGATGGTCGAGCTTGACCCCCAGGGGACCATGGACCGTCACGTACACGGGCGTATTCGTGGCGGCGAGTCGTGCCGCCTGGAGGGTGAAGACATCCTCTCGGATGCGGTGTGTCAGCACCGCCCTCGGGCGGTTGCGTCGCAGGTAAAGGGCCATGGCGGGAACCCGGGTCAGGGCCGCCATGGCGCCCATGTGAACCACGCGCACCCCCGCGGCCGTGGATTCGGGGACGGGGTTTCGGCGGGCGCTGACCAGGAGGTCCGTGGGGTGACCCCGCTCGGCGAAGGCATTGGCGAGTCGGGCGGCGATCTTGGCGGTGCTGCCGCCGTCGAAGGGGCCGCAATAGATCGAAAGGGTTGGGGTACCTTTCATCGGGCCGGCGCACCCCGTTGGCCGGCGAGCGGATCCAGGTCCGCGAACCGGTAGCTGTAGAGGATTCCGAAGAAAAAGACGAAGAAGAAGCGCAGGTCCAGATGGGGTAGTCGAAAGTCGAACAGGACGAAAAGCAGCGTGAGGAGGCCGCCGGCGAGCAGGAAGGTTCGGAGCGCGGGGTCCGTGGACAGGGCCCACATCCGTCGATAGGCAACGATCATCAGGGCCAGGAACAGCAGGCCCAGAGCCAGCCCTGGCAGTCCGAATCGCACCGCGATCTCGATGGGTACGCTATGTAGGTGGGAGGCCTGGGGGGCATGGGTGAGGTGGACCTCCGACAGGGGGATGACTTGCTTGGGTACCAGATCCCGGGTGGCGCTGGTCCCGGGGCCCCAGCCGAGCAGGGGGCGAGCGGCGAAGAGCTCGAGACCCAGGCCATAGAGGTTCAGCCGAATGGCACTGGAGGAATCGTAGCCCAGACCCCGGGGCGAGGAGATGTCGCCGGCCACGGGGGCCAGGCTCTTGAGGTCGTAATAGATACGCTCTCGGGAGGACCAAAGCACCAGGGTCATCAGCACGAGGAGAAAGAGGGCCCCGGCGAGGATCAGGAAAGGCCGCGGCCGATCCTGTACGGGTCGCCGGGCGCCACCGAGCCAATGGGACAGACCGAGGCCCGCCCCGACCAGGCCCAGGCTGAGGGCGGAGCCCCGGGATTGGGTGACCACGAGGACGGCCAGGGCGAAGGCCAGCCCAAGCAGCCAGACGGCGAGTCCGATGAGGCGCCTCGGTCTGCCGGCCAGGGTGAGCCCCAGGATCCGGTGCCGGAACGAGAGCAGGCCGACCAGCATCACGGAGACGAGGAAGCCCAGTGCCAGGGAGGCGAAGCCGAAGTCGTAGCGCAGCCCGGCCAGGATCTCGTCGATCAGGGACCAGTCGGACTTGCGCAGGACCCCGACCACCAGGCCCAGGGCCGCCGCGACCAGCACGGTCCGAATCAACCGCTCGTCACCCCGCAGCCACCAGGCGGCGACCGGGAACAGAAGGGGCAAGGTCCAGCTCGCGATCGCGTCCCACTGCGCCGCAGCCGTCTCGGGAAACAGGACGACGGCGCGCCAGGCGAGCAGAGTCGTGAGCGCGACCGTTGCGAGCAAGAGCAGGAGGGCCGGGTCTCGGCGCAGCCGGCTCCAGTGACCCGGCAGATCCCAGAGAAACAGCAGGACGAGCAGCCCCAGGGCGGCGTTCGCAAGACCGGTCAGGTTCCAGGCGGAGAAGGCGAACAGGACCAGCAGACCGGCCGCGAGGCGGTCCCGGCTGGGGAGGGTCATCGGGGCTCCCCCGGGCGCGACCATTGGAGCCGGATCAGGCTCCGCAGGAGGCGCCACCAGTGGTGCGCGATCAAGGGACCCAGGCGCAGCGCCCTGCGGTGGGAAGCCAAGGCACTGGCGCGGCTTCCCGCTCGGGCGTAACGCATCCCGAGCTCCGAATAGCGAGACGCGAGTCTGTGGCGGGCGGGCCCGAGATAGGGCGTGAGCCCGGGGTCCACGGCCCAATTGGGGTGGGCCGCGATGCGGGCCAGGGCCGCCTCCTGCACCGAGATCGTCTCTTCCAGCATCGGAATGGGGTTACGCGAGAGGTTCTCGCCGTGCCACCGGTAATCCGTCAGCACCTCCGGGACCGCGGCGATGGGA
>Ga0316576_10000704_pt1 | contig 16477 bp, 15 predicted proteins | sample S0NA_FD_203075 | JGI IMG/M metagenome (GOLD analysis project Ga0316576, IMG submission 203075) | Rhizosphere microbial communities from salt marsh grasses in Alabama, United States - S0-2_050615r3r5 | ecosystem: Host-associated > Plants > Roots > Rhizosphere | place: USA: Alabama | collected... | reverse complement strand
CGCCGACAGGCCCGCCGCCAAGCCAAAGCGCCCGAGCAGCCCGATGGAACCGACCGCCCCGATTGGACTGTGCCCCTGTTCCGCTACACCGCCAAGGTCAGCCGTCAGGTGCTGCGGTTCTTCAAACGCTGTTTCCTCAAACCCGCCTCCCCTGCGCTCTATGAGCGCGAGCTGCGGCCTCTGTTGATGGCTTACCTATGAGGGAGACCGGACACCGTTGTCTCGGGCGCATCAGATCGACGGCTTGCGAGCAGGATGCTCCACGACCTGCGTGATGTAATCGTATAGCTGGTGTGCCTGCTCGTCGGAGATCCGAGTGGCAGGGAACGCGGGCATAGGCCCCTTGGCGCCGTTGGAAAGCGTGGGGTCGCGAATGAATCTGATGAAGTCGTCATAGCGCTCGAGCGCCGGCGCGCCGCGCAGGGGGTAGTCTGGGAGGATGGAATTGCCCCCGTGCGCGTGACACCCGGAGCAGTTGCTGTCGAACACCCGCTCTCCAGGACGAAATTCGGGTGATGCGTGGGGGGTTCGGCCCCCGTAGACCAACTGGCCGCCAAAGTAGCCCAGCGCAGTCACTGTCATGAAGCAGAGCGCGTAGACGGGCAGGAGCCATGGGCTTTGCCCCTGCTTGCGATACCCCACCACGACGCCGACGACCAACAGCAAGAGCAGGACTGTCGCCAGGATCATCTTCATCTGGATCGGGTGCAACCATGCCCCAGCGTAGTAGCGTTCCCAGTCCATGAGTCCGAATGCGACGGTCGGAAACCAGAAGATCAGGGCAAGGACTAGTGTGTAGTAGGCCGTGCGGGCCAGCGGAGGGTGCGACAGCACCCGTGCGGCGATCCCCATCAGCAGGGACCCGACCACAAGCCCGATTGGCATGTGGGTCATCGCCGGGTGAATCGGATGCAAATACCCGATGCTGTCCAGAAGGTCGTAAAGGCTGTTAAGCATAGGCTGATTCAACTCCAGGCTCATCCCGGCGCGCTTGTGAGTGAAGACAGACGCGTCGGACTTGGGTCTACACTGCATCGTTTTTCTTTCCGCGCCGATCCGAAGCGGTTTGCGGCAGCAATGGATTTGTCGTCAGGTACAGCATGCTGACGCGCCGGTGTCCGCTCCGCGTTGTGGCGATCGACTAGCCTGCTCGATCTGGACGTCTCGGGTATCGGCGGTCCGCCTTGTACCAAGCGGAACGGGGCGAGTCGTCCTTATTCGGGCAGCAATGCCAAGAGGGCTGGATCTTCCAGCAGCTTGTGGGCCAGTATCAGGGCCGCGGCGGACCAGGTCTGGCGGAGGTTGGCGCGACGGCCGATGAGGCGTCCGCGCTTGCCGTCATAGTACTCGGGCCAGTGGTCGCTCGGCAGACGCTGGGCGGCGAGGGCGAAGGCGCGTTCCGCTAGCGCACGATGGCCGCTTTTGAGGGCCGCGGCGACCAGGGTCCAGAGCAGCACCGGCCAGTTGCCGCCGTTGTGGTAGCACCAAGGTGCGTTCTTGGGGTCGCTCCCTGTGAGCAGCCGCCAGGCGTCTCCCCTGAGCGCCGGATAACAGAGCTTGAGCGGCATGGCGCCGACCAGGTCCGACCAGCGGGCCTCGATCAAGGCCATGATGCGCGCCGCCTGCTGGTAGGTGGCGAGTCCGAACAGGATCGCCAGCAGGTTGCCCTGGGAGAAGAAACGGAAGTCCATGCGGCCGGGCCCCAGATTCCCGACCAGGTAGCCGGCGTCGTCCGGGAGCCATTCGGTGACCCAGTCCGGAACCGATTCGGGATGGATATTGAACGCGTTGGCGCCCGTCTCGCCGAGCTCCTCGGTGGGAAGGCGGTGGATCTCGCCGAGCCGTTGCAGGTCGAGCCAGTAGAAGCGGCGCAGGTAGTCGCGTAGCCGGCGAAGGCGGTCCTCGCCGACGGCGATGAGCCGTTGATTCTCCGGTATCTTTGCGACGTAGTGCAGGGCCCGGCGCAGGGCCCCGTACAGGAGTGACTGGATCTCCAGTGGGTGGCCATAGACACCCATGCGCCGATCCACCATGAAAGAGCCGTCGGGCACCATGAGGGTGGGATATACCTCGAACGCGTCGTTGGCACAGAGTGCCAGAAGGCGCCTGAGGTTCCGCTGCACGTCGTCGCGCTCGGCCAGCGTCCGGTCTCCGGACGCCTGGATGGTTGCGCACAGGAGCAGGGTCCACCATAGGAGGGAGTCCACCGGCGCCACGCGCCCGATGGCGCGCTCGCCGAAGTCCCCGACGAGTTGTTCCCCCGCGGCTGCGTCGCAGTCGACGCGGAAGCTCGCTGGCATGACCGACGGGTGAATCGTGCGCTCCGGGAGGTCGTGCTCCCGCTCTGTGACCTCCAGGGAGGCCAGGAGGAAGTTGCGCACGATTTCGATGTTTCCGTCGGCCAGGAAGACGAGGCCGGACACCATGAAGTCGCGGATGAAGCAATCGCGATAGTTGTCTGCTGCCAGACCTTCGGGGTCGCTGGCAGCGACCGTGCCGACGGGGCGCCCGCGGTAACGCATCACCGAGGCGTCGAGCAGCCGATAGGCCTGATCCAGGGCGGCGGCACTCACGGTGGTCCTCTGTAGATTCGCGGGTGAACTGCCATTCTCATCTTGAGTCATGCAGATCTGGAACGGCAGCCTCCCAAGGACCCTGCGGCCGGTTTCCTTCAGCCGGAGTCAACCATGTACCGCGAAGGCCACGCCAATCGAGCCTGTGCTTGAATCAAGACAATGCTGCCCGCCGGGAGGTCTGCCGTCCAGTATGGCGCGCAGATCATTTACGGCTCCTCCCAGGTACGGCCGTTCGATTCGGCGGAAGGCGGTGCCGCGTCGACCTCAGGCGGCGACAGGGCTCGCCCTGGATAGGCGGCAGCGATCTTGCCTTATACAACGTCAAGCACCCACTGACCGGAGGACCTGCGCGTGAAAACCTCGAAACCCTTCTGCGTCATCTTCGCGGCAGCCGTTGCCGCCGCTTCACCCGCAAGCCGTGCGCTTGCGGGGGAACCGCTCCCTCCCGCCGAGCCCTTTGACCTGGAACAGCAGGTCCTCAATCAGGGGCCCATGCTCCTCGGCAATCTGCGCCAGGCGCGCGAGGAGGGACTAGGGCGGGATCCCTGGGGTATGGTCTATTCGCTTCAAGAGGCACGCCGTGTGCTGTATGCCATGACAGCGGCCGATCGGCAGATGCAGCCGGAAGCCCCGGCCGCCGGTAACCAGCCGCCGGGAGAGACGGCACCCCTGGGAGAGCCACTGGAGGTGGATCGCCTCGAGTCCGGCGGGCGCGAGCTGGAGCTCGGGCGGTTCGAGGGGGAGGCTGGCAGCATCTCGCTGCAGCCCATGGATCAGGCGATTCGTCGGGCTCTCTCGGCCCTGAATCGTGACCCGCCCGCCCTCGGCACCGCCCTCCTGGCCACCGAGGATGCGTTGCGACAGGTTCGCTGGGCGAGGGGCTTAGAGCCCAAGGACTGGGCCGCGGGCCGTGATCGGACCCTCGAGGGCTTTGCCTTGGCCCTAGATGCGAACCCGAAGGCGCGTCCGCGGTTGGACGAGGCGCGGCGGGCGCTCTCCGCCCTGCCTGGCGGTGAGCCGCTTGCCCGGCGTCTGGCGGCCATCTTGGCCGACCCAACGCTCGATCTCGGAGCCTTGAGCGGGTTGGTGCGCGATCTGGATGCCAAGGTAAGCGCGTTGCGCCGCGCCGCCGAAGTGGCGCCCTGACCGCAATCTAGCCCTCTGGCAGAGAGTTTGCTGGTCAAGCTGCCAGATACCAGAGTCCTCGATGCGGTTGCTCGGCTGCGCACCGTCGGCGCCAGGCCCTGGTCACCAACACCATCGGCCGCATCAAGAGGCTGCTCCGGCCGCGCGGGCGCTCGACAAAGCCACCCACCAGGGCCCTGTGCCAACCGTCTACCGATGCAAGTGCAGGAGACAATGCGCATGAAGCCCCGAAATTTGCTCATCGGCATCCTGCTCATGGCGGCAGTTGCCGGTGCTGGCTGGTGGTACTACGGCTATGCGAGCGCCCATCCGTCGACCTCCGACGCCTATCTCGGGCGTCATGTGGTACACATCGCGGCCCAGGTCAGCGGCCCGATCCTATCCGTGGGGGTGCGCAACAACCAGCCTGTAAAGGAGGGGGACCTGCTGCTGACGATCGACCCCGCGCCATTCGAGCTGGCAGTCCATCGGGCCGAGGCCCAGCTGCAGCAGGCCAAAGATACCCTGGCCGCCGCGGATGCACGCGTCGACGCCGTCGAGGCGCAGCTGGTATCGGCGAGGGCCAATGCCGATGAGACCGAGCGTCATGCCAGGCGAATCAGCGACCTGGTGGCCAAGGGGTCGTCCTCGAAGGACATCGGTGACAGTGCCGAGCAGGCCAAGCTCGATGCCCAGGGCGCCCTGAGCAGCGCGCGGGCGGAGCTCATGGCCGCAAAGGCGGCGCGCGGGGCCCTTGGCACCGACAATGCGGCGGTCAAATCCGCCCAGTCCGCGCTGGAGGAGGCGCGACTCGACCTGCAGCACACGCGGATAACGGCGCCCGCCGACGGCATCGTGGGCGACTTCGACCTGCGCCCCGGCAGCTATGTCGGCGCCGGCACCGCCCTGTTCGCGCTCGTCGAAAGCCGGGATGTCTGGGTCGACGCCAACTTCAAGGAGACGGATCTGCCGCGCATCCGAGCCGGACAGCCGGCGGCCATTTGGGTCGATCTACTTCCCGGCAGGGAATTCAAAGGCGAAGTGGAAGGGCTGAGTCCGGCCTCCGGCGCCGCCTTCTCGCTGCTGCCGGCGGAAAATGCGACCGGCAACTGGGTCAAGGTGACTCAGCGCTTCGCCGTGCGCATCCGCGTCCTCGATCCGGTGCCGGAGCTGCGTGTCGGTGCCAGCGCCGAGGTCCGCGTGGACACGACGGTCGACTAGCCCTGGCGCACCGTCATGGGCGAGCCGATGCGTGCCGCAACGCCTGCGGGCCGTTTGCTGCCGACAGCAAGCGTGATGCTGACCACCGTCATGGCCATCATGGACATGACCATCGTCAACGTCACGCTGCCGAACATGATGGGCGCCCTCGGCGGGACGGCTAACCAGGTCAGCTGGGTGCTGACGGCCTATATCGTCGCCGAGGCCGTCACCATCCCACTGACGGGTTGGCTGGCCGCGCGGTTCGGGCGCCGGCGTGTCATGCTGTTCGGCATCGCGAGCTTCGTCCTCGCGTCGGCCGCCTGCGGGCTGAGCGAGTCGCTGTCTCAGATGGTGTTGTTCCGGCTGATCCAGGGTGTGGCCGGGGCGCCGCTGATCCCGCTCTCCCAGGGCGTGCTGGTGACGCTCTTTCCGGCCGGGCAGCACGGCAAGGCCATGGCCATCTGGGGGATCGGGGTCATGCTTGGCCCCATCCTCGGTCCCACGGTGGGCGGGCTGGTGACCGAGCACCTGAACTGGCGTTGGGTCTTCTACATCAACCTGCCGGTCGGATTGCTCAACCTTGCCATGGTCGCGCGCAGCATCCGTGAGACGGAGCGCCGGGAGGCCGGCACGGACTGGCTGGGTGCGCTGCTGATGATCGCCGGCATCGGCAGCCTCCAGACCGTGCTCGACCGCGGCAATCAGGAGGGCTGGTGGGGCTCGGGTTTCATCTCGGTGCTGACCGTCGCTGCGGCGCTCGGGCTTGTGCTGTTCGTCTGGCGCGGGCTGACCGCGAAGCGCCCAATCGTTGATCTGCGGCTCTTCGCCGATCGCAACCTGGCCCTGGCCTCGACGCTGATGCTGGTGTTCGGGCTCGCGTTGTTCGGGACCATTGCCATCCAGCCGCTGCTGATGGAGCGTCTGCTCGGCTATCCCGTCCAGACGACCGGTCTGGTGATGGCCCCGCGCGGATTCGGCGCAGCCTTCGGGACGCTGGTCGTCGCCCGGCTCTCCGGCAAGGTCGACCCGCGTTGGATCATCGCAGCGGGAATGGTCCTGGCCGGAACGGCGACCTGGATGATGTCCTGGTACAACCTCGACATCAGCCCTGGCTGGCTCATCTGGCCCGGCGTGCTCCAGGGCGTCGGGATGGGATCCATCTTCGTGACCCTGTCGACCTTGGCCTATGCGACCTTACCACCTTCGCAGACCGACGCAGGCGCTGGTCTGTACAACCTGGCCCGCAGCGTCGGTAGCTCGATCGGCGTGTCGATTGCTGCAACCTGGTACAGCCGTTTTGGCCAAGCGGACTGGAATCACCTCGGCGGTCACATCAACCCATTCAACCCGGCGCTGAATCATTGGCTGCAGGCGCAAGGGCTGACGCTCGACAATCCGCTGACGCCTCAGCTGCTTGCCCACGAGCTCGGCGGTCAGGCGTCGATGCGTGCCTTCACCCAGGTCTTCGGGATGATCGCGCTGAGCTTCGTGCTGATGGCACCTCTGCTCTTGCTGCTGAAGCCGAGGTCGGGGCCGAAGTAAGGGCGCGAAGCGCCTGGGAGCCAATGGCCTACGAGGCCATGCCGCTGGGCCGTCACCGCACGCGCGGCGGAGGTGGCGAGGCAGCTCTTGGTCGGCCCTTGGTGGACGGGGCCCAGGAAAGCTGGTTCAAGTCAACCAGATGACAGGGCGCGACGTCAGGCTCCAGACCCGGCGGCCCACCTCCGTGTCGCCAACGTATGTGCCCGCGACGGCGTTTCAGGCGTTGGGGTCGAGATTGCATCTCGTCGTGGCACGAATTGTGAGGCGTCCGCCGGCGACGACACTGGAACTTGGAGGAATCACGATGCATCCAGCTGACGACAGGCCTGTCTTGGATCCCGGCGCCGTGCTCGAGCACGAGGTCCGTGGGTTCGGACGCCACAGCTTCTGGGCCGGCGTCCTGTTGATGATCCTTGGCGCGATCGGTATCGCGCTCCCGCTGGGCATGGCCGTCACCATGGTCGAGGTGGTCAGCTTGGTCCTGTTCATCGGCGGCGGCTTATGGCTCTGGCACGCCTGGAAACATGGCGCGGGGCGGGCCCACTGGCTGAAACCATTGGTGCCCGTCGTTGCGGGTGGACTGATGATCTGGAGCCCGATGGACGGCGCGGCTGCACTCGCCTTACTGCTGAGCTTCTATTTGCTGCTGGACGCCTTCGGCAGCTTTGCGCTCGCCCGTGAGCTGCGGCCGACTTCCGGCTGGGGCTGGATGGTGGCAAGCGGCGTGGTCGACCTGGTGTTGGTGGTCTTTTTCACGCTGGGATGGCCGGCATCGTCACTCGTGGTCCTAGGCATCTTCGTCGGCACCAGCCTGCTGTTCGACGGTGCCGCGCTCGCCGCCATTGGTTGGTCGCTGCGCAAGGGCTGATCGCCCAGCGGATGCGGGATGTCAGCCGTTGAGCCGAATAAAGGGGCAGTCAGGGCATCCGCGCTTCTGGCCGCCCTCGGGGCGGTCTATGGGGACATCGGCACCAGCCCGATCTAGACCATGAACATCCTCTTCGGCCGCGCGGCGGGGCTGCCGGTCGACCCCTTCGCCAACGTCGGCGCGGCGAGCCGCTGGCGCGCAAGGCTCTATGCCTTCATGCAGCGAAATACCCCGAGTCCGACCTTTCTGCTCGGCGCCCCGGCGGACCGGTTGATCGAGATCGGTGTGCAATATGAGCTGTAACCCTATGCGAGCGATGTCTCCTGGAGCCGCACAGCTGATGCTCATCGCCCCCTTGGGCAAGGCAAATGTGTCGAGGTGCTTCGGGCCGACCGCCGCCGTAGCACGTCGGACCCGCTTTCTGGTGTCCCTGTTCCTAATTGCCGTGATGGGCCCGGCCTGGGCGGATCAGCCAGCGTTCGATGCGGACAGCGTCCAAGCCACCGCGACGCGGCTCGATCAGATCGATCAGACCCTGCGCCGTGGGGCTGTGGGCGACGACCAGCTGGTCGGACTGAGCAACGAAGTCTCCACCGGCCAAGGCCGCGCCCAGGACTGCATCACGGCCCAGGAGTCCGCAACCGCCAAGATCGCCCAGCAGCTCGCGAGTCTCGGACCGGTGGTCGCGGGTGAGTCTGCGCAGGCCGCCAAGACCCGTACCGATCTGCAGCGACAGCAGTTCCAGGCGGCCGCCCTGTTGTCGGATTGCCGTCTGCTGCACGTCAAGAGCGGCGGTGTGCTGCAGGCCCTGAGCGCGCGCCAAAGCGCACGGCTTACCAACCGATTGCTGACGCGCGGGCCGACGACGACGAGCCTGATCCGCACCTGGATTGCACGCCCGCCGGCGCCGGGCTCCCTGCTCGACCTCCAGGCACTAAGCTCCCGGCTCGGTACGGCGAACACCACCGTCGGGCTCTGGTTGGGCGCGCTCGCGCTGTTCGGGCTGACATTGGGCTTGCTCGCCCGCCGCCGAATGCGGCGGAGCGCCCCCATCGATCCCGAGCGCGATCTCGGAGGCGCGGTGCTGCAGGGCATTACCCTGAGCCTGGGATACGCGCTGCCCGGTCTGTCGGTGGGGGTGCTTTGGTCGCTCTATTGGCTGATCCGAGGGCCGGAGCCAGCCGGATGGCCGCTGCTCGCCGAAGCCGCCTTCACCATGCTCGGCTTTCAGCTGGTCCTCGTCGCCATCCGTGCCGCCTTCAATCCGCCGCATCCGGCCGGCCGCTATCTGCGTGTGCCCAAGGATCTGGCCCAGCGGTTCGCCTGCTCACTGCGCAGGCTGGCCCTGATTTCATTCGTTGGCGCGCTGCTCTTCGTGACACCGATCGCACAGGCCGCGAGCCCAGACCTGCTGATGGTCACTCGTTCGCTTTGGGGCACCTTCTTCGTCGCCAGCCTGATCTGGACCGTCTGGCAGATTCGGCGAATTCGCGGCAAGGGTGGTGTCGGCCTCATCCGGCTCGCGATCGCGATGGCCCTGCTCGGTGCCTTGGGCGCGGAGTGGCTGGGCTATCGCGACCTGTCAGTCTTCGTCGGAGCGGGTGTGGCGCTGACTCTGATCTGCCTGCTGGCCGACTGGTTGGTGGCGACCCTCGGCGACGACTTCATCGACAGCCTGGACGAGGGGCGTCATGCCTGGCAGCAGCGGTTGCGGGCGCGGCTCGGTGTCGCGCCGGAGTCATTCATCCCGGGACTCTTCTGGCTGCGTGTCCTCTTTGAGCTGCTGATCTGGCTGGCGCTGGGTCTCGCGTTGTTGGACGTCTGGGGACTCCCGGACAGCGCTTGAACCACACTGCTCCGCTGGGCCGGGGAAGGGTTTGCCCTTGGCCAGGTTAGGATCGAGCCGGCACGCATCCTGCTAGCCATGCTGGCACTGGGGGTGATGCTCTCCCTCGTCTCCTGGGCACGGAAGCAGCTGGACCGGCGCCTGGCGACAGCCCATCTGGAGCAGAGCGCCCGTGAGGCGGCCGTGGTCGTGACGGGCTACGGACTCATGATAATCGCTGGTCTGGGCGCGCTGTCGATCGCCGGGCTCGGGCTGCAGAACCTCGCGCTCATTGCCGGGGCGCTCTCGGTCGGGATCGGGTTCGGCCTGCAGAACGTCGTCAACAACTTCGTGTCCGGGCTCATCCTGCTCTTCGAGCGGCCAATCCGCACCGGCGATTGGGTCATTGTCGGCAACGTCGAGGGCCACGTCCGGCGCATCAGCATCCGCTCGACCCAGATCCAGACCTTCGACCGTGCCGACGTCATCGTGCCCAACTCGGACCTCATCTCCAGCTGCGTCACCAACTGGATGCTACGTGACCGCCTCGGACGGGTGCGGGTGCCGGTGGGTATTGCCTACGGGTCGGACACCAGGCTTGTCGAGGACACCCTGCTGCGGGTCGCTCGCGCCCACCCACAGGTCGTCCAGGGCAGCCGGTTCGTCGAAGATCCTCATGTGCTCTTCCTGGCCTTTGGGGACAGCTCCCTCGACTTCGAGCTACGCCTTTTCGTGCGCGACATCGGCCAACGTCTGAGCGTTCTCAGCGACCTGAATTTCGCCATCGATGCCGCATTCCGGGAGGCCGGCATCGAGATCCCTTTCCCCCAGCGGGACCTGCATATCATTCATTCCGGTCCCGGGGCAGGGATGCCGACCGGTCAGGCGCACCGGTATCAGCCGTCGAATTAGGAGCTGGCGATGGGCCAACACACCACCCGCGCACGCGCCATCCAGGTGCGGACCCCTCCGCCACCCGACGGCTCCAACGAAGACAGCGGCGGGCCCGGCGATCGGGAGCGCCCTCGGCCGCAAGCGACCCTCGTCGCGGCGGTCGTGCTCGGCTGCACGGTGGCGGGATTCCTGTTGCTGATGCCCATCTCGGGCAACTTCGTGAGCTATCTGTGGTGGCGTTACACGGCCGACCCGCAGCCTGAGACCGGCAGCGTCCAGTCCGACGGTGCTGAAATCCATTACCAGAGCTACCCGGGGCGCGGGCCGGCCATCGTGCTGCTTCACGGCGGATTGAGCCATCGGCTGACCTGGTTTTCTCAGCTCCCCTGGCTCGTTTCATCCGGCCGCGAGATCGTCCTGATCGACAGCCGCGGACATGGGGGCTCCGGACTCGGTGAGCGCGAGCTGAGCTACCGGCGGCTCGCTTCCGATGTCGTCGCGGTGATGGACGCCCTGCATCTCCCCAAGGCCGACATCATCGGCTGGAGCGACGGCGGCAACACGGCGCTGATCCTGGCGCATCGCTGGCCCGAGCGGGTGGGTCGCGTCGTCGCGATCAGCGCCAACTATGACCCCTCTGGTCTGACTGAAGAGGCGCGGGCCGATGCCGCCCGCACATCGAGTGTCTTCACGCACTGGTTCACGCGCTGGTGGACCGAGGCCGGGCCCAGGACTGCCGAGTTGGAGCAGCGCGTCAAGCACATGTGGCTCAGCCGGCCCAGGCTGACACGGGAGGATCTGACCGGGATTCGTTGTCCGGTCCTCATGATCGTTGGTGGGCGGGATGTGATCAGGCCGGAGCACGCGGAGGCGATGGCGGATCTGATTCCAGACGCGCGGCTGGAGGTCGTCACCGATGGCAGGCACTCGCTCCCCGTGACCCACGCGGGGTGGATAAACGGGGAGATAGGCAGCTTCCTTCAAGTTCCGTCGCAGTGAGGGTTAGGGGTAGGCGACCTCGTCGTTTCTCGGGCGATCGTGTCGGTGTTCGAGCTCCGGCAGTGTCGCCCCCCGACTTCGTTGGGCGCTCGTGTTTCGGCTCGGAAGCGTCGAACGGAGGCAATCGTCCTTGAGCGCGTCTGTGCCTCCCCATCTCTGCCCGGGGTGGGCACCGGCCTTCCGCTTTCGCGCGAGAGTCGGGTCATTTGCCCCAGGCGTCCCGGTCAACTTCCACCAGATAACCGACCCCTGGACGATAAGGCACTGAGCAAAAGGCCTTTCATCAGTGGCACACATCCTGCCGCGCACGGGTGGCACGTGCCACCCGGGTGCCCCGACGAACAACGACCTTGGTGCCTTCCTGAAACGCACCACCGGCCCGGTTGGCCCGGATCGCACATCGTCGTTTCTCTTTTCGCCACGATACGAGGTGCATCGTCATGACCGAAGGACACCCCCCCTCCCGGCCCCTGGACACCGCCGAGCTTGAAGCCCTGGACGCTTACTGGCGCGCCTCCCTCTACCTGTGCGCCGGTATGCTCTACTTGAAGGCCAACCCATTGCTGCGCGAGCCGCTTCGCATCAGCCATATCAAGCGCCGGCTGCTGGGGCACTGGGGCTCGGATGCCGGCCAGACCCTGGTCTGGACCCACCTCAACCGCCTGATCCGCGCCCGGGATCTCGACGTGATCTTCGTCTCCGGCCCCGGCCATGGGGCGCCTTCGGTGCTCGCCCATGCCTGGCTGGAGGGGACCTACGGTGAGCTCTACCCGGACCGGGGTCAGGGCGAGGAGGGCCTCACGCGGTTCTTTCTCCAGTTCTCCTTCCCCGGGGGCATCGGCAGCCACTGCACCCCGGAGACCCCCGGCTCCCTGCACGAGGGCGGAGAGCTGGGCTACAGTCTGTCGCATGCCTTCGGTGTCGCCTTCGACAACCCCGGCCTCATCGTCGCCTGCATGATCGGCGACGGCGAGGCGGAGACCGGCCCCCTGGCCGCCGCCTGGCACTCAAACAAGTTTCTCAATCCGGCGCGGGACGGGGCGGTTCTGCCGATCCTGCATCTTAACGGCTACAAGATCGCAAACCCCACGGTGTTGGCACGCATCGGTGACGAGCGTCTCGCGAGCCTGCTGCGCGGTTACGGCTACCGACCCTACTTCGTCGAGGGCGACGAGCCCCAAGTGGTGCACCAGGCGCTCGCCGCGACCCTGGAGGCAGCCGTGGAGGAGATCCGCGCGATCCAGGGCCGCGCTCGAGCCCAAGGGACCGCGGGCCTGCCGGAGTGGCCCATGATCGTGTTGCGCACCCCCAAGGGCTGGACCGGGCCCAGGGAGGTCGACGGGCACCGGGTGGAGGGCTCCTGGCGCGCCCACCAGATCCCGCTCGACCCGCACCGCGACCCTGCACACCTGCACCGGCTGGAGGAGTGGCTCAGGAGCTACCGGCTCGAGCGGCTGTTCACCGCCGAGGGGCGGCTACATCCCGAGCTCGCCGCCCTCGCCCCTCTCGGCACGCGCCGCATGAGCGCCAACCCGGTCACCAACGGCGGCTCGCTGCGCAAGGCCCTGGTGTTGCCCGATTTCAGTGAGTACGCGGTCGAGGTCCCGCGGCCTGGAGAGACGGGCGAGGAAAACACCCGCCCCGCCGGGCGTCTGCTGCGCGACGTGATGCGCATCAACCCGGCCAACTTTCGTTTCTTCTGTCCGGACGAGACCGCATCCAACCGCCTGGACGACATCTATCAGGCGAGCGGGAAGGCATGGATGGCCGAGATCCGGCCCGAGGATGCAGACGGCACCCACCTCGCCCACGACGGCCGGGTGATGGAGATCCTCTCCGAGCACACCCTGGAGGGCTGGCTGGAGGGCTACCTGCTGTCCGGGCGGCACGGCGTCTTCGCCTCCTATGAGGCATTCATCCATGTCATCGACTCGATGTTCAACCAGCACGCCAAATGGCTGGAGAAATCGGCGGACATCCCATGGCGAGCGCCAGTCTCGGCACTGAACATCCTGGTGACCTCCACGGTTTGGCGCCAGGACCACAACGGATTCTCCCACCAGGACCCCGGATTCCTCGATCTGGTGACCAACAAGAGCCCGCGGATCACCCGCATCTACCTGCCGCCGGACGCAAACTGTCTGCTCTCGGTGATGGATCACTGCCTGGACAGCATGGACAAGATCAACGTGGTGGTCTCCGACAAGCAGCGCCACCTGCAATACCTGTCCATTGACCAGGCCATCGTGCACTGCACCAAGGGCATTGGCATCTGGGACTGGGCGAGCAACGACCAGGGTAGCGAGCCTGATCTGGTGATGGCCTGCGCCGGCGACGTTCCGACGATGGAGGCCCTGGCTGCCACCGCCCTGCTGCGCGAGCACTTTCCGACGCTCAAGGTGCGATTCGTCAACGTCGTCGACCTGTTTCGCCTGGTGCCGCCGAGCGAGCATGAGCACGGCCTCTCGGACGCCGATTTCGACAGCCTCTTCACCCGCGACAAGCCGATGATCTTCAACTTCCACGGCTATCCCTGGCTGATCCACAAGCTCACCTATCGCCGGGCAAACACGCGCAATATCCATGTGCGCGGCTACAAGGAGCAGGGCAATATCAACACCCCGATGGAGCTGGCGATCCGCAACCAGATCGACCGCTTCGATCTGGTGATCGATGCCATCGACCGAGTACCGGAATTGAAGGTCGCCGGTGCCCACGTCAAGGAGCGCATGAAGGACGAGATCCTCGAGTGCCAGGGCTTCGCATACACAGAGGGTGAGGACCGGCCCGAGCTCGCGCAGTGGCAGTGGCCGGCGGGGTGAGCGGGCAGACATCCATTCATCTCGGAGACGACACCCATGCCGCAACCTCTCTCGTCGCCCTTGGAGCTGTGGCTCGTTCGCCACGGCGAGACGGAGTGGTCCAAGGCCATGCGCCATACCGGCCGAACCGACGTGCCCCTGACCGAAGCGGGACGGAGACGCACACGCGGCCTAGCCCTATTGCTCGGATCACAGGCGTTCGACCAAGTCTTGTGCAGCCCCTTGTTGCGGGCGCGCGAGACCGCGCGGCTGGCCGGATTCGGCGAGCGCATCCGGCTCGATGAGGACATCGCCGAGTGGGACTACGGCGACTTCGAGGGCCGAACCACCGTCGAGCTCGCTCAAGAGCTGGGCGGCTTCAGCATCTGGACCACCCCAGTCACCGGTGGCGAGACCTTGCAGCAGGTCGCCGCCCGCGCCGACCGGGTGCTGGCGCGGCTCGAAACCGGCGGTGGCCGGCACCTGCTGTTCTCTCATGGCCACCTGCTGCGCATCCTCACCGCCCGCTGGCTGGACCTGCCACCCGATGCCGGCAGGCTGTTCGCCCTGGACGCCGGCGGCGTCTCAATGCTCGGCTTGGAGCATGACACCAGGGTGATGCGTGCCTGGAACCTGAGTCCCTGCATCCCCGCGTGAGCGCGCCCAAAGCGTCTGCCCATGGACATGAATCGGCTGTCGCGGAGGCGGTGGCACGCAACGATGATCGCTCCCGGGATTTGAGCCGCATGGTGAACACCTGGCTCGACCTGAAGGCGGTGCGCTCGGAGATGCACCGGGTGCTTGTCCTCTCCACCGCGCTCGGCCTGATCGGCGTGGTGGAGACCTTCGGCCTGCCTTGGATCGCCCGGGAGTGGATGCACCACCCGGTCGCATAGATCCAGACCTTCATCTTCCTCAAGCTGGCGATCGCCGGGCACCTGACGCTGTTCGTCGCTTTCCCGTTCGGCCTGATCACTCCCCATCGGCTGGGGCGACGCGGGCCTGATCTGGGTCTACTGCATCGTCCGGATCTTCATCGCGGACTGGGCAAAGCTCGCAGGCTACGAGAGGTTGCGGCGCAGCTCGCCACGCCATCACGGCTTCCTGCGCACATTCGGCACCCGGCTGCAGCCGCGGGCCCAATCCTGAGCAGGCCTGGGGGTCTTGACACACCACCCTGGTCGAATTCGACCAAGCCGATTGTCGCCAGCAAGGTTTCGTCTCGAATTCAAAAGGTTGAGTGCTGGCGTGTTTACTGCTCAAGGAATTGCGTGCAGCCGTCTTTCCACGGATCGCTGCCTGGATCGTCCGTTCAACGACGCATCCGCGTCCAACAGAGTAGGAGACGACTCATGAAGCAGAGACACATCCTGACATCCGCCATCGCCGCCGTTGCGCTCGGTATCGGCGGCACCGCTCTCGCGGGGACTCGCGCCGATACAGCCGCCCAGGCTGCGAGCGAGATCGCCACCGACACCGCTGCCGCCGCCCGGATCGCCCAGGGGGTGGCGGACGCCGCGACAATCGATGCCGGTGCGCTGACCCTAGCCAAAGATCTCGGTGTGGCGACGTCGGTCGAGGCCGAAGAGGCCGACCTCGCCTCCGAGGAGGCCAACCAGACCGCCGCGGACATGATCGGGGCCAAAATCGCAACCAGGGAGGTGAAGCAGGAGGCGAAGACTGACGCTCTGCTGCAGGACGAGGAGATGGTGCTCCAAGGCTATTGATACCCGGGCACATCAACGGCACCGCCCACGCGGTGCCGGACGCAGTCCCAACCAAGGATGACGAGAGCCGATACCGGCACCTATTCCTCTGCCATTTCAGCTGCTGAACAGCGCAGCGATTGCGCGGCCGAGTCCACGGTGGGCGACGTCGCCGGGTGGCGAAGGGGCATCCCCCGCGACCTCCTTGAAGTTCGACCAACCTGGGAGTCCCCCGTGCCATTACGACCAGGTCGGTTCCCAAGAACCAGGGGTTCCTGGTGGCTGTCCACCGGCCCGGCCGAGGCGCGGGCGGTGTGGGCGTGCGCGAGCACAGAATTGCCGGCCTCGGCTCGCGTGGCTCGGGTCTTGCTGCGGTGCCTTCAGGAGTCCAGAGCGACTCCTTTATCCCTTCCACAAGCAGGAGACGCAAGATGAAGATGATCCTTACCGCTGGGCTGCTCGCCCTCGCTAGCACGATGGCCGCCGCCGCACCCATGCATGCGGGCGGCACCCGCGGCTCCCCGAATACGCCGGTGGGGAGCCGACCGTACGACACGGGGGGCGGTGCTGGTCACGCCCTCGGGGCAATGCCGAGCGCTGGCCTCACGTCGCTCGATCAATTCGAACGGGGCGACCCGGATGCGGTTGTGACCGAGGGTTCCATGAGGACTGGAGGGCACTGGCAGTCCGTGAGGCACGGCCTGACCTCCCTGGCACAGTTTGAGATGGGTGATCCGGACACGACCCCCGGCGGTTGAGCCCCTGAGCGCCGTACTTAGGGCCGCCGAGGGTGTGCCGGTCCCGGCAGAGAGGCTGCCGGAACGCCCCCCGCGCGGCCACCACCCCTTGATCACCGCCTGGGACCCCCTTCCCGGGCGGCCTCCGCCAACACCCTTGCTCGGCCTCCCGACGGGACCTGTCCTCAGCCTCCCGGCACC
>Ga0316576_10000703_pt1 | contig 16480 bp, 13 predicted proteins | sample S0NA_FD_203075 | JGI IMG/M metagenome (GOLD analysis project Ga0316576, IMG submission 203075) | Rhizosphere microbial communities from salt marsh grasses in Alabama, United States - S0-2_050615r3r5 | ecosystem: Host-associated > Plants > Roots > Rhizosphere | place: USA: Alabama | collected... | reverse complement strand
CTCTTGATCGCGAACTCAACATCTTGAAGTTGTTCAGTTGTTAATGTGTAGTTGATTTTTTTGGGCATACGATAAAGGATGCCACATTTACAAAATTAATTCAAATAATTATTTGTGATTTACTTAATACTCGAAAAAGACAAGAAAAGTTGAGTAAAAGATGATATAATTCGTTATAAACGTATTTTAATATCATGGAACTATCTGGTCGCGAAACAATTATTTGCCATACCCCAATTGAGTAGAGGTAACAGTTTAACAAATTCATAAGGATTGAATTGAACACCGAAATCCGTATTGTTAATCCCAAAGAGTATCCATTACCCGGACCTCCTGCCTGGATGGAGAGCTGGATTATTCGCGGGCGCTTTTGGATATTTGGTATTTTTTGTCTGGCGATTATTGCCATTGAATATTTTATCGAACCCATCTTGAATAACGATCCACAATTCTCAGAATTTTCTGAAGATGTTGTTTTTTTCTTTGTAGTAGTTTCATTTGGAATTCTCGCGGAGATTTTGCTGCGCACAATCATAGCAAAAAGTTTTGCCGTTGGGCTTTTAGAAATCAAACACCAGTTGAGTATACGACTGGAAACGGCCTCAGATTGGAATAAACTGACTGACCTGATTTTAGCTTTTTGCGAGGCCGTGGCCGATCCAAAAAGAATTGTTCTTTTACTCCATATGCAAACGGGTGGCTTTGAAGTGGCTGCACAGTCGCAAACCAGGGAATATTTAGAAGCGCATAAGGGAACAGGTGTCATCGTCAACGACTTCTGCGTTTGTATTGATGGTGCAGAAGATTCCCTGCACACAATTAAGCCCAATTCTGAATCTATTGACGACGTCTCGCTGCATGGCTACTGCTTGCCGCTGATAAAGGGCGGGCAGTGCATCGCGAAGTTGGATTTTTATCTGCCTCAGGGTATTTCTCTAAGTGAACGGCAAATTGATATTTTTAAGAACTGTGCCTCCGACGTGGCTATCGCCATTAACACCGCGCAGATGCGCAAGGTTCAGCAGGTCCTGCTGATCGAGCAGGCACGATATGTTGAACGCCACGAAATTTCCAGGAACTTGCACGATGTCTTAGGACAGAAGTTGATTTACCTGCGATTCAAACTAGATCAATTCATCAATAGCAACGAAAGAAGGCCGCTTCCGGATATCTATTGTGAGTTGGAGCAGATGCTTGCGGTAGCAAACGAGTCGTGCGAGCTTGTTCGCGGTACTTTAGCGATTCTTAACAGCACCGATCCTCCCTCCCTGCTCAAGGTGCTGGCAGAGCATAGTCGATTAATGGTCAAGAGAACCCAGTGGGAGCTCACTTTCGACGAAATCGGCTCGCCGCATAAATTGCCGCCAGAAACATTGCAACAGATTCTTTATATATTTGGTGAAGCTTTGAACAATGTTGAAAGGCATGCTGCTGCTCAGAAAGTGGATGTAAAGCTCATTTGGAGTGATACAGATCTGATTATCAAGATAGCTGACAATGGGCGTGGTTTCGAGCCGGCTAAATCGCAGAAAGCAGGACATTATGGTTTGAGGTTCATGCGTGAGCGCGCTGAGATACTGCGAGGGTGCATCGATGTATGTTCGACGCTTGACGAGGGCACGCAGTTGACAATAGAACTGTCGATCAATGATAATAGGGATGGAGCATCCGCACCGGACTTTCATGAGTCCTTAGCTGTCCTGAACCCAAACTAAATGTTGTTTTAATGAAAGTATTGATAGTTGACGATCATGCACTTTTCCGGCAAGGATTAGTCAGTTTGTTGCATGCTGAGCCGGATTTCGAGGTTTGTGGACAGGCAGGCACAATTGCCGAAGCCATAGAAGTGGCGGGCAAGACACAGCCAGAGATGATTTTAATGGATTATGTACTGCCGGACGGCAACGGTGCAGAAGCTGCTCGAATCATCTTAAAAGAGAATCCTACATGCTTGATTGTCTTCTTAACTATACACGTTAGCGATGAAGAGCTGTTCGATGCCATTCGCAGCGGCGCCAAGGGTTATTTCCTTAAAAGTGAACCGGTCAACACCTTGGTCAAGAACCTGCATGAAATTCAGGCCGGTAATGCAGTTCTATCCCCCGCCATAACCAGCATCGTTTTAGAGCAGATAGAGCATCAGTGGGGCGAATCTAGTCAACAAAACCAAACCTTAACAAAGCTCACCCCTCGAGAGTTAGAGGTTCTGCGGGAATTGGAGACGGGAGCCAGCAACAAGGAAATTGCTAAACAATTATTCATGGCTGAAAACACAGTCAAGCGTCATGTGCATAACATATTGACGAAGTTGGATATGCCCAACCGCCGTGCTGCGGCGCAGTGGGCGCGGCAACAGCATCTTTGATAACCCAGTCCGGCCTTTGCCTCCAGCCCAGCCGCCAATTGGGCCCTCAACCTGTAATATGTCATCTTCGTGCCTACTGCCGGTTTTGAGGAGAGGCGTACGATGTAGATGGAGCGCCGCGAACTTATCGCGCCCAACCGGCCGAGGATGCATTCGGGAATTTCGTGCACGACGCATCCATTATCGGTTTGCTACTCCAGGCCGGCGAGCAGACGTAGTCGTGCCGCTTTTAAGCGAACAAGGTACCCCTTCATTAGAAGATCAATGCTTTAATGAGGTTAAACATTCATAGCCGTAACATGGTGTTGGTGGCATTGGCGTGCGCGTTGGCCCGGCGACGAATCCGCTAATTATGGGAATGAAATTCCGGGCTTCCTCATCGTTATCGAGGATGCGAATTGAGACGGCGGCGGGGATGCCCACTTCAGCATTTACGGAATTGGTCAAAAAGGCAACGAATACGCGATCCGGTTGGTGGATGTTATTGCCGATGATGAGCACTTCGAAGCTCTGCGGGACTGTTGAAGCGGCGGGAAAGGTGAGAGTTTAAGACAGCGGCAGATAATCCACTCCTGCTAAGGCGTTGCCGTTCGCGGTCTTGGCCATCACCTGCGCTCCTTCCGCCTGCTCCGGCGCACTGCTTATCATGACATTGAGGGCGATCGCGGCTGTTTCTCCGGCGTTGGGCTCGACTACGTCTATCACTGCGCGCTCGAAGGCGAGGATTGGGATACTTTGCTGAAGGGACTGCCCATTCATCTGGCTTGCATTCGTGCCAGTGATCCAGAATTGAACAGCCGCAACAGCAACAAGAATGGCGATTATGAGCAACGTTTTTTTGTTTGTCATGTTTCCCTCCACTTATTTATTAAAGCACGAAATACATGTCTTTGTCATGTGATATTTGTCGTGATTATTGGAGGCTTTCCAGCATTAATCAAGCGGGGCAAGGCGGCAGTGTTGCATTGTGGCGGTACGGCCGAGTTAGAGGGGAAAGTGGCAGATTTCGGAGTAGGAGTTTGGGATTTATTAACCAGAGAAGCGCCGGGAGGGATTATATCTATCGTGTATCTGCTTTTTATAACCGCAGTACATGCGGCCGTTTGGCCCGCGTCCTATACTCAGGATGTATTATTCATCCATGCCTTCCCACATCCCACATGGACGACTTGGATTCCCAAATGCGGGCAAGGCAGCAAGTAAAGGAAAGGAAAATGAACAGCGATATTTTGAAAGGTAACTGGAAACAACTGAAGGGCGAGATCCAGAAACAGTGGGGCGAGCTGACGAATGATGATGTGGATGTCGTTCAGGGTAATTATGAGAAGCTGGTCGGCCGTGTTCAGGAACGTTATGGCTACGATCGCGAAACGGCCGAGAAAGAGGTCAGCGACTACTTTGACCGCATGCCTACGCGGTAAGGGTTTTTTCCTTTAATTAAAGATTTGTGCAGCCGGGCATCTTAGGATGCCCGGCTTTGTTTAGATCGGGGAGCGAAATATGAACTTGCCTCAATAATTCCTCGAAATATTGACAGAATCGCCCGTTATTTGGTACCATCATTATGTCAGATATGATATAGGGGTGGGGTATGACACAACCTAATAAATAAGCCACTTATGATTTTGCATGGGGAAATAAAGACCCCACCTATGTCACGAGAGGCAAGAATAGAAACAGGTTTTTTATTGCGACAATTACAAGAGGGCGTTCAATTATCCTTACCACATTCACGGCCGATGCCAGAAATAGGCAAACGCTGCCATGAATTGCGGATCCAGGATAAGGATGTTACTTGGCGAATTATTCACCGGATAGACCCAGATGCAATTGTTATCCTGGAGGTGTTTGCTAAGAAAACAAATAAGACACCTAAGAAAGTGATTTCAACCTGTCAGAGAAGATTGCGATCTTATGATTCATCAAGTTGAGCAAGGTCTAATCATGAAAAAAGAAAAAAAACAACGCCTTAAAGAAAGCGGCTGGATAGAGACAACGCCCCAGGAATTTTTGGAACTGACGCCGGAAGAAACCGCTTATATCGAGCTCAAACTCCAACTCAGTCACAGCCTCCGGGAGCGGAGAGAGATGTTGAATCTTTCACAGCAGGCATTGGCGGAAAAGCTTGAATCCAGCCAATCGCGGGTATCTAAAATGGAAGCGGGTGATCCGACTGTCTCTCTAGACCTGCTGATTCGTTCTCTGCTCTCTATGGGGACTACGCCTGCAGAACTTGGCCGAATATTCGCAGCTAACAGTTAGCTTGCTTTTGGAATTGAGGTTTTACCACTAATTTTGCCAGATCACTATCAGTCAGGATGCCTCCATTTGGGAGTTAGCCCGAAGTTGGAGTCTTTGACTGCTTACTCTGCTGTATACTGTAAGGGTACGGGAAATCACAAATACAAGCGCATAATGAAGCATTAACGAGAGGCGATTATGAAGCGTGGGCGTTTTTTTCTTTTTTTGTTACTGCTTGTACCGTTGATGGCGGCGGCCACGGCTGCCGCCCGATACAGCGTTGGCCAGGAATCAGATTTTTATTCCTACCTGCCGTTTGTTGTCCAGGGCCGTGAACCGCGAATTGTCAGCTTTGAGGTTGAACCCAGTACGGCCGATCCCGGGCAGACGGTGACGCTTTCCTGGGAGGTCGAATTCGCTGACCAGGTTGTTTTAACCCGATACTGGGATTTCCGGCCGGCCGAATGGTGGGAGAATTTGCCTCTTATAGGCACGCAAACTTATACGGTTCCCGATGCGGAGCGCAATCCGGTTTATTACACGCTTGATGCGTTCGACTCGGCGACCGGCATTCACGTGGCGGACGGCCTGGTTATTACCGTCACCTGCCCCGATACCTGGTTTTTTAGCCCGCCGCCTGACGGCTGTCCCAGCGCACCTCTTGACTCCCCGGCAGCCGAGCAAGCGTTTGAAGGGGGCTACATGATCTGGGTCGGCGAGCAGGATCGGATCATCGTCCTTTTTGCCGACGACAGTTATCCCAAGGTCAGCAATCATGGTGACGATTGGGACGGCGGCGCTATCTGCGACCTCGGCCCACCGCCGGAGGGCCTGTTTCATCCCGTGCGCGGCTTCGGCTACCTCTGGTGCACCGATCCGGCAGTTCGCGAGCGGCTGGGCTGGGCGCTGGAACCGGAAATAGACTACGAGACCATCTTGCAGACAACAACCATGGTGAAATACAACCACACTTACCTGCGCGCGGCCGATGGCAATGTCTGGCATCTACTCCCGGAGTCCAGCGGCTGGGAAAAGATCGTGGTTACCCCGTAGGGCGGCGTATGCCGGGTTAGCGGCGGCGCAGAGGGCGGTTCGCGAACCGCCCCTACGGGCCTTGAAGGGTTTGCAGCAGGTCGTAGGCCAGCAAAGCCTGCTGCGGTTTGTCCTGCTGGTTCCACCACCAGCTGTAGGCGGATAGTTCGTCTTCGATCTCCGGTAGGCCGGTGAGCAGGGTTTCGGCCGTTTGCGGGTCGCCGTTCCATAGGGCGCTGTAGCCGAGGGCTTTGCGAATGCCGCGATGGTATGGGTTGAGTTCGTAGGCCCTGCTGAGATAGGCGACGGCCGTTTCGAAATCTTGACCGGCGAGGGCGATCAGGCCCAGGCGGTAGAGCGCGGTGACGTTTTCCGGGTCCAGATTCAGAGCGGCCTCGAACCGGGACCGCGCCTCGCCCAGCTGGGCCATCTTCGTATCCCCCTGCCACACATTCTCAGGCCACTGCGCGTCCAGTTCGACTTTGGCCATGGCCACGGCGCCGCTGTTGGCCTGCCAGGCTGATTGTAAAGGACGGTGGAAAACGGCCGCTGCTAGGACGCCTATGATCAGCGCGGCGGCCAGGATCAGGGCGGCAGGCGATAGGGATAGGCCGGCTATTTTGACCCGTGCCGGCTGGTAATGCGTAATCGCCGCCGTGATACCGCTTAAGGCGAAGAGCAGCAGCAGTCCGGCGGTCGCGTACAGGGGATCGTCGACCAGGCCGTTGAGAACAAGGACGGCCAGCGCGGCTAGGAGCGAGCCGTGCAGCAAATCGTTTTCAGGGACGGCCGTTAGGGCATATTCGAATCCGGACAGGAGCCAGAATGTGATCCCCAGTATGGCCAGGAGGGCGACGAGTCCGGCCAGGCCCTGCTCAAGGGCGATGTCGAGGAAGAGATTGTGGGCATGCTCGAAGAGGAAGACAGGCGTGATTTGCGAATACTGCGAATATTGGCCGGGAAAGGAAGCGAGGCCGCTGCCGGTGAGCGGATAATCACGGATCAGGTTGATTGTGTCCAGGCTCAAAGACAGCCTGTTCACGCGGCTCGGGCCCGGCAGTTTCGCGGCCAGGCCGGCCGGTCCGCCGGGAGTGAGCAGGATGACGGCCGTGGCGATGAGTAACAGCAGCAGCAGGAGCGAGAGGAAAACGGCTCTGCGGGAATAAGCAGCGGACCGGCTCAAGCGGCGGGCGGCCGTCCACAGCAGCCAGATAAACAGACCGCCGGCCAGGGCCAGCCAGGCGGATCGAGACGAGGTCAGCAGCAGGCCAGCGGCGGATAACAGGCCGGCGAGGATCAGGAACGCGGCGAGCAGCCGTCTACCTTGCCGCAGCGTATAGAGTGAGGCGGCGGCCAGGGTGGGGATGAACATCGCCGCCAGGCCATCGGCTAAACTGGGCGGCAGGGCGGGCATAGTGAAGGGCATTCCCGGGCGAAGCGCGCTCCAGATTTGGGCCGCTTTTTGCAGGCCGCCGAAATAGGCCGGCTGGGCAATCCAGCTGTTGGAGAGGAGAAAGTAAAGGGCGACCAGGGTGCTGAGAAGGCCCATGCCGCCCCAGACCGGCCAGATGTTTTGCGGCGGCTGTCCGGCCAGGGCGTAGAAGAGCAGGATCGCGCCGGCAATGAGCCACAGTTTGGCCCATGCCGCCGGGCCGTTGTAGGCGGTCGCGGTTCCGATGACGGCCGTGATCAGGAAGAGCAGCATGAACGGGTCGAAGGGGGTTCTGGTGATGGGAAAACGGCCGTTGAGGATGCACGCCGGCCAGGGCAGGAGAGCGATGATCAAGGGCCACCAGCCGATGCGCCCTCCGGTTCCCGCCCACAGCAAACCGGCGATAACCACGCAGATGAGGTCGGCAAAAGCATACCAGCGGCTGTCCAGGATGCTTTGGGCGCTGGGTTGGGAGGGATTTATCGGCTTCATGAGACTCTTCAAAGAGATGCCGCCTTTTGAAAAGATGGCATCTCTTTACGCCGGACAATTATACGCTTTTTTAGCTCTGAGAGCGCCGCCTTGTCCTTGTAACAAATACAGATCCTCATGTTAAGACTGGCCGTAACTTTGCTATGACACTATAAGAGTGTCATGTTTTACCTCCTTAGGTACCCAGATGCGGCGTAGGTAAAAAAACAGCCAGATTCTATGTCGCATCTGGGGGCTGCCTACCCCCAACTCAAAGCAACGTGCGGACAAATAAAAGGACGCGGACTAGAGCGGATGAAAGCGGATAAATAACTGTTTTTCAAGCCTGTCACAACGTGACAGACCTCGTCAGCTCCGACACAATGTGTCAGGCCTCGTCCGCGTCCTTAATCTCCTAAATCCCCGTTATTCGCCGCCTTCTCCGCTGTTCCAGACTGGTATGCCTTCGGCCGTGCGCAGCTGGATCGTCTCTCCGGTGGTCAGGTTGGTCAGCCAGTTCACTTCCATATGTTCGGTTGATTCGAAGCCTTCGAACTCGACCTGGTCGCCGGGCGCGATGGGGATGCCGTTCTCGGTCCAGAACCAGGGCGGGCCTAACATCGCTTCGACGATGGCGCTGTCGGCCGTGATCACGGAGAGCATATTGCCTTCGGCCGTGACCACGTCGCCCTGCACATAGATCGTTGGGCCCTGTTCGGCCTGGTTGGCCTGATCGGTTGTCGTGTCCGTGCTGTCCGAATTTTGCCTCCAGGCCGGGCCGCCGCCTTGACCTTGACCCTGGCCTTGTCCCTGACCCTGACCCTGACCTTGTCCTTGACCCTGGCCCTGCCCCCGGCCGGGGCTGACCGGGTTTTCAGCGTCAGGTGTGGCCCGCAGCCACGGTGGGCCGCCGCCCTGCTCGGTGCCGCGCGGGTTTTCGACCCAGGTGGCGGTCGGCTCCCAGGCGCGGATGAAGTCCACCAGCGCGGCCAGCTCGACGGCCGTGAAGCGGTCGCCGAAGGCGGGCATGCTGGAGTTCGGCCGTTGGCTGCCGTTGATGATCGTGCTCGTGATCTGCTCGTCGGTCTTGTTGGTCAAGAACTGCAGGCTGTTCAAAGCCGGGCCGGTGCCGCCGCTGCCGTTATCGCCGTGGCAGGAGCTGCATGTGCTGTTGTAGATCGTTTCGCCCAGGGCCAGCACTTCTTCGGGATTGTTGAGATCGATTTGGATCGGCTGCGGAGCTTCTAATTCCAGACCCTGGGCTTCGATGACGTCCCAGTTGTGCAGGAAGGAAACCAGCTTGTCGATCTCTTCGGCGCTGAGGGTGTTCTTCCAGCCGGCCATGGCCGTGCCGGGCACGCCTTCGCTGACGATGCGCGCCAGTTCGGCCGTGTCCCGCGTGCGCAGCTCTTCGGTATTGAGCGGCAGGCCGAGGTCGGAGCCTTCGCCGTTTATGCCGTGGCAGACGGTGCAGTTATTGGCGTAAAGGCTCATGCCTTCGGCCCAGATATTGCCTTCGGGGCCGAGGGCGGCGATCTCTTCCAGGAACTCTTCATCAACTTCAGGCACGGGCAGCGTGGGCGGGATCATGCCTTCGGCGGCGGCCAGCTCACGCACCTGCGACCAATCGACGTAGCGGATGAGGGCCACCAGCTCCTCGATCTGGTAATCGTTAAAAATACCGCCTTCATCGCTGTGCCAGGCGGACATGGTGGTGTCGTAACGGCCGCGGGCGATGGTCTTGAACAGGAAATCGTAATCGGCCGTGCGCAGGCCTTCATTATCCAACCCAGGCGTGGCGCCGATCCCTTCACCGGCCGCGCCGTGACAGAGGGCGCAGTTCTCGACATACATAACGGCCGCATCGGAAACAAATTCCTGCCGCAAATCCGTCTGCGCCTGGGCCATGCGCTCGGGTTCCAGCACGGCGTAAATGGGCAGGACGATTACCAGGAGCAAGAGTGCCAGCAGGCTGATGATTTTGTATCGATTCATAATAAGACCTCAAGCGATAATAAGACGCAACTAGAGCGGATGAAGAAAAATTTTCAGCGCTCGTCAGCTCTCGTCCGCGTCCTAAATCCTTTCTCTGAGCAATGCCTATTGGCCGGCATAGGCCAGCTGCTCGGCGGCGAAGCTGTCGCGCGATTGAATGGTTCCGGTATCGACCAGCACCTGGCCGTCTTCAATGGTCACCGGGAAGGTGTCCAGGGCGCGCGGCGCAGGCGGGTTTTGCACATTGCCGACCATGTCGAAGCTGGACGCGTGGCAGGGGCAGAAGAATTGGCCCTTGTCCGCTTCCCATTCCACCGAGCAGCCCAGGTGGGTGCAGCGCTGGTAGACAGCCAGGAAACCGCCTTCCGGCGCGCGGATCAGATAGAAACGGGAACCAGGAAAATGGACCACCGATCCGGGCGTGAAACTATCGACCGCCCCGGCATCGACCACCCCGCCGAATTCCCCTTCCAGGGTGCGCGGTTTCATAAACAGCAAACTGGCCCCGCCGATCTCCAGAACGGCCAGCGCGCTCAAAGCGCCCACGCCCAGTTTGAGAAAGTCACGTCGTGTTACTTGGGAGTTTGATTGGTTGTTCATTTTTGAGTATCTCAGTTTTTCAGTATCTCAGTTTTTCAGTGTTTCAGTTTTTCAGTTGGTCAGTGCGTCGGTAACTGACTAACTGATGAACTGATGAACTGACAAACTAATAAACCAACGCCATATTCGCCCCTCTGAAGAAAATGCCGATGAGGGTTAGGATGACGAAGCTGGTGATGACGAAGGTGAAGAGGCCGACTGTGGCCTCGCTGCGGTTGGCCCTGGCGACGACGCGCATGGCGAAGTAGATGGCCAGCAGGCCGGCCAGGGTGAGTAGCAGGGGCAGCAGGCCGTTGGAAAGGATCGTCGGCCATTCCGGCAGCATGCCCGGCAGGTCGATCCAATATTCATCCAGAAAGACCAGCAGCGGGGTCAGGATCGCGGCCAGAATCACGCCGAAAACGCCCGTGATTTTACCCACTTTGGAACGGAAGTAAATGCCGATGTCTGATTCATCCTTGTCCCAATAGGGAATGAAGACGATGGCCAGGAGGATGACGCCGGGCAGGATCACGGCCGCCAGGGGATGCATGTGTAAGAGCAGTTCCTGCAGGCCCATGAAATACCAGGCCGCCTTGGCCGGATTCGGCGGATGGCTGGGATTGGCCAGCGCCTCCAGGGGCGCGGGGACCAGCATCGCCCAAACGGCCAGAAAAGCGATGAGTATGGCCGCGGCCAGGAATTCCTTCTGCACCAGGTGCGGAATCGTGGTCAGGCGCTCGACGCGCTCCGTGGGTTTACCCTTTTCATCCAGCTCGGGCAGCGGCTGCGAGATGCCGCCGTCTTTGCGCACTTTCCAAAAGTGGTAGGACATCATGACGATCAGGAGGGCGGGTAAAACGGCCACGTGAATGGCGTAGAAATTGCGCAGCGCGCCCTGTCCCACTTCCGGACCGGCGAGCAGTAGGTTGCTGATGCTGTCACCGATGAGCGGGATGTAGCCGAGCAGGCTGGTGCCCACGGTGATCGCCCAATAAGCCAGCTGGTCCCAGGGTAGCAGGTAGCCGGTAAAATTAAAAGCGACGACCATCAGCAGCAGGATGATGCCGATCAGCCAGTTGGCCGACCGTCCCTGCTTAAAGCCGCCCGTGTAAAAAACGCGCAGCAGGTGCAGGAAAGCGGTGACGACTAATAAATTAGCCGACCAATGATGCAGGGAGCGGATCATCGAACCAAAAAACACCTGCGTTTCCATGTACTGGATGCTGGTGTAGGCGCGCTCGACGCTGGCGTCGTAACGAAACATCAAGAGCACGCCGGTCACGATCAGGATCAGGGCCAGAACGGCCGATAAGCCGCCCAGCCCCCAGGTATAGGACCATCGCAAAGCCGGTGCGGGCACTTTAGTGGGGTGTAAATGCAGGATCAGGTTATTGGCCACGGCGCGCATCCGCCCGCGATCATCCACTCGATCCGTATAAATAAGTCGTTCCTTCCAACTTCGGGGCAAGTTTTCAGACATCCTTATAAACTCCTTCTTTAGCGGGCCGGCTGACAGCTGACAGCTGACCACTGATAGCTACTATAGCGGGGAGTTGTGAAGAGGATGTGAAAGGGAAGTGGGAGCAGTGTGAAGAAGATAGAGGGGAGAGATAGAGATAGAGGGAGGGCCTCTATCTCTATCTCTGTCTCTATCTCTCAAGAGTTAGCGGCCACTGCTTCGAAGTATTCGGGCAGTACGGCCGGAACCCAGAGGGTTACGCCTTGGCCCTGATTGCTTTGACCGCTGAACTGCCAGACGGGCAGCAGCAGTAAGGCCGTATCCTGCCCGGGCACATCGGCCGTTTGGTAGAGGGTGAAGTAGATTAACTCCGCCTCATCAACAACCACTTCTGAAATAGGATCGGGTTCGGGGCCCGGCGTGGCCACGGGCGCCTCGGGCCACTCGATTTTTTCGGTTATGCTGTTCCAGTCCAGCAGCGGGTGGTCCGCGCCGGCATCACGCTGGGCCATGACGCTGACGTAAACCTCCTGGCCGTCCTCCAGGTCATCGGGAACAGCAGGCAAGATGAACGTCTGGCCCGTGATGCTCTGCAAGACGCGCTGCCCATCTTCCTGGGTCTGCACCGTTCCTTCAATCGTTTCGTAATTGACGATATCCACCTGTTCCCAACCCGCGACGTTCAATACTTTGGCGCCGTCCACGCGATCGGCCGTTCCCCAAACATGGAGAACGTCCGCCAGGTGGGCCGCCATTTCCGCCAGCTGATCTTCGCCGGCGGCCATGGTGAAATCGCCATACATCAGGCGCAGCCCGCTGCCGTCGGTGGCCTCATAGACGACCGGGGTCATGGACAGGTGCAGTTCCTGTCCCGGATCGGAGACCGGCGCCCAGGATCGGGGATTGACGAAGCCCTCGATCGGCCCTTCCAAAGCGGGCTGTAAGGGCCATACCTGGTAGCGAATGGTTTCTCTACCCGCCGGCTGCTGGATCTGCTGCCAGGCCATTTCGGCCGTTTGCAGCGGATAATTTCCTAATTCCGTGATCTCGCGCAGGGGATGGTAATCGAAATAATTCAATTCCCCATCCTCATTGAAAAACATATTGAATTCATTCTGGTTATTGGGGATGCCGTCGATCACGCGCTGTACCATGACCACGGAATCATCAATATCCGTGATTTGATAAGGGAAATCCAGCAACCCCCACTCCTGGAGCTGCCCTTCCACCAGCGGCGCCAGCTCGGCAAAGGTTGGCGGGTTATTGTAATCAACGATCACACTGCGGTCTTCGAGGGTGACGCCGTTATCGCTGAGATTGAGGATGCGGCTGCCCTCAAAGGTCGTGAAGATTGAAAATTGATCTTCGCCATCCGCCGGAGCGAATTCCGGCGCGATCTGCTGCACGTATAATGGGCCGCTAAAGCCTAAATTATCGGCGATAACCCGCGCTTGCGCTTCATCCATCAGGCCGAAAGTATGCTCCTGAACGGCCGCTGTTTCCGGCCCCTGCGGCAGATCCGCGGTCAGGGTGAAGACCGCTTCGCTAAATGGGTCCTCTTCTCCGCCGGGCAGCGGATCGCCAATGCCATTGCTGTTCGCTTCCGGGAACGGCGGCAGCAGCGGCAGTCCATCGGCATGTTCCTGCGCTTCTTCGGTGGGCATGGGCGGCGCGGTTGGTTCAGGTTCCTGCCCCGGTTGATCGATCGTGGCCGTTGCCGCCACCTCCGGAGTCGCCGTTTCTTCCCCACCCGTTGCATCGGAAGGGGCTTCCACTGTTTCAGCTGTTTCAACAGTGGGCGCAGCCGGCGTTAAAAGGTCCGCCGCCTGGTCCGCCTGCGGCTGGCAGGCCGCCAATAAAAACAGGATCAATAATAGGGATAAATATTTTATCTGTCTCATGATGATTCGTTTTCCTTTTATGTCACCGGTCTGAGAGTATATCTATCGCCGCCGGTTTTCCAGTTGTGTTCACACCACATTATAGAAGGGATACCGTTTGACAATCGTTTGGGGAGAGTACATAGGAAAACGATTGTATGATAAAAATTTCATGTTATAATTAACATCTATTTACGTCCGCACGATCTTGCAGGTAAGTAGACAGGCATGAGCCCTGCGAAATTGATAGAGTGCCTGCTTTCTTCTTCGGAAGTTTATGAATCAACAGATACAGAGGGATAAGATCGTGAGTGAAATCAGCTCCTCTAAACTAACAATTCGTTTGCTTGGCGGGTTTCAAATCCTGGACGGCGATAAACCGATCAGTGGTTTTAACGCCGACCGGCCGCAGTCCCTGCTGGCTTACCTGCTGCTCCATCTCCATATTCCCCAACCACGGCAGCACCTCGCTTTTCTACTCTGGCCGGATTCCACGGAGAGCCAGGCACGGACAAACCTGCGTAACCTGCTCCACTGTTTGCGCTGTTTGCTACCCGATCCGGACACCTACCTGCTGGCAGATAACAGGACGGTACAGTGGAATCCCGAGGCATCCTTTGACCTGGACGTCGCCCAGTTTGACCGGGTGCTGCAAGCGGCGGCCCTTGCCGGTAATAACGCGGCGATGCGGAATAGCCTGGAAACGGCCGCTACAGTCTACGGGGGCGATCTGTTACCCGGCAATTACGATGATTGGCTGATCCTCCTACGCGAGAAAAAGCGCCAACAATACCTGGACGCGTTAGGGAAGTTAGTGACCCTGTTCGAAGAGGATGGAGATGTTTCTTCGGCGCTGCGCTATAGCCGCCGCCTGTGGCAGCAAGATACGCTGGATGAGCAAACGGCTGTTAACCTGATGCGCCTGCTGGCTATGAACGGCGATCGCGCCGGCGTGCGCCGCGTTTACCAGATCCTTACCACCGGCCTGGATCACGAATTGGGTCTGGAGCCGTCAGCAGCGACCCGAGAAGCATTCACAAAGTTTTTGAACAGCGAGTCAAACCCGGGCGCGGCTCCCGTACCGCTCACACCGCAAGGATGGCGCCCACGCCCCTTACCTATTCCGGTTACGCCCTTGATTGGGCGGGAAAAAGAATTAGCCGATATCGCCGAACGGCTGGCTAATCCCGACTGCCGGCTGCTGATCCTGGCCGGCTTAAGCGGCATGGGCAAAACGCGCCTGGTCTTGCAGACAGCAATCGCCCAGCAGGATGTTTTTGCCGACGGCGTCGCCTTCATCTCTTTGACGCCCAACGAATCGACCCACTTCCTGGCCGCCGCGCTGGCCGGCGCTTTGCAATTAAAGCTTTCCTCCGCGGAGGATGACTGGGCGCAGATCCGGAACTTCTTGAGCTCTAAAGAAATGCTCCTGGTTGTAGACGATGTCGATCATCTGATCGCAAACGGCCGTAAAAACAGGTTCGAGGACCTCCAGGAGAGGTTTGTTTCCCTCTTGCAAGCAGCCCCGCGCCTCAAACTGCTGGTCACTTCGCGACAGCGGTTGGATTTGATGGGCGAATGGCTGTATGAGATTCAAGGATTGGCGCTCCCGGAAACGGCCGTAGCCGAGGAGCTGACCAACAACAGCGCCGTCCAGTTATTCCTGAGCAGCGCTCGCCGGGTTGACGGCAATTTTATGCTTACCCCTGAGGACCTGCAGCCCATTCTCCAAATCTGCAATCTGGTCGATGGGATGCCATTGGGCATTGAGCTGGCTGCTTCTTGGGTTCGCCTGCTTTCCTGCGCGGAAATCGTGGAAGAAATCAGGCGCAACATAGACTTTTTACGGACGGAGACCCACAATCTGCCGCAGAGACATCGCAGTATGCGCGCTATCTTCGATCAATCCTGGGATCTTTTACTGCCCGAAGAAAAAGAGGTCCTGGTCCGCTTATCCGTCTTTCGGGGTGCCTTTAGCCGTAATGACGCCGAGCAGAAGGCGGGAGCCAGCCTGGCTGCTCTTGCAGGCTTAGCCAACAAATCACTCATTCACCGCGTGGATGCAGGCCAGTTCAAGCTCCACAACCTGGTTCGCCAATACGCGGCGCTGCATCAGTGCCGGTATGATGTCCATCGCTCCAGAACCCTGCTGCACACTCCCCGCCCGCGGCTTAAGCGCCTGGAAATCTCGCCGCAGAGCGTCCTCTAAAAGGAAAGAACCCTAAATACGCTTAGGCCGAAGTCTATGCTTAGGCCTGCTCCAAATCGCCGTTATAGTTTAAGACCGCGAGTAAATCGCCGATCATAATATCGCGCTTGCCCTGGCGGCGTAATGGGATGTTGGTATTTACGCGATAAATATTGACCCGGCCGTTTCGTTCGCGATCGATATACCCTTCACTCTCCAGATCTTTAATAATGCGCATGACTGAACGTTCGGTAATGCCTAATTCCTTGGCTATTTCTCGCGCTGTAATCTGATCTTGTTGTCCGATCAGCGCCAGGACCGCGCCGTGATTGGTAATAAACGTCCAGCTTGTCATTTCTTCTTCTCTTAGGGATCATTTCATTCAATAAATTTCATGCCAATGATAGCATGCAACCAGGTTATTTACGTGCTGTCCGGCCAGGCTACTTCTAATGCATGGCACAGGCCTCGCGACATCCACCCGTAGGGCGTCCCCGGCGCCGGGTTCAGGATCTTCAACTCCACGGGTTCAGCGCCCGGGCCATGGTAGTACAAAACACGCACGAAGACGTTTTCAAAGGAAATGTCAATATCTCTGATCCAGCCGCTGTCCTGCCACCCCTCCTCGGCGTACCAGCTGGCCAGAACTTTGCCGCCGGTTTCCTGCACAACATAGAGTCCACGTGTGGCGGCGTGACCGCTGACCTCAAAGTTGATGCGTACGCAGGAGAGTTTACGAGGTATGTCTGTGACAGTTGGGGGTCCTACGGTCAGGGTAACCGTGGGAGGGGTGCCTGTCGTGGTAGCCGTCGGCGTCTGCGTCGGCGTTTCTGAT